>Ga0209555_10001555_pt1 | contig 17522 bp, 16 predicted proteins | sample SaaInl85LU_5_DNA_FD_184643 | JGI IMG/M metagenome (GOLD analysis project Ga0209555, IMG submission 184643) | Marine microbial communities from expanding oxygen minimum zones in the Saanich Inlet - ESP_85LU_5_DNA (SPAdes) (version 2) | ecosystem: Environmental > Aquatic > Marine > Intertidal... | reverse complement strand
GAAGAGATTGAAAATCTCTTACCTTGGCAGGTTGAGCTAACCTCAGAAATGATCCCTGGCTAGGGTGTGGTTTATACGGCGCTTACAAATGAAAGAAAGGGGATGCGACACGCTGTTTAATGGTTACTTAAACAAGCCATTCGAGATTGAGGATGTAGCTGCATTGCTAGGTGTTGATCTTATAAGCGCAACGTAACTGTTGGGGTGCCCCTAATGGTTGGCGATAGGTGGAGTGATGTGATTTACAATGTTTGTCCGCAATACACCACTGCTTCTTGGTGATAGCTCCTTATAATTGTTCAGTACGTTGGCCGTTTCTACGCACAGCATCTGTTTGTATGCGCTGTTCTCAAATTGACTTAGTCGCTTGGCTTTTTCAATCCACGGATTCCACACCACAGCCGATTGTGAGTCCTTGGAGTAAATTTGAATTTCTCGATTCCACTTGGAATCTACAATGCAAATCATCTCGGGGGTGTTCCTGTATATGCGGTCGGTCTCGCCGGTAATACAGATGGGCGCATCGCCGGTGTTTTCGTTCCAGTCATTCAGTGTATCAATAAAGGGTACATGTATTAGATTGTTAATACTTGCGTGGATAATGTCGCTAACAGCAAAGTAACTGTGCAGTGCCTGGCTTAAGTGCAGAGTTTGGTCTGATTTGTTTTCGGTGTGCAAAGCTATGTTCAGCGCCTCTCCAATGCTCATTTCCACGCTCAGTTCTACGCCCTGAGGGAATGGTGCTGGCCACTGTGTTTCAGGAAAGCATAGTTTCAGGTGCACGCCGTTATCGTCACTGCTGATTCGATCAAGCAGCCAAGGTTTATCTCTTACCCATCCATGGGCGGGCAGATTTCCTTCCGGCAGCATGGCCTGTACTGTTTCAGGGTTTTTACGTGCATCCCCAAACCAGGGCCAGCACAGGGGTATACCTCCACGTATGGATTGTCCTCTTTTGAATTCAGCCTGCTCACTCAACCAAATAACAGGTTGCGCTCCTGCCGGTGTGTATTCCAGCACTTGAGCCCCCTGCAGTGCCACCAATGCCCTGGCTTTTGGGTGATCTATTTGAAGACAAACCAGTTCATCTATCTGGCGGAGTGATACTTCGGGTAAAAGCATGAGAGGCCTGCAGCGATTCAATGAATGCGGCCATTCTAGCACTTGTGAGCCCGGTGTTAAATTCATACAAGTCGAATTCGGACACGCATGTTAAGGTGGTGGCCTATCAGAAAGGTGTTTGTGGCTGCTCAGCGAGGATGTTTTGAAATCGAATTTCAGAGCACGGCAGCCTTGTGCCCTCTGTAGATCAAAAATAATAGTTAAAACAATAAGAGACTGTATGCGATGAAAATAGCTAATGCGTTTCCGGTGCTGATGTTACTGGGCTTGATTATGGTTTTGCCTGGATGTGGTGGCGGAGCTGCCGGTGTTGAAGGGTTGTATGTTGCCAAAACCCAGGACGGGCTGGATATAAAGATGCGCCGTTATCGGCCCAGCCCTTCCCATGGATATCGTGACAGTATGCCGGTTTTATTGTTTCCGGGAATAATGAATAACTTTGATCAGTTCGATGTTCGATCACCTCTATGGTTGAACAGCTATAACTATAAATTGCCGGAAGATGCGCCAGCGTGGGCGCGAAACGATCCAACCATCAAGAAAGATAACCTGAAGATGTATAGTTTTGCCCATTATCTGTACCTGCGTGGCTACGATGTTTGGATGGCAAATTATCGGGGTGTTGGGCGAGGTGATTTTAAGTCGGATGATGGGCATCCCAATACGACTCTGGATGTATGGTGTGCGTTGGATTACCCCGCAGCGGTAAGTAAGGTTCGTGCGGTAACGGGTAGAAAACCCGTCATTGGCGGGTTCAGTACCGGAAGCATGTGTGCCTATCAGTATTTGCAGGGCACGACAATGGATGCTGGTGTGGTGCGTCAGGGAGATTACTTACCCCACGTTGTGGGTGATGCTTCCCTGGCGGCGCAGCGTAATAGCCAAGTTGCAGGGTTGTTGGCGATTGATCCCGCTGGCGCACCCAAGCTTGCATACAATTTTATGCTGGATAATCCAGTCGGCTGGGATATTTTGGCCCTGGAAGTGAAAATGGATCTGGATGCGGTTTTGCCGGTTGTGTTGTCTGTATTGCCGCCGGTGCTTGTATCGGGCGCGACTGATTTGCTATTTAAAACCATTGCCAATATGGCTCATGCATTCCCGACGTTGTTGCCTTCCTGGATGGATTTATTCGGTGCATTGGAGATCTGGAGTGCGGGAAATACCAACGGGTATGTAGAAGATTTTATGGTGCGCATTGGTCTTTCCAGTTTTTACGTAGGCGGTATAGCTCAATTTGCCGATTGGGGGTTGAACGACTATCAGTTGCGTGAGCATTGGCAGAATGGTTATGAAAACAGGGATCGTTTAATAGCTGAGGATCGTGTGGCAGGCGATGGCTACTATTATTACAACGATCATATGAGCCGGTTGACGGTTCCGGCGTTTGCCGTGTTTTCTGAATCCGATGGTGCGGTTAGCCCTGATCGGATGTCGGATTTGATTTTCAACGGTAAGACAGCTACGGATAAAGACGATTGGATAGTGGTTCCCGGTACGTCGCATCTGGATGTTGTGTTGGGCAACACTGCCCCCGCGCTTTCTTTTCCCGCAATGGCCGACTGGTTAGACTCACTGTAATGCGAGGTTTGGCAAGGTTACCCTGCGTGGGGAGCCTTGCCGTTTTTACGATTCCTTGCCTGCATATATGTAGAGTCGATCTGATCGTTGAAATACAAATGATGGTGTCATTCCGAGCATGCTACGAAAGGTATGATTAAGATGGGATGAATCTGAAAAGCCTGCCTCGTGGGCCGCCTCCGTTAAACTCTTTCCCATCCCCATAAGCGTTGCCGTTACAAACAATCTATGCCACAACCGGTAACGTCGAACCGGCACACCTGTAATGCGTTTAAACCAACGATTCAATTGTGATGGTGTCAGCCCTGCCTGCTCGGCGAGTCGGTCTGTGGATTCATTCGAGAGCGGGTTTTTCTGTATCAGGTTAATGACTTTGGTGATGCGAGAGTCATTCCTTAACGGCTCTTGGCCCTGGGTTTCGGTTGGAAACACCTGCTCTGTCAATGCGGTATAAGCGTCGGATGGCGGCATGCGACTTTGGAGTATGTCGCAAAATACATTCAGCTGGTGGTGTTCTGTGATGCTGTCGGTCCAGATCGCCCCCAGCTGATTTTGCATCAACGCCGACAGGCGCCGCGCGTCATGACCCAACGGATCAAGATAACAGTTCACCATGTACTGACCCTGTGGATCTGCACCAAAATGAGTGCCGGCTGGAATTAAAGCTGATCGCACTACTCGCTCTTCGCCGGTTTTATGGTTTCGAATAGGGAACGGCCTTTCCATGCCCAGTAACAATGTAGATGCGCCGGGGGTAAGATCCGGTATATGGGGTAGTTCCCCAATGTAAAGGGTTCGCTGTTTCCATAAGTAGAGCAGGATAGGGTCTTCGTTCTTATTGTTCATGGGGTTTGAGCTGTTGTTGTTATAGTAAGAGTTTCGGTATCGAATAAAGTCGAGCGTTGATCTGTATTAATTATAGGATTCTATTTTCGTAAATGTTTTTCTGGATAACTTTATTAACATTTTTAATAGATCTAGAAGGGCGCCCCCAATATAGAACTAGCGGGTTCTTGTCAGCGGTGTTGGGTTTTGCTACTGTTTAGAGAACCAGCCGGTCATTTATTAAATGGTGTCAGTATGCCAACCCCAGAAGAATTAGAACGAATCAAGCTAGGCCCGCAAAACCCCCAGCAGAGAGTGTGGTGGGATCGATACTCTCATGCCCGGCTTCAGCAATGGCGACAGGTTTGTGATGAGCAGGCAGATGCTTGCACTGCGCTGATAAAGCGGGGGCGTCCCTCTGATATGTATGATCAGGTAGAGGCCCGTGCTCAGGCGGAGGGGGGTGTCTTTCAAGCATTTTTTGATAGCTGCAACGACGTGCCTGGCTGGGTGGATTTTGATGTGCTGGAAGAGGGCAGCCGGGTGTTCAAACGTTATGCTCCACTGCAAGGATTGGTGCTGCTGTGCAGCAGTCTGGTGGAAGGTTATGCCTATAACAAGCCGTCTCAGGTGCTGGTGGCAACCGGTCGTTTGCAGAAAGATGTTACGCGACGAATTTATGAAACCGGGCAGTTGCTACACAATATGGTTGGTACCGGAAACATTGCACCGGGTTCCATCGGCCATCGCACCTTGATGGAGGTGCGTCTCACTCACTCTTCAGTGCGTCAGTTTCTTTGGAACTCAGGTAAATGGGATGTGGAAAAGTACGATCAGCCCATTAATCAGGAAGATATGGCCGGTACGGTTATGGAGTTTGATTTTATGGTGGCAAGGGGGATCGGCCGTCTGGGTGTTAACCTGAGCCATGAGGAAAAGAGTTTGATGCAGTATTTCTGGCGTTATGCCGGTTATGTTCTGGGGGTGAAAGAGGCCTTGCTGCCTGCAGGGCTGGAAGAGCAGGAGATGCTGGCTTTACAGTTATCGCCGCATTTATACAGCCCAAGCCCAGACAGCGAAAAACTGGCCAAAGCGCTGTTGCGGGATATGGCGGGAGAGCCACCTTTTTATCTGTCAGAAGGGCTGCTGGTTGCGTTTAGTGAGTATTTAGTGGGGCCCTTGGTGGCAAAAGATATCAATCTACATGCCTCCCCTGCAGATCGCGTTAAGGTAAAACTGATTAGGGAGGCGATCCGAGTTGCAGCCAAAGGCCGGGCATTTGCGCCACAGGCACTGCAGAAATTGTTGGAGAAGGGAAATCACAACATGCGGCGCAAGAACATCTTTGATGGGTTGGGGGGTGACCCGACACGGTTCGCCTTCCGTAGTCTAGCCTGACGTAAAAGGTCGAATTTTGACCTGCTGCATCAGGTTGGAAACCGTATTAGTTTTTGATGTTTGAGGCTAAAATTCTGTAAAAACAGCAAGATATGGGAGCTTGGGATGTTGGCAAGGGCGTTGCAGTAATGACATTGGCAGCGCAACAGACCAACTAAGTTAACCACTTTCTTGCTGGGAGCCCCACTTTGCAGTTCATGCAGGTGTGCCCTTTTTTTGCCATGCGTTTAAAAAAGGGCACAAAAACAAAGCGTTACCCAGCCTCGATCCATGAACTGAAGCGCAATTTCTTGTATCATTGCCAGCCAAGCAAATTGACCGGTAATGACTGTCATGTCGGAAGAAAACGCCATTAATTATCGTGGCCGCAAAGCCTCCCGCGCGCGTAGCGAGCAACGGCGCAAGGCAATCCTTGAGGCTGCTCTGCGCATTGTGGTGAACGACGGTGTCCGCGGAGTGCGTCATCGGGCCGTCGCAAAGGAAGCGGATGTGCCGCTTTCGGCCACCACCTATTATTTCAAAGATATTTCGGATCTTATTTCCGATACATTCACGCTGTTCGCTGAAAACGCCATGAGTGATGTGGTGCAACCCATCTATCAGAATGTGGGGGAGTTTATTCAGCAACACAAAGAAGATGTAAGTGCACCCCCCGATGTGACCAATCAGTTACTGGAAAGCTTGTCGCAGATTATTGTCGGCTTTATGAAGTTAGAGCTGAACGAGAAACGTGATCACATGATCGCGGAACAGGCTTTCAAACACGAGTGTTTGCGGGATGCCCGTTTGCGCAGTATTGCTCAGACTTATTTCGATTATTTGCTGAATGAGTTGGTTGAGTTGTGCAAGGTCATTGGAGTCGATGAGCCAGAGATTGCAGGTGAGTTGTTGATGGGCACCGTGTTTCGTATCGAGCATGAGGCGTTGATGGTTCCTGCGGAGCAATTTGACGAAGTAAAAGCCTGTAAGATGATTAAGCGTCAGTTGAAAGCGTTTCTGCCTTGATTGATTTAACGTAAAAACAGGAATCATAAATGTCGCCGGATCAAGTGAAGATCGAACCCAGTTGGAAGCAGCATTTACTGCCTGAGTTTCAGCAGCCGTATATGCAGGCGTTGCGTGAGTTCTTGCTGGAACAGAAAAAGGCCGGAAAAGTCATATTCCCAAAAGGGGACGAGTATTTTAATGCCTTTAATCTAACGCCGTTTGATCAAGTGAAAGTGGTGATCATTGGTCAAGATCCTTATCATGGGCCGGGTCAGGCCCATGGTTTGTGCTTTTCGGTACAGGATGGGGTGGCGCTGCCGCCTTCCTTGCAGAATATTTATAAAGAGATTCACGCTGATCTGGGGTTGCCGATTCCCAAAACCGGGAACCTTGCCCACTGGGCTGAGCAAGGGGTGTTGTTGCTGAATGCTGTGCTTACCGTAGAGCAATCCAAGGCCGCAGCGCATCAGGGTAAGGGTTGGGAGTTGTTTACTGATGCGGCCATCAGAGAGTTAAACGAACAGCGTGAGGGCATCGTATTTTTGTTGTGGGGCAGTTATGCCCAGAAGAAGGGGCAGATCATTGATCCGAAGAAACACTGCGTGTTGAAGACGGTTCACCCATCGCCCCTTTCGGCCTATCGTGGTTTTTTTGGCTGTAAACATTTCTCCAAGGCGAATACCTATCTGGAATCCATTGGTGCAAAGCCCATTGATTGGTCTGTGCCTGAATAGCGTTTCATATTGGTTCTAGCCTGTATCAAGGCTGCGATACTCCCGAGGCGAAACCCCCGTCACCTTTTTGAATAGTCTTGAAAAATAGTGCGGATCTTCATAGCCCAATTCTGCGGCTACCAGCGCGACAGGCTGACGACTAATATCCAGCAAATAGCAGGCTCGCTCCATCTTTAGATGAATGAAATGCTGGATGGGGGAATAGCCGGTTAAATCCTTGTAGCGTTTCGAAAAGTGATACTTGGATAAGTTGGCGGCCGCCGCCAGATCATCTAATTCCAAATTTTGACTCAGGTTCGCCGCCATGATGGTTTGTATTGCCTCAAGGTCGATTGGCTGGCGTGCTTGTTGGGTCTGGCTGGTGGTCAACAGGGCAAGGTATGTCAGGCTCTGCTTTAGGGTTTGAGAGGCGTGGATCAGTGCTTTCATGCTGTAGCCGGTGTCCCGCACAGTAAACAGCGCGTCAAAATCGCTGATGATTTTAGGGTGCAAGCCAATCGCTGTGACGTAGCCGTGTTCCGGCAGGCCCATATTCGCAATATAATCCTGTGCATGCTTGCCAGTAAAATGCACCCAGCGTAGGGTCCAGGGTGTTTGGGAATCAGTCTCATAGTGGTGAGCGACGCCCCTGGGCAGCATGATCAGACTGCCAGGGTTGACCTCGAATCTTTCGTTGAGGGCTTGAACCCAGCCTTTGCCTGCACTGCAATACATCAATAGGTTGTCATCATGTTCCCAGCGAGTCATGTGATGGCCGCGGGCGTTGGGGTAAAACCCCATCCCGTTGATGTAAAGAGATTCAGTCAATGGGTGTGTAGACAGCTGAATACTGGCAAAGCGTGGTACAAAGAAGCGAATGGAGTCTGGGCTGAGCGGCCAGCCGGAAGATACGGGCATCGTGAGTCTGCTATGGTAAACGCAATATAATCCACATTATAAGCAAAATCCTCAATGGTGTCTGCCTCTGGGCTATGCTACATATACAGAATGTCGAATATTGCGCTAAGGAATCTTTCATGACTCGTTCCAATTCAGGCTCAGCTCCGATCCAAGTTCAGCAATTAATTAACGGTGAATTCCAATGCAGTGCCTCCAAAGACTGGATTGACGTCACCAATCCAGCCACCCAAGAGGTGATAGCCCAGGTTCCCTGCGCAACCGCAGATGAGGTGCAGCAGGCGATTGCCTCTGCCAAGGCTGCGTTTAATGTGTGGCGGGATACTCCGGTGCCAGCACGAGCGCGGGTGATGCTGCAGTATCAGGCGCTATTGAAAGCACATCATGATGAGCTGGCTGAAATTCTGGCCCAGGAAACCGGAAAAACCTTCGAGGATGCGAAAGGAGATGTCTGGCGCGGCATTGAAGTAGTTGAACACGCGGCCAATATTCCCAGCCTGTTGATGGGGGAGACGGTTGAGAACGTTGCCAATGGAATCGATACCTATTCCTATACCCAGCCTCTGGGTGTGTGTGCGGGCATTACTCCGTTTAATTTCCCCGCCATGATTCCGTTGTGGATGTTCCCTCTGGCCATTGCCTGCGGTAATACCTTCATCCTGAAGCCTTCGGAACAAGATCCCATGACACCCATGCGTCTGGCGGAACTGTTTATTGAAGCGGGTGCACCGAAGGATGTGTTACAGGTGATTCACGGTCGTAAGGAGCAGGTTGATGCCTTGCTGACAGATCCAGAGATCAAAGCTATTTCATTTGTGGGCTCGGTGCCGGTAGGCCAGTACATCTACCAGACGGGTACAGCGAATATGAAACGGGTGCAGGCGTTTGCCGGGGCCAAAAACCACATGGTGGTGATGCCCGATGCCAATAAGCAGCAGGTGGTGAACAATATCGTTGGCGCATCTTGCGGCGCTGCAGGGCAACGTTGCATGGCCATTAGCGTAGCGGTGTTGGTGGGTGATGCCAGAGCCTGGGTAGACGACATAAAAGAGGCGTTGGCAGGAATACGCCCAGGGGCATGGAACGATAAGCAGGCAGCCTATGGACCCATTATCAGTCCGCAGGCGAAACAACGAGTGCTCAATCTGATTGCCAAAGGAAAAGAGGAGGGGGCGACCTGCCTGCTGGATGGCAGTGATTGCGTGGTAGAAGGTTTTCCGGATGGTAACTGGGTTGGCCCGACACTGTTTGCCGATGTTACACCGCAGATGAGCATTTACAGTGAAGAAGTGTTTGGCCCGGTGCTCTGCATTATCGGTGTCGATTCACTGGAGGACGCTATTGCGCTGATTAATGAGCATCCCTGTGGAAACGGCACGTCTATTTTTACCGCCAGCGGTGCCGCCGCGCGAAAATATCAGCATGAGATCGAAGTGGGCCAAGTGGGCATTAATGTACCCATTCCAGTGCCGCTGCCATTCTTTTCCTTTACCGGCTGGAAGGCGTCTTTCTATGGCGATCAACACGCTTACGGCAAGCAGGCAATTCGCTTTTACACCGAAACCAAAACCATCACCGCAAGATGGTTTGAAAGCGATATAGCCGCAAGCGGCCCTAACATGACCATTCATTTGAAATAAGTGAATTATGGACTTTGAACTGAACGACGATCAGAAAGCCTTTCAGCAAGCAGCGAAGCAATTTGCCGAAACTGAACTGAAACCCAACGCAGCGCAATGGGATGCCGACGCTTTCTTTCCGGTTGATGTGATTCGTAAAGCCGGAGCGCTGGGCTTTTGCAGTATTTATGCACCTGAATCTGCAGGCGGTATGGGGCTGTCCCGGCTTGATGCCCATCTTGTTTTTGAGCAGCTGTCGTATGGTTGTACTGCTACTGCTGCTTATATCACCATTCATAATATGTGTACCTGGATGGTCACGACTTTTGGCAGTGAGGAATTGGTGCAACGCTGGGGGGCTTTGCTTTGCACCGGTGAGAAGCTGGCTTCCTATTGTTTGACAGAGCCTAACGCGGGGTCTGATGCTGCATCGCTCAAAACCAGCGCCCAACTGCAGGGTGACCACTATGTGCTAAATGGCAGTAAGTGTTTTATATCAGGTGCTGGTTCTACGGATGTGTTGGTGGTGATGGCACGGACTGGTGGCCCTGGCGCCAAGGGGATTTCCTGTTTTCTGGTGGAGGCTGGCAGTGATGGCATCAGTTATGGGCGCAAGGAAGATAAAATGGGTTGGAACTGCCAGCCTACGCGCACTATTTCGTTTGATAATGTGAAGGTGCCGAAGACTAACCTGGTGGGCAGCGAGGGCGATGGCTTTAAGTTTGCCATGAAAGGCTTGGATGGTGGCCGCATCAATATCGCCACCTGCTCGTTGGGCACTGCACAGGCGGCGCTGGATGCAGCACAGCGTTATATGTTGGAACGGAAGCAGTTTGGCCAGTCGCTGGCTGAGTTTCAGGGATTGCAATTCAAATTGGCCGACATGCTTACCCGTCTGGTGGCGGCACGCCAAATGGTGCGATTGGCTGCCGTTAAACTGGATCATAATGATGCCGAAGCAACGGTATATTCGGCCATGGCCAAACGCTTTGCCACCGATGTTGGATTTTCGGTATGTAATGATGCTCTGCAAATTCATGGAGGGTACGGTTATATCAAAGAGTACCCCCTGGAACGTCATGTGCGTGACACGCGCGTGCATCAAATTCTGGAAGGTACCAATGAGGTTATGCGTATGATTATTGCGCGGCGAGCATTGATGGAAGGTGCAACGGAGGTTATCCAGTGACAGACAGTGTTGTATTTGAATTACTACCGACAGGTAATGGCAAGAGTATTGGATTAGCCACATTGAATGTGGAAAAGAAACTCAACTCCCTGACTCAGGACATGGTGGCTTTGCTTGATGCCCGATTAATAGAGTGGGAGCAAGATGCCAGTGTGGTATGTGTGTGGCTGCAGGGCGCAGGTGAGAAGGCATTCTGTGCCGGTGGCGATGTGCGTTGTCTGCGTGACAAAATTGCGGAAGTAGGCCCACAGCAGGCTCAGCCTTTTGTTCAGGCCTTTTTTGAGAACGAATACCGACTGGACTATCGCATTCATCGCTACCCTAAACCGATTATCTGCTGGGGGCATGGCATTGTTATGGGGGGTGGCATTGGGTTGATGTCCGGGGCCTCTCATCGTGTAGTCACTGAAACGTCTCGTATGGCGATGCCTGAGATAACAATAGGCTTATACCCCGATGTGGGTGGTACATGGTTTTTAAATCACGCCCCAGGGCGAACCGGACTGTTCCTGGGGCTTACGGGTGCCAATTTCAATGCGGCGGACGCGCTGTTCGTGGGTATGGCGGATCGGTTTGTTCCCAGCGCATCAAAACAGGCAGTACTGGGGATGCTGCAGCAGCAGCTGTGGAGTGATTCAGCCGTAGATAATGCCGCTATCGTAAGCTCTGTTTTGCGCCAGCATGAAGCGCTGGATCAGCTACCTTGTGGCCATGTTCGTGAGCATTATGATCTTATCCAGGCAGTAACCGATGGTGACAATGCTGTTCAGGTGGCAGAAAAGATTTCAGCCATTGTGTCTGAAGAAAAATGGCTGCAGAAAGCGGCTGCCACACTGCGTGCGGGTTGCCCTACCACCGCACATTTAGTATTTGAGCAACTTCAAAGAGGAAAGAAATTGTCGTTGCCACAAGTGTTTCAGATGGAATTAATCATGTCGCTACAATGCGCGTTGTATCCTGACTTTCCTGAAGGTGTGCGGGCCCTGTTGGTGGATAAGGATGGTGCCCCGAATTGGCAGCATGCTTCGGTAGCAGCGGTTGAGCCGCAATGGGTAGAGCAACATTTCCAGCCGCCGTGGGCTGATGGCAACAACCCCCTCAGCGATTTGGCCTGAATAAAACAGGAGAAACAGCATGGCAACCGTAGGTTTCATTGGTGTGGGAAACATGGGTGGGCCCATGGCCATTAATTTGGTTAACGCGGGTCATCAGGTGAAGGTGTACGATCTCTCGCCTGACTTGGTGGATAATGTGGTCAAGGCGGGGGCCGTTGCCGCCGCTTCACCTCAGGAGGCAGTTAAAGATATTGATGTTCTTGTATCCATGTTGCCATCAGGCAAGATCGTTGAGGATCTCTATATTCACCAAGAACGTTTATTAGAAAGCATTAGCGTTAATACGTTGGTAATTGACTGTTCCACCATCGCTCCAGAAAATGCGATTAATCTTGCAATGGCTGCGAAAGCAAAGGGTATTGTTACTCTGGATGCGCCGGTTTCAGGTGGGGTGGGTGGTGCTGTGGGAGGAACTCTGACTTTCATCGTGGGAGGTGAGACACAGGCTTTTGAGCAAGCCAGACCCCTATTGATGAACATGGGCAAAAACGTGTTCCATGCAGGTGATCACGGTGCTGGTCAAACGGCTAAAATCTGCAACAACATGCTGCTCGCGGTGCATATGATTGGCACGGCGGAGGCGCTGCAACTGGGGGTGGACAATGGATTGGACCCGAAAGTGTTGTCCGATATTATGTTGCAAAGCTCAGGTCGAAACTGGTCCTTGGAGTTGTACAACCCTTTTCCCGGTGTAATGGATGCGGTGCCCGCCAGCAATGACTACAACGGTGGGTTTCAAGTTGATTTAATGAATAAGGATTTAGGGCTTGCTCTGCAAGCCGCGCTGAAGAGCCAGTCTGCTACCCCAATGGGAACGTTGGCAAAAAGCCTTTATTCTCAGCATGGTCGGCAAGGTTGGGGTAAAAAGGATTTTTCCAGCATTCAAACCTGGTTCAAAAAAGTCTTAAATAAAAACGGGGCCAACTAAGCCCCGTTATTCATATGTACATCAAGCAGCTATTCGCTAGCCTGCCTGCAGCATGGCCATGGCCGCTTCCATTTCGGCCGCCAGATCCTCTTCGCCTGAATCCTCCATATTGGGGTCAAGTCCAACCCGGCTGAATGCGGTAACATCGCTCCAGTTCAGCTTGGTGATATAGGGGTGATCCGGTTTGTTCATATAAGTCTGCAGATTCGCTACCATCACAATGTCGACGTAATCCGGCTTGTCGCTGCCAGTGTCACGATTGAACTTGCGGTAGTGCGCTGGAACATCAATCAACTCCTTCGGAAACTCCCATGACTGCAGAATCTTCACGCCCACCTTGGGGTGAATTGAGTGGATCACTTTCTGCAGAGTGATGGGGTCGTTCAATTTATCGGATTCCTCCGCGTAGGTGAGGATGGGCAGCACGCCAATTTCGTGCACCAGGCCCGCCAGTGTGGCCTGATCTGGCTTCAGTTTTGTGTAGTGCTTGCAGATCACATTAGCGATGCCTGCCACCTCGGTGCTGTGGTGCCAGGATTGCCGCATGCTTTTGTCAATCAGATCCGAGGTAGCCTGGAACATCTGCTCCATGGCCAAGCCGGTAACCAGGTTGGAAATGCACGTGATGCCCAGCCGGGCGATGGCCATTTGTACATCTTCAATTTCGCGGGAGCCCCTCATGATAGGGCTGTTAGCGACCTTTATAATGCGGGCCGTCATGGCTGCATCGTTGTTGATAACCTTGGCCAGATCGCCCGCTGAGGCATTGGGGTCTTCTGCGGTCTCCCTGGCTTTCAGGGCAACCTCCGGCAGGGTGGGTAATACCAGCCGGTCGTTGTCGATAAGCTCATTGATTTCCTGCAGGGTGACTTCTTCGATGCTCGCCATCAGCAACTCCACTTCCTATGCTTTGAATAGATTTCGATTAAACCTATTTAAGTTATAGCATAGGGCAGGGGAAGCACTCGGATTTGGCAGGCATCATTTTGTTCTAACTTCAGGTTTTGTGATTCAGATGCTTCAATTTTCAAGGTGCAGAGCGCCTTCAGTGTGCGCTCGCTTACTTTTGCTACGGCTAGAATGGTGCCCTGACCCGCCTCGCTGATGATTTTGTCGCCGCTATGAACCTGTTCAGTGCCGCTGATTTCCAGCGCATAGGTTCTTACTTTGGTTTGCCCTCGGTAATGAATGCGGGCAATGATTTCCTGACCTTTGTAGCATCCTTTTTTAAAGCTGATGCCGTCTATCAGGTCATAGTTGAGCTCCTGAGGAATCCATTTTTCTGACTGATCAGCGGTGATGTGGGTGACTCCGGCGTTGATTTGTCCAAGCTGCCAGCCATTGTCACCCACCAGGTTAATTTCGTGCTCCTGCAACATGTCAAGGCAGGCTTGAGCGGAGGTATTGGGTATCAAGGCTAATGAGATTAGGTTTTGGGCTGTGATTAGGCTCAAGCCCGGTGCGCACTCGCTCAGCATTTGTTCCAGCGCCTTGGATTCTGCACCGGCCAGCCCCATTATCAGAAACTCGTGGTTGACCGAAATCTGCACTTTTGAGAACAGGGCATATTTGGCTAGCTCTTTGGTGGTGGCGGTTTCCTGATCGCTGGGCAGCACTAAAAAATAGGAGTCATTGCGTTTGCCACAAACAAAAGTTGCCTGGGCGCGACCTTTTTGATTGCAGTGGGCACCCAATTTGGCTTGGCGCTCGTTAATCAGGTTGATATCACAGGTCAGCTGTCCCTGAAGAAAGGTGGCGGCTTCTTCCCCGCTGACCTCAATGACAGTCAGGTGGTTGAGCAAAGCTGCATAGGTAGAGCCCTGTTCGACGATAGCGGCTTCCGCGTCAATTTCATTGATATAGGCTCCCCACGTATCTTGCTGTTTGACGGTAATATAGTCAGACCACATAGAGTCCCCTTAAGTGGATATGGCATGGTAATAAGCGCCATCATACGGCGAGTATTGGGAAAAGTCAGCGTCGCACTATTAGGTGATCACCCAAGGATTCTTTATAATGCCGGCACAGAATTGGAGTGTATTGCTATGTCTAACCAGAACCTGAGTCAGGAAGAGCATGTGCGCCGCCTGCGCTGGCAGTGTCGTCGTGGAATAAAAGAGGTTGAGGTGCTGTTGCTGCCTTTCTTCGAAGAACGATATCCTGGGCTTAGTGCAGATGACAAGCTGCTATTTGAAAAGTTGCTTGATCAGCACGATGTGGAAATGTTTGAGTGGTTCACTCATCGCTCCAGGCCAGAGCAGCCTGATTTAGCGCATATTGTTGCCATGGTGCTGAATCGTGTGGGTGCCTGATATTACTTTCAGACCCTCTGCCGTATTTGTTTTAGTGCTGTTAGCGCTCCATATTTGTGTTCTTGTTGCGATCTGGATGTTGCCTGCTGCATTCCTTTTGCTGTTGCCATTATGGGTGGGCTCCTTAGGTGTAACCGTTGCTAAGCGGGGGCTTCTGCTGTTGGATCGTTCGGTTCTGCGGGTCTGGCTTGGGGCGGATGGATGGTATATTCGAACCAGAAATTGCCAAGAGCAGGGTCCGCTCCATTTGTCGGGTCGATCTCACCTGGATAGTTATTTTATCCGTCTTAGCCTGAAGGCTGAAGGTGGCCGTGTGCGCCATCTGTTGGTGACACCTGGCATGGTGGGCAAAGACGTCTTCCGTAAATTACAGGTGTTCTTGCGTTGGGCGCCTCAAAAAAACCAAGTGGCTATAGATTAACCGCGCGACCTTCAGATAAGGCAAATGGCTTGCCGTGGATCAGAACGGCAAGGTGTTGAGTCATCTTTAGTCGGCCCAGGCGTCGGCGGCGTAATTGCCGGGCACGATCAGGGTGTCTTTGGCCTCTTGCATGGTATCTGGGTAGTCTAACGTATAGTGCAGCCCACGACTTTCTTTGCGTGACAAGGCGCAGCGAATAATCAGCTCAGCAATCTGCAGCAGGTTACGCAGCTCTATAAGATCGTTGTTCACTTTGAAATTGCCGTAATATTCCAGAATTTCCTGTTTCAACAGATTCACCCGGTGGGTAGCCCTCTGCAAGCGTTTATCGGTGCGTACGATGCCGACATAATCCCACATGAAACGGCGTAGCTCCTCCCAGTTGTGTGAGATGACAACCGCTTCGTCGGAATCGGTTACCTGGCTTTCATCCCAGTCGGGAATAGCCGGGATCTCTGGCGCTTGATCCAGTAAGTTGCGGATATCCTTGCTGGCTGAGATGGCAAACACCATGCATTCCAACAACGAGTTGCTGGCCATGCGATTGGCGCCGTGGAGCCCGGTGAAGGCTGTTTCCCCAATGGCATAGAGGCCGCCAAGATCGGTGCGACCGTCCAGGTTGGTGAGCACGCCGCCACAGGTGTAGTGAGCAGCCGGTACTACCGGAATAGGTTCTTGTGATATGTCTATGCCCAGGCTTTTACAGCGGTCATATACCGTTGGGAAATGGCTCTTGATGAATTCCTTGGGCTTGTGGCTGATATCCAGATACAAACAGTCCACACCCAGACGTTTCATTTCATGGTCGATGGCGCGGGCGACAATGTCGCGGGGAGCCAGCTCGCCCATGTCATGGAAGCGATCCATAAAGCGTTCGCCGTTGGGCAGCTTCAGCAAGCCGCCTTCACCGCGAATGGCTTCGGTGATCAAAAATGAGCGTGCTTCAGGGTGATACAGGCAGGTTGGGTGAAACTGGTTGAACTCCATGTTGCCTACCCGGCAGCCGGCGCGCCACGCCATTGCAATGCCATCGCCAGTGGCAACGTCTGGATTGGATGTGTAGAGGTAGGCCTTGCTTGCGCCGCCTGTGGCCAACAATACGAATTTCGCTTCGTGTACTTCCACTTCGTGGGTTTCGTTATTTAAGACATAGGCCCCAAACACCCGTTTGCCCCGTACCCCCAGCTTCTGGCTGGTGATCAGGTCAATTGCCACCCTCGATTCGAACAGACTTACATTTTCCTGCTGCTGTACTTTTTCAATGAGTGTGCTGGATATAGCAAAGCCGGTGGCGTCGGCAGCATGAATGACGCGACGATGGCTGTGGCCACCTTCCCGGGTTAAGTGGTATTCGCGGCGGCCATCCTGGTGTATTTCTCGGCTGAATCCTACCCCTTGCTGGATCAGCCAACGGATGGCATCGGGGCCATTTTCTACAGTGAAGCGTACGGCGTCTTCACGGCACAAGCCGCCGCCGGCGATGAGGGTGTCGTTGATGTGAGCCTCAACGGAGTCGCCTTCATCCAGAACTGCCGCCACGCCACCTTGGGCGTAAAACGTGTTGGCTGCTGTCAGGGAGCCTTTGCTCAGTACGCCGACTTTGCTGAATGGGGCCAAGTGCAGGGCTGCCGTAAGGCCAGCGGCACCGCTGCCGATGATCAAAATGTCATGCTTAAATCGTGTCATAAAAGAATTCCGGCAGGCCCCCGCCAAATACAGTTATCATTACTGCCAGAAAGGCAGCCAAAGGCGCTATTATAACGTCAGAACCCGGTGGGCGTGATAGCTCTTCTGCGGTATAGCCCGTTAGAGGGGGTTATAATGCCTGGTTTGACAAAAATATGGGACCGATTCTGTGTGGCAGGGGAACTTTGCGAACCATAACGTGTCTCTGAATGTATGCTTCCTGAAAAGTAGTTGGAAGCCCATATGGGGAGTTTGGATAGATGGCTGAGCGTCATCCCGATCAGCTGTTGGTAGAGCGCGTACAGCAGGGCGATAAACGCGCCTTTGACTTACTGGTAAAGAAATATCAACACAAGGTGCTGGCCGTCATCAGTCGCTTTGTGAGGGATCAGGATGAGGCGATGGACGTGGCGCAGGATGCCTTTGTCAAAGCCTACCGGGCCCTGGATCGTTTTCGCGGTGACAGTGCGTTTTATACGTGGATCTACCGCATTGCCGTTAATACGGCCAAGAACCATCTGGTGTCTAAGGGGCGCAGGCCGCCGGACACTGATGTGGAAGTCAGTGACGCAGAATACTACAGCGGTGGTGATGCCTTGCATGAGTCCGCAGATCCCGAGAAAGAAATGATGAGGGATCAGCTGGAGAGTGTCGTGTATGAGGCATTACGAGAATTGCCTGATGATTTACGTACAGCGGTGACATTGC
>Ga0209555_10001551_pt1 | contig 17546 bp, 14 predicted proteins | sample SaaInl85LU_5_DNA_FD_184643 | JGI IMG/M metagenome (GOLD analysis project Ga0209555, IMG submission 184643) | Marine microbial communities from expanding oxygen minimum zones in the Saanich Inlet - ESP_85LU_5_DNA (SPAdes) (version 2) | ecosystem: Environmental > Aquatic > Marine > Intertidal... | reverse complement strand
TGGCGATTTCGTGGTTGCGATCGGTAACCCCTTTGGTCTGGGCCAGACAATTACTACCGGTGTCGTCAGCGCCCTCGGACGCTCAGGCCTCGGAATTGAGGGTTATGAGAACTTTATACAGACCGACGCATCGATCAACCCTGGCAACTCCGGCGGTGCGCTCGTCGACTTGAACGGTCAGCTGGTCGGTATCAACACCGCGATTATTGCGCCAGGCGGTGGTAACGTCGGGATCGGTTTCGCGATTCCATCGAATATGATGCGTCAGGTAGCGGATCAGATCTTGGAGCAGGGCAGCGTGTCACGTGGTCAGATCGGTATCTCCATCCAAGAGATTACACCGGATCTGCAGAGCGCCTTTAAAATGCGCAACGGTGAGTCAGGCGTGCTGGTAACAGGCGTTAGTGATGAATCTCCAGCGCAGCAAGCGGGTTTGCAGCCGGGTGATGTGATTATCAGCGTCGATGGTAAAGCGACTCCAGATATTGGCCAACTGCGTAATCAGATCGCATTTGCACCGACCGATCGCTCTGTACCTTTGCGGGTACTGCGCGATGGCCAACGCATCGATCTACAGGTTCGGGTAAGCCGCAGCTACACCAATGAGTCGGCACAGGATGTTCACCCCCTATTAGAGGGTGCACGCTTTGATAACACACCGGATGGACGCGGAGTACGTGTAGTCAGCCTCTCGCCGGACTCGCGTGCAGTTCTGGCGGGACTGGAGATCGAAGATAGAATACTGAGTATCAATCGCCAGCGAATTAATAATGTAGGTGAATTGCGTTCGATGCTCTCAGGACGTCGAGGAGAACTGCTACTACAGATTCAGCGCAGTCGCACGGCCTTCTATCTGGTGCTGCGATAAGCTTGGCGAGGGCGTTGATCTGTGACACTATCGGAGTGATCTGGTAATAAGTGTTCCAAATGTCACAGATGAACGTGAAACAACTCGTACTGTGCAGCTTGATGCTCACCCTAGTAGGCTGTACCTACAATCCGTTGAAAACCGAGCTGGATGTCGCTGCGTCTGTTACTCAACCTACACCTGACTGCTCTGCGGCATGCAAAGCCGAGGTAGTAAAGCCGACGCTAAAAGAGTACGTGGAGCGGGAGTCGTCTTCAGCCGGGCTACAGCTTGGCGCGTTTAAAGAACCGATCGGCGCCAGTAAACTGATTCAACGCCTTCGCACCCATTATCCTGTTGTTTTTGAAAGCAGATCTCCAATTATCCGTGCAATTGAGCGGGACGGGGCTACACTTTACAGAGTCATTCTCGGACCTTTCAGTGATCCCAGTGTTGCCGGTGCCTTCTGTAAGTTGCTGCGCCAGAACTCTGAAGCCTGCTTCGCCACCACCTTTGATCGAGTGGATCTGAGAGTTGACCTAGTAGCGGATAGCTAATAACGACGGAAGGGATGCACAATGAAGGGCGTGGTTTTCAATATCCTTGAGGATATGGTCACCGAGAAGGGTGGCTTGATGATGTGGCAGAAGGTTATCGATAAAGCCGGTTTTGGCGGTGGTTACACCGCGGTATCGACATACAACGATGACGAGCTGTTCTCTATAGTCGGTGCCGTTGTGGAAGAGCTTGATTTGCCAGCGGAGAGCGTGATCAGCGCCTTCGGTACCTATATGTTTGGCCAACTAGCCAGCCGCTATCCAGTATTTGTAGACTCCTGCGATGACCTGTTCAGCTTTCTTGAGAGTATTGACTCGGTGATTCACCTCGAAGTGAGAAAGCTAATGACCGAGACCAACCTGCCCTCTATAAAGTGTGAACGCATCGGCGATGGGCAGTTAGTTATGGACTACCGCTCGGCGCGCCGCCTCTGTGTATTAGCTGAAGGACTGATCTATGGTGCTGCGGAGCACTATAATACCCCGATCAAAATAGAGCACCCTGTCTGTATGCATAAAGGCTCAGACCACTGTGATATGCGGGTAAATATAACGCATGAGTGACGAAGCAGAGCTCTACCGCAAGGCCTACGAGCGTGAACGCGAGGCGCGTAAAGCTGCAGAGCAGATAGTAGAGAACCACACCCGCGAACTCTACCTTCAGAATCAAAAGCTGGAGGCGTCGCTTAAGCAACTCAAAGAGCAGCAGCGCGTGCTGGTTCAAAATGAGAAGCTGGCGATGTTGGGGACTTTGGCAGCCGGGATTGCTCATGAGATCAACAATCCCATGGCGTTTGTTCATGCCAACCTTGAATTGCTATCGGATTACCTTGAGCCCTATCAAAAGCTAGTTGCGCTGCAGCGCGAGGCTTTAAAGCTTCCACACGGGCAACAAGAGGCTGTTGCAGGTAAGATCGCCAAACTTGTGGCTGATGCTGATCTGGGGTTTTTTGAAGAGGAGCTTCCCGAACTGATGGAGGACACGCGTGACGGACTTCAGCGCGTGCTTGAAATAGTGGCTAACCTCCGTAGCTTTGCACGTGCACACACGCAGGAACGCCAGCCTGAGGATTTAGTGGCGGGCTTGCAATCGACTCTTAAACTGTTGAATTCTCAGTTTCGCACCGAAGTGGTACTGCAGCAAGACCTGCAGCCTTTACCGCTAGTGCACTGCAATCTATCCGAGCTTAACCAAGTGTTTCTCAACCTGCTGGTCAACGCAGGTCATGCTGTCGAGGGGAGTAAAGGTGCAACCATCAGTATCGCTACTTCCGCTGCCGATGATAAGGTAATCATCAAGATTGTGGATAACGGTATAGGCATGAGTGACGAAGTAAAGGAACAGATTTTCGTCCCTTTTTTCACCACAAAGCCGGTTGGTAAAGGTACCGGAATGGGGATGTCCATTGCCTACGGTATTGTCGTTGACCACGGTGGCGAGATTGAAGTTGAATCGACTGAAGGTGAGGGGACCACCTTTACAATCACGCTGCCGATAAACGGTTAAACCGATGTTGAAAATAGATCACAAAAAATCGCTATCGAGTCGTTTATAACGATAAAAATTTTTTAAATTCAGGCTACAAAAAACCAACTCTCGCTCAGCCCGCGCCAGCTCTAGCGTCGGCGCTATTTCCCCTCGAAACCCAGAAGATAGACCCAAAAACAAGTATTGAAATAAATACTCATATCACTATATTGGGTCTCACTGGTTAAGCAAGGCACTATATGTAGTGTTTTGTCTGTTTTTTAAGCATATAGAAGACATTTGCGACAGTCGCTAATCTGTAGCGTTAGTATTCACTAACATTGCACCTTTAGATCGACATTGCGAGCGTCATAGAGCGGGTCAGCGACATGCAACAAGAGCTAATGGTTACCAAACGCGACGGACGCAAAGAGCCGATCGATCTGGAGAAAATCCACAAGGTACTGATGTGGGCCGCCACCGGTCTTGACACAGTATCGGTTTCTCAGGTTGAGCTTAGTTCGCACCTACAGTTCTTCGAAGGCATCAGCACCAGTGATATCCACGAGACGCTCATCAAATCTGCTGCGGACCTGATATCGGAGGAGGCTCCGGACTACCAGTACCTCGCTGCTCGCTTGTCAGTATTTCATTTGCGCAAAAAAGCGTTTGGGGATTTCGAACCTCCACACCTTTTTGCCCATGTGCAGAAAATGGTTGGCGATAAGCGCTATGACCAGCACCTGCTGGAGGATTACACCGAGGCAGAGTTCAATGAGATGAACGACTACCTCAAGCACGACCGCGACATGAATTTTAGCTACGCGGCTGTAAAGCAGCTTGAGGGTAAGTATCTGCTACAGAACCGTGTAACTGGCGAGATCTTCGAGAGTCCACAGCAGCTCTATATACTGGTGGCGGCTTGTCTCTTCTCTAAATACCCACAAGAGACGCGCCTTGACTACATCAAGCGCTTCTACGACGCCTGCTCCGAGTTTAAACTGTCACTACCCACCCCGATCATGGCGGGTGTGCGCACACCAACTCGCCAGTTCAGCTCGTGCGTGTTGATCGAGACCGGCGATAGTTTAGACTCGATCAACGCAACGTCGTCTGCGATTGTAAAATACGTCTCACAGCGCGCAGGTATTGGTATCAATGCTGGTCGTATCCGTGCGCTCGGGAGTCCAATTCGCAACGGCGAAGCCTTCCACACCGGCTGTATTCCGTTCTACAAGCACTTCCAGACCGCGGTAAAATCCTGTTCTCAGGGCGGTGTGCGCGGTGGTGCGGCAACACTCTTTTACCCTATTTGGCACTACGAAGTTGAGTCGCTGCTAGTGTTGAAGAACAACCGCGGTGTTGAAGAGAACCGCGTGCGTCACCTCGATTACGGCGTACAGCTCAACCGTCTCATGTATCAGCGACTGATCAAGGGTGGCAACATCACACTGTTCAGCCCACATGAGGTACCTGGCCTGTATGAGGCGTTCTTCGCTGATCAAGAGAAGTTTGAAGCGCTCTACGTCAAGTATGAAGCTGATCCAAACATCCGCAAGAAGACAATCAAAGCGGTTGAACTGTTCGGCATTCTGGCTTCTGAACGCGCTTCAACAGGCCGTATCTATATTCAGAACGTAGACCACTGTAATACCCACAGCCCGTTCGACCCTGCTGTTGCGCCGGTTAAGCAGTCCAACCTTTGCCTAGAGATTGCGCTGCCAACCAAACCACTCAACCATGTGAATGACGAAGAGGGCGAGATCGCGCTCTGTACACTCTCTGCATTCAACCTAGGCGCATTGAGTAACCTCGATGAGTTAGAGAACCTCGCAGACTTGATCGTGCGTGCTCTCGATAGCCTACTGGACTACCAGGACTACCCAGTCCCTGCGGCCTACAACGCTACAATGGGACGCCGTACCCTGGGTGTGGGTGTGACCAACCTCGCATACTACCTGGCGAAGAATGGCGTGAAGTACTCAGATGGCTCGGCGAATGGTTTGGTACATCGTACTTTTGAAGCGATTCAGTACTTCTTGTTGAAGGCCTCTAACGGTCTGGCGAGAGAGCTAGGTGCCTGCCCGAAATTCAACGAGACGACTTACGCTAAAGGTCTGCTGCCGATCGACACCTACAAGCGTGAAGTGGATGATTTCTGTGAAGAGCCTCTGCACTACTTCTGGGAGACACTACGCGAGGATATCCGCGAGTTCGGTCTGCGTAACTCAACGCTGACTGCGTTGATGCCTTGCGAGACCTCATCACAGATTACTAACTCGACCAACGGTATCGAGCCCCCACGTGGTTTCGTATCAGTTAAATCGAGCAAAGATGGTGTTATGAAGCAGATCGTGCCTGAGTACCTTGAGCTGAAAGATAACTACGAGTTGCTCTGGAGCATTCCGAACAATGAAGGTTACCTGCAACTGGTTGGCATCATGCAGAAGTTTGTCGATCAGGCGATCTCGGCGAACACCAACTACGATCCGGTGAAGTTCCCGAACGACAAGGTGCCGATGAAACAGCTGCTTAAAGACCTGCTGACGGCATATAAGTACGGTTTGAAAACGCTCTACTACCACAACACCCGTGATGGTGCGTCGGATCAGCAGGACGAAGGTTGTGAAGGTGGAGCATGTAAGCTTTAAGGCTTGAAGCTGCAGCAAATGGGTTTGTAGACCGGCGGTTTGCGGTTTGCGTATACATAATTGATCTTTTGAATGGAGTGGTTCTAAGCCTATGTCTTACTCTACTTTTAGTGCTAGTTCACATGATGCCACGCTCGAACCGATGTTTTTCGGTCGCAGTGTAAACGTTGCCCGTTATGACCGTCAGAAATACCCAATTTTCGAGAAGCTGATAGAGAAGCAGCTCTCGTTCTTCTGGCGCCCTGAAGAGGTGGACCTAAGCACCGACCGCAAGGACTTTATGGCACTTCCAGAACACGAGAAGCATATCTTCTTGTCAAACCTGAAGTACCAGACACTGCTGGACTCGGTGCAAGGACGTTCGCCTAACATCGCGTTTCTACCGATCACTTCGCTGCCGGAACTTGAGACCTGGTTTGAGACCTGGGCGTTTTCAGAGACGATTCACAGTCGGTCGTACACGCACATTATCCGCAACATCGTGACCGAGCCGTCTGAAGTTTTCGATCAGATCGTGACGAATCCCGAGATTGTGCGTCGTGCTGAGTCGGTGACTCGTCTTTACGACGAGTTTATCGAGTTAGTCAATATTCACACCGTACATGGTGCTGGTACCCACACAATTGATGGCAAGACCCATGACATCTCAGAGTACAACCTCAAAACCAAGCTTTACCTGACGCTGGTTTCGGTGAACGTACTTGAGGCGATCCGCTTTTATGTCAGCTTTGCTTGTTCTTTCGCCTTTGCTGAGCGTGCGCTGATGGAGGGGAACGCGAAAATCATCCGTTTGATCGCGCGTGACGAGGCTCTGCATCTGACAGGCACACAGCATATGATCAACTTGATGAACTCAGGCCGTGATGATGCTGACTTCAAACAGATTGCGGAGGATTGTAAACCTCAAGTAATTGAACTGTTTCGCGAAGCGGCTGAGCAGGAGAAGGAGTGGGCTGAGTACCTCTTCAGCCAGGGCTCAATGATCGGTTTGAACGCGCGTATCCTCGGGGATTACGTGGAGTACATTACCAACGTTCGCATGAAGGCGATTGGCCTCGAAGAGCTCTTCTCGGTACGTACTAACCCTCTGCCATGGATGAACTCATGGCTGGTCAGTGACAACGTGCAGGTGGCGCCTCAAGAGTCTGAGATCAGCTCTTACCTCGTGGGGCAGATCGATGCAGATGTGGATACCGAAGATTTCGACGACTTCGATCTCTAAGAGGCTGTCGATGTCCGGTATCCCACGCATCAAGGTTAACCATCACCACACCTTCTACTATCAGTACGAGTTTTCGCTACTGGACGCGCTAGAAGTTCAGGAGATACCGGCGCAGTACAACTGCCGCGGTGGTTATTGCGGGATCTGTAAAGTGCGTCTGATAGACGGTGAGGTTGAAGAGGTACAGGATATCCTTGTCGATCTTGCTGATGATGAAATTCTCACCTGTAGCTGTAGACCCAAAGGTCATATAGAAATTGAGCTACCTGAGTGAGCCGTAATAATTCAAAAAAAGCATAAAAAAAGCAGGTTTCCGGGCTTGCTTTTTTCAGTTCTACACAGGACATGACATTTGTGTCATCAATTAGAAATTTTTTTTAAATTTTCTTTAAAACCCCCGTTGACATACATAAGATATTGAAAAATATAGGTTTTATTTTCGTGGTGATTTTTGCACCAATCCGCTGAAACCCCTGTAATTCCTGCCTTTGCGCTACTAATCCAAAAACAACTCACAGAGTTATCCACAGATGCTGTGGGTAACCTATTTTGTGGATAAGCTTTCGATTACGCACTGCAATGGTGCTCTCTCATATCCTCAAAACTGGCACATATCCTGCATTTTTGAATGGTATGAAAAAATATCGGATTTTGTGCCTCGATGGTGGCGGTATTCGAGGTTTTATAACAGCCCGCCTAATTGAACGCCTGCAGAAAGAGCATCCCGGTTGGCTGGAACAGGTCGATCTGATCGCCGGTACCTCAACCGGAGGTTTACTAGCGCTTGCGCTTGCGAGTGGTAAATCACCGGCAGAAGTATGTGAGCTCTACGCAAACGCTGGCGAATTGATCTTTGATGATTCTCTGCTCGACGATCTAAAAGACCTTGGTCGGCTAGTGGGCGCGGATTACTCGAGTGCGCCGCTGCAGGAGGAGCTTGAGCGTACCTTCGGGCAGCTGAGTCTGGCAGAGCTCGAGAAAAAAGTTGCGATACCGGCGTTCGATCTGGATAACCAGGCCGAAGATCCTGAGAAACGCAGCTGGAAGCCGAAGATCTTTCATAACTTCATTGGGGATGACTCCGACGGAGATCAAAATGTTGCTAAGGTAGCGCTCTACACGAGTGCTGCGCCAACCTATTTTCCATCGGCCGATGGTTATATTGATGGTGGCGTTTTTGCGAATAATCCTAGCTTAGTCGCTTTGGCGCAGGCGATTGCACAGGACAATCACCACTCAGAGCGGGCAGAGCTCAGTGAGGTGGTTCTACTCTCCATCGGTACCGGATCCGCGAAAAGTTATATCGAAGGTGAGACTCTCGACTGGGGTCTTACACAGTGGGGTGGCCATCTGATCGACCTTTTGATGGATGGTATGGCAGGGATATCTGATTACCAATGTAAGCAGTTGCTGGGCGAGCGCTACGCGCGACTACAGGTTGAATTAGACGAGCCAATAGAGCTCGACGATCCGAGCCAGATTGGCCTGATGGATCGCATCGCCAGCCAACATCATCTGGGCGAAATGACAGAGTGGCTGCAAGAGCATTGGCTATAATTCGGTTAATGCGCATCGTACGAGCGATCTGCGCCTAGCGCATGTTCGCGAAAATTAGCGAAAAGGGTCGGAAAATACGCTTCGCGAACATCCCTCCTATAGGTGTTTAAATAGCTCTAGCGCTTCTGGATTCGCGAGTGACTCAATATTCTTAACAGGCTGGCCGGTCAGCACATTGCGCACGGCGAGTTCCACAATCTTACCGCTCTTGGTCCGAGGGATATCCGCTACCGCTTTGAGAATACCGGGTACATGACGCGGGGTGGTGTTGTCACGGATCGTATTTTTGATACGGCTGATTAGCTCAGCGCTGAGCTCAACTTCGGGCCTCAGTACTACATAGAGCGCTACAACCACGTCACCGTTTTTAGGTAGGCCAACGCAGATGCTATCGACCACCTCGCTGATCTTCTCAACCTGGCGATAGATCTCTGCCGTGCCTATACGCACACCACCTGGGTTGAGCACAGCGTCTGAGCGACCATGAATAATCAAACCGCCTCGTGCTGTCAGTTCAGCGTAGTCACCGTGCGCCCAGATATTATCGAAGGTCTCGAAATAGGCAGCCTGGTAGCGCTCACCCTTAGGGTCATTCCAGAAGCCGATAGGCCGGCTCGGGAAAGGGGCCGTACAGACAAGTTCGCCTTTCTCTTCGCGCAGAGGCTGACCTTCATCGTCGAAGATATCGACCGCCATACCTAAACCGCGCGCCTGTAACTCCCCAGAGAAGACCGGCAGGGTCGGTACGCCAAGCGCAAAGCAGGAGACAATATCGGTTCCGCCCGAGATAGATGCTAGATGCAGATCGGCTTTGACGTTCGTGTAGACAAATTCAAAACTCTCGGGTGACAACGGAGAACCTGTAGAGAGTATTGATTTGAGACGATCAAGTTTGACCCTATCTTTTGGTAGATAGCGCGCTGATTGCACGGCCGCGAGATATTTAGCGCTAGTACCAAAGGCGGTCACGCCCTCCTCGTCGACTATCTTCCACAACGCTGATGCACCCGGGCTAAAGGGTGAACCGTCGAAAAGCACAAGAGAAGCTCCCACAGCTAACCCGGAAACCATCCAGTTCCACATCATCCAACCGCAGGTGGTGAAGTACATAAGCCGGCCATTTGGGCCCAGGTCAGTGTGCAGCGCTAACTCTTTAACATGCTGCAGCAGCGTGCCTCCTGCACCGTGCACAATGCACTTAGGAACACCTGTGGTGCCCGAAGAGTAGAGAATGTAGAGCGGGTGATCGAAGGGGAGTTCAACAAACTCAACCCCGGTCGCGCTTGTGTCCAACGCATCATCCCAACTAATTGCCTTATCAATAGCAGATAGGTCAAGCGTCTCCTGTAGGAAGGGGTAGACCAGCACAGCTTGGATGCTTGGGATTCGTTCGACAATTTCGGGAAGTTTTGGCAGGTTGTCGATGCGCTTACCTGAGTAGTGGTAGCCATCCACGGTAATCAAAACTTTGGGCTCAACCTGACCAAAGCGATCGACCACACCGTTGACGCCAAAATCGGGCGAACAAGAGGTCCAAACAGCACCCAGTGCGCTAGTCGCTAGCATCGCGATAACCGCTTCGGGCGCGTTGGGCAAATAGCCGGCGACGCGATCACCTGCGGTCACGCCCTGAGCCTTAAGATAGGATTGCAGCTGTGCTACCGCTACATAGAGGTGGGCGTAACTCAGTGCGCGGCGCGTTCCATTCTCACCTCGGAAGATAAGTGCTTCGGCATCATCTCGGCGCTTTAAGAGGTGGCGCGCAAAGTTTAGCCGAGCGCCCTCAAACCACTTCGCATCCCGAATACCGACACCGCTCTGCAGAGCATGTTGTGCAGGTGTGCTGAACTCGATATCACAGAATCCGCAGATCGCTTGCCAGAAATCCCCTGAACAATCGACGCTCCACTGCCAAAGTTCTGCGTAGCTTGTAAAATTTTGCTGATGCTGTGCATTCACATATTGAGTGAAGGCGCTTAAACGCGTTGACGCGCAGCGCTCCTGCGAGGGTTGCCACAAGAGTTTCGACATCGTTCTTCCAACTGTTAAGGGCGTTAGGATTTGACCACCATGACTGGGATCTGTGACAGGTTAACTACCTTACTCGCCACCGATCCCAATATACCTGACTTAACACCTGTTTGCTTATGGCTGGCCATAACAATTAGGTCCGCATTGTGGCTCTGCGCTTGCTGCAGAATGTTTTATGCTCTACCGCCTTCCTTCACGACCAACTCCAGGCTCAAGTCAGCATCGTTTAGATGGGTATTCGCGAAATCCTTAAGCTGACGCTCGATAGCATGAAATGCCTTATCAAAAGCGCCGTCAGGAAAAAAACTGCCCACGACTGGCATCTGGTAGCCAGCTACGACAGTTAGAAGAACAAGAGTACCGCCGGCCGCACAGACGACTTTTAACGAGCCAGTATCCTTGGGTGGCCGCCGAGAAGACTAGAATGGCTACAATTGCACTGACCACGGTTAACAACAGATCGAACACCGAATCGATCCCGATAAGCAATAATTGGGTATTAAAGATGAACATGAACGGCAAGACGGCAGTACGGATATCGTAGGTAAAACCTTGAATGCCGGTTTTGATTGAATCAGAACGGCCAATCGCTGCGGCTGCAAAGGCCGCTAGCCCCACCGGCGGTGTGTCGTCTGCCAGAATGCCAAAGTAGAAGACCAATCTGTCCGAGCCCCATTACAGACATGGGTTCGAACTCTTTTACATGTCCCTGGAAGCCGCAAAATTGAAGCAGGGAATCGCCTTGATACCGGACTTTATGGCGAATGATGCCTTGGCGAGTGGAGAGCAAGCGCGTCTTAACGTGGAGCAAAAATATTTCGCGTCAGAACTGGCTACCTCTCAAGAGAACCTGGCGGCAACCGAGAAGCGTCGACTAGAGACCGCGGATCGACTCAAGAAAACTCAGCTGGAGATCTATACCCTCAAAGCTGAAGTTGGGGATATGGTTGCGGAACTGAAGCGGCTGAAACGCGCGCCTGCTCAACCAGAACCCACGCAAGATTAGGCCCCTCGACGTGCAGTTCCTGACAAGGCTTAGCGCTGTTAGAGGCCTTGCGGCACATGGCGGTGCTTTGATCTTGGGGGTTTCCACCCTGGTTAACTCTCAAACCGACCCTCTCTTCGACAGGGCCCTCGTAAAGATCAATGGACAGAGTCTAGTCGTGGAAGTTGCGAGCAGTCAGGAGGCTCGAGAGCACGGGCTCTCTCTGCGCTCAAGCCTGCCGCCCGACCACGGAATGCTGTTTGTCTTTGAGCATGAGGAGGTGCAGTACTTCGGTATGCACAACACCCGGTTCAACCTAGATATCGCCTTTTTTGATCGATATAAACGATTGGTAGATATTGCCGAACTTACAGCGCTGGATGGCCGCACAACCGCTAGTAGAGTGCCCGCACTTTATGTATTGGAAGTAAATACGGGTTGGCTTGAGGGGCATCAAATTCAGGTGGGGCACACTTTTGCGCTGCTGCCGATACCAGAAGATGCGGAACCGTCTCCTCGGTTTACAGCGGCAACGAACGACGACCCAAACCTTCACCCACAGCTGCGTTGAGTAGCATTGCTGAACTTCTACTTGAATACACCGAAAAATTTAGTCAACTGTTCGAACTGAGCTCTCGCGTCGTCGGGGCTCACTTCCTTGAAGATTACAGATTGTCCTGGTCTGCGTTGTGCCAACATGCCTAGGCTGCGTCGGGTAACTGTCGCAATTAAGGGGTACCCACCGAGTGTCTGATGATCTCGCATTAGGACCACGGGTTTGCCGGCAGCGGTGATTTGTATTCCGCCAAGCGGCATCGGGGCTGAGTACCTAGGGACTTTCACGGGTATCGATGCACCCTCCAGTCGGTAGCCGATGCGACTTACTTCATTCGCCACCAGGTAGCTTTGATGTAGGAACTTATCTCTCGCCTCTTTACTTGAGTTGTCGTTGTTTCGAAGGATCACCTCACACTCAAGAGGAAGGGTGTAATCGGGTACATAAACCCGGGGCGTGCGCTGATGCGGGGGTTTTGTAAAAGTTGCTTTGTAGGGGATCTTACTATCACCTGTGAAGGGTCCTGCCTCACCGTCAAGGCCGCCAATACCGTCCCGCCGGCTGTGTGAGACGCTTCCCAATCGCTGTTCGATTAAAAATCCACCGCTAACAGCCAGGTAACCGAAAACTCCGGATGAAAAGGCCCCGATCTCCAAAATGCTGCCGGTATCCGCAAAATGAGATGACCAGAGCGCGATAGGTTTGTTGTCGAGTCTGATATCGCAGGGTGCACCCGTAACAGAGAACGTGGTTGGTTTCTCAAAACGGCACTTAAAGCCTCCGTTACACACCTCAATCAGAGGTGCCTCACAAACGTTGCCGAGCAATTTGTTGGCCCAAGCGCTGGCGTGTGCGTCCATCGGGCCTGCGCTGGCGAGTCCAAATCTGCTGAGGCCCTGGCGGCCAAGGTCCTGGATGCTGTGAAGTGGGGAGCTCGCAAGAACCGTCAGCATAGCACTTCGCTTTGCGAGTATTGCGCGAAAGATATGGGCGCAAATCGGACTGTTTGTCCGGGTTTCAGTGCCGGGTAGACACCCTTGTGTGTAACTTTCACAAGCTCAAATTTAGTGCGTCCAATAAGGTGCCAGCCACCCGGCGTCTCTTTTGGGTAAATCACTGTTTGGTTTTCTGCTATCGCAACGGAGCCGGGAGGAATGCGCGTCAATGGCACTGCTTTTCGTGGAAGGTGAATCTGCGGAGGCGTTTCAGCTAGGTAGGCAAACCCCGGAGAAAACCCTGTTGCAACCACATTGTAAACTTGGGAAGAGTGCAGCCTGATAATTTCGTCAATCGGGAGAGACAACGACTTGCTGAGCGCCTCTAAGTCTGGCGAACACTGCGGAGCGTAACAGGTTGGGATTAGGATTTCATCGCGCGAGCGGCCAGTACCTTGGTCTTCAGAGGCTGACAGGATGTCATAAATTTCCTCAGAAACACCACGGTGGGTTATCAATAACGGTTGATACTGCACAAGCAAAGAACCAAACCCAACTCGGAAGTCGATTAACCAAGATGGCCAGCTCTCGATCCATCGCTTCTCTATGCGTTGGGCGCAATCAACGCTTTGTGCACTGATTGGTTCGCCGAGGCGAAATACGCTCGTATCCTCGCTTACAACTTCAGCTAGCGAAAGCTTGTGGTCAATATCCATCAAATGATCTCTTCCTTAGCGATTGGCCAGTTTATCGGGAAGGTAAAGCGCAATATCCGGTATCAAGATCAGCAAGATAATCATGAGTGCCATAACGAGAACGTATGGTGCTGCACCCGTAGACTTCCCGTCAAGCGCACAGTTCGTTACTAGAAATTTCTGCTGCTCCTAACTCTTTAAACTCTGCTGGTGTGACGTTGCCAAGCGATTCGTGAGGTCGTTCTTCGTTATAAATGATTCGCCAAGCCCATGACAGTTCTCTAACCTGGACCAGGGAATGGAACAGATTAGCGTCTAATATCTCCGTCCTAAATGACCGGTTGAATCGTTCGATATAGGCATTTTGGTTTGGTTTGCCTGGTTGGATATAGACGATCTCGATCCCACTTTCGGCGCACCATTCCGTGAAAACTGACGAGGTCATTTCCGCCCATTATCGACTCGAATTCTGCGAGGGCAGCCATGCTCTGCTACCAGTTCACTCAACACTCGAACAACCCTAGCGGCGGTTAGTGATGTCCCTACCGTGATTTCGAGACATTCGCGAGTACCTTCATCGATCACGTTGAGAACCCGGTAACGGTGTCCGCTATACAAGGTGTCACTCATGAAATCGAATGACCAAGTATGGTTTGGCATTGACGGCACCTGTAGCGGCGTTTTAAGGCGCTCTGGCAATCGGCGCCTCGCACGTCGTTTCTGATTAAGGTTCATTGCACAGTACACCCGCCATACACGTTTGTGATTCCAGCTGAAACCTAACTTCCGCAGCCTATGAAAATACTTCCAAAAGCCCCAGCGTGGATGTTTCTCGAGCAGCTTGTTGAGCGCATCGATAACCGGAGCATCTCGTTCGAGTAGCTTCTCTGCGGGGTCTTCACGGTACCAAGCCCTACGGGACAGGCCGACTGAAGCGCAAGCCTTCGAGATCGACAGCTTCCCTGCGACAACCAGCTGATTAGCCGCCCAGCGGCGCTGAGAGGGCTTTATAGCTTTCCCAGCAGATCCTTGATGGCTTGGTTCTCCAATGCCATATCCGCGTACATTCGCTTGAGCTTCTCGTTCTCTTCCCGAAGCTCTTTCAGCTTCTTAATGTCCGAGGCCTCCATACCGCCATACTTGCTACGCCACTGGTAAAACGTAGCGCTACTGATGCCATGCTCGCGGCAGATGTTGCTGACCTTGCGACCTGCCTCAGCCTCTTTTAGCAGGGTAACAATTTTACTCTCGCTGAATTTCGACTTTCTCATAGGATTTCCTCCATCGGGTTATGATGTCAGAAACCTCTAGTTTTGACCTGCGCACTTTTAGGGGAAAGGTCAACCCCTTTGTAGGTCATTGAAACTAAAAGGGCTCGAGACTCCCGTTTTACCGGAAATTCTCGAGCCCTTTTCTTCTAACCTATTGATTTATAGGTTGAATGCTTCCGCTTGGCTTAGGCTTCTACTGTAGGAATCACTGAAGAGGCTTTGCCTACGTATGCTTCCATCTGATCGAAGTTGAGGTAGCGGTAGATATCGCCAGCCATGCTATCGATCTTCTTGGCGTAGTCCATGTATTCAGCAACGGTTGGCAGTTTGCCTTCCAGTGCTGCTACAGCTGCCAGTTCAGCAGAAGCCAGGAATACGTCAGCGCCATCACCCAGACGGTTAGGGAAGTTACGCGTTGAAGTAGAGACTACAGTCGATTTCGCTGCAACACGTGCCTGGTTACCCATACAGAGTGAACAACCTGGCATCTCCATACGCGCACCGGCTTTACCGAAGATGTTGTAGTAACCCTCTTCGGTCAGCTGAGCGGCATCCATCTTAGTCGGCGGTGCAATCCACATGCGTGTTGGGATTGACTGACCAGAGGCTTCCAGCAGTTTACCTGCAGCACGGAAGTGACCGATGTTGGTCATACAAGAGCCGATGAACACTTCGTTGATCTCACGGCCCTGTACCTCAGACAGCAGGCGAGCATCATCTGGATCGTTTGGAGCACAGAGGATTGGCTCGTTGATCTCAGACATGTCGATCTCGATAACAGTTGCGTACTCCGCATCAGCGTCGGCACGCATCAGGCTTGGGTTTGCCAGCCAATCTTCCATGCCCTTGATACGGCGTGAAATGGTACGTGCATCGCCGTAACCTTCAGCCAGCATCCACTTGAGCATAACGATGTTAGAGCGCAGGTACTCTGCAACTGACTCCTCACCCAGAGTGATTGTACAGCCAGCGGCTGAACGCTCCGCAGATGCGTCAGACAGTTCGAACGCCTGCTCTACAGTCAGATCTTCAAGACCTTCAATCTCCAGTACGCGGCCAGAGAAGATGTTCTTCTTACCGGCTTTCGCGACGGTCAGGTGACCCTCTTTGATTGCGTAGTAAGGGATCGCGTGTACCAGGTCGCGCAGCGTAATGCCTGGGTTACGCTTGCCTTTGAAGCGGACCAAAACAGACTCAGGCATATCCAGTGGCATCACGCCAGTCGCAGCGGCGAATGCAACCAGACCCGAACCTGCTGGGAAGGAGATACCCAGTGGGAAACGGGTGTGCGAGTCACCGCCAGTACCGACAGTATCAGGCAGCAGCATGCGGTTCAGCCATGAGTGGATTACACCGTCCCCTGGACGCAGTGATACGCCGCCGCGGTTCATGATAAAGTCTGGCAGAGTATGGTGAGTGTTTACGTCAACTGGCTTAGGGTAAGCCGCAGTGTGACAGAAAGACTGCATAGTCAGGTCAGCTGAGAAGCCCAGACATGCCAGGTCTTTTAGCTCGTCACGCGTCATAGGACCGGTAGTGTCCTGTGAACCGACGGTAGTCATCTTAGGTTCGCAGTACATGCCAGGGCGTACACCGTCTAGGCCGCACGCTTTACCTACCATCTTCTGTGCGAGGGTAAAGCCCTTGCCAGTGTCAGCAGGCTGTTGTGGCTTGCGGAACAGCTCAGATGGACCCATGCCCAGCGCTTCACGTGCCTTCTCAGTCAGACCGCGACCGATGATCAGTGGGATACGACCGCCAGCCTGAACTTCATCAATCAGAACCTGAGTTTTCAGTTCGAACTCGCTGATCACTTCGTCAGTGCCGTGGCGAGTTACTTTGCCTTGGTATGGGTAAACGTCAATCACGTCGCCCATGTTCAGCTCATCAACTGGCATCTCAATTGGCAGAGCGCCTGCATCTTCCATTGTGTTGTAGAAGATAGGAGCGATCTTACCGCCGAAGCAGTAGCCACCAGCGCGCTTGTTAGGTACGTTCGGTATATCGTCGCCGAAGAACCACAGCACAGAGTTAGTCGCAGACTTACGTGAAGAGCCTGTACCAACAACGTCACCCACGTAAGCAACTGGGAAGCCTTTGGCTTTAACCTCTTCGATCTGCTTCAGAGGACCAACAGATCCGGGTACTTCAGGGTTGATGCCTTCGCGTTCCATCTTCAGCATCGCGTTAGCGTGCAGCGGGATGTCAGGACGTGACCAAGCATCTGGTGCTGGTGACAGGTCATCGGTGTTAGTTTCGCCAGGTACTTTGAATACGGTAACTGTGATCTTCTCAGCCAACTCTGGTTTAGAAGTGAACCATTCGCCTGCCGCCCAAGACTCCATGATCTGCTTAGCGTAGGTGTTGCCTGCAGTCATCTTCTCCTGAACGTCGTGGAATGCATCGAACATCAGCAGGGTGTGCGACAGTGCTTTAACGGCTGTTGGAGCCAGAGCTTCAACGTCCAGGCAGTCGATCAGTGGCTGAATGTTGTAACCACCGAGCATAGTACCGAGCAGTTCTACCGCGTTTACAGCGTCAATCAGAGGTGAGCTTGCTTCGCCTTTAGCGATTGCAGCAAGGAAGCCCGCTTTTACGTAGGCCGCCTGGTCAACACCCGCTGGTACACGGTTAGTGATAAGGTCCAGCAGAAGCTCCTCTTCACCTGCAGGTGGGTTTTTCAGGAGTTCAACAAGAGCAGTGGTCTGCTCAGGATCCAGTGGTTTTGGTGGCACGCCTTCTGCGGCGCGCTCTTCTACGTGTTTACGGTA
>Ga0209555_10001550_pt1 | contig 17551 bp, 16 predicted proteins | sample SaaInl85LU_5_DNA_FD_184643 | JGI IMG/M metagenome (GOLD analysis project Ga0209555, IMG submission 184643) | Marine microbial communities from expanding oxygen minimum zones in the Saanich Inlet - ESP_85LU_5_DNA (SPAdes) (version 2) | ecosystem: Environmental > Aquatic > Marine > Intertidal... | reverse complement strand
TTAGAATTTCAGAGGTGAAAAGTGAATATTTTGATGTGCGTTTGATTGAAAGAACGAAGCAACAAATTGATGCAAAATCATCATCAGTAAATGCTTATGGGCAAAAAGTTGAAGCTTTACAAAGACAAATTTCATCTCTTAAAAGAGAATTGGAGTTAAAAATAGAACAGGCAGAAAACAAACTGTACCAAAGCAAACTGAGGGTACAAAGCGATAGTATTGAATTTGAAGCAGCTAAAACAAATATAAGCATTGCTGAAAGGCGGTTTAATCGAACCCAAAAGTTAGCGCAAGAAGGTATTTTAGCTATAAAAGATGTTGAAGAGAAAAAACTAAAATTACAAGAGACACAAGCAAAATTAATTGGTCAAGAAAACAAGTTAATTGCAAGTAAAAACAATGTATTAAATGCAAAGATTGAATTGAATAGAATTCATTCAGAATATAGCAATAAAATATCTAAAGCTCAAAGTGAGATGTCTACCGCCATGTCCAATCAATTTGATGCTGAGGCTCAAGTTTCTAAATTAGAAAACACAAATAGCAACTATATAGCAAGAAATAGTTTGTTGTATATAAGGGCTCCACAGAATGGCTATATCAACAAGGCAATTAAAGGTGGTATAGGAGAAACTTTTAAAGGAGGAGAAGATTTAGTAAGTATTATGCCTGCACAAATCGATTTGGCTGTAGAAACTTTTGTCCGCCCAATTGACTTACCCTTAATTCATATTAACGAAGATGTTAGGGTGCAATTTGATGGTTGGCCTGCAATTGTCTTTTCAGGTTGGCCTAATATTTCTTATGGCACATATGGCGCCAAAGTGGTAGCCATTGAACGTTTTATTAGCCCTAATGGTAAATATAGAGTTCTACTTGCTCCAAATAAAAGTGATCATGAATGGCCTAAAGCTATTAGAGCAGGTTCTGGTGCAAAAACAATTGCACTTTTAGAGGATGTTCCTATTTGGTTTGAATTATGGAGGCAGATCAACAGTTTTCCACCAAATTATTATCAACCAATTGGAAAATCAACTGTAAAATCGAACGAAAAGAAATAATAAAATAGCCTATAATACTCATGAAAAAGCTTTTTTTACTCTTTTTTATTTTTAAAATAACAACTTACTACAGTCAAAGTAGCCCTTTGCAAGAAAGTCTAGTTGCCACAATGTCGTTGTCTGAATATCTTGGCTATGTAAAACGTTTTCATCCTATTGTTAAGCAAGCAAATCTTGTTATTAATGATAGTGAAGCTAAATTGTTAAAAGCAAGAGGTGCTTTTGATCCAGAAATAAAAGTCAATTTTAATGAAAAACGATTTGAACAAAGAGACTATTATGACAAACGTAATGCTACTTTTAAAATACCTACATGGTATGGAATAGAATTGAAAGCTAATTTTGAAAATAATTCTGGTGTTTTTCTAAATCCAGCTGCCACAGTTGACAATTTATATAGTGCTGGCGTTTCTTTATCCTTATTGAAAGGGTTGTTGATGAATGATAGAATGGCTGCTATAAAACAAGCCCGTTTATTTATCAACCAAGCGAAAGAAGACCAACAAATTTTAGTTAACAACATCTTATACAAGGCTTCTGTTACTTATTTTACCTGGTTAAAAGCCTACAATGAAAAACAAGTTTACACCTCATTTGTAAAAAACGCAACGTTTCGTTTGAAGGCAACAAAAAGAGCTTTTTCAGAAGGTGACAAACCTGCTATTGACACTTTAGAAGCCAGTATTTTTTATAAATCAAGATTATTAGATTTAGAAAAAGCACGTATTAAATACGTAAAAACTTCTTTAGAACTTTCAAATTTTTTATGGTTAGCAGACAATACTCCAGTTGAATTACAGCGTAATATTATCCCAGATATATCTACTTTACAAACTGTAGATAATACGTTTAACATTGCTTTGTTTAATAATCAAAATTTTGATATTAATAAGCATCCTAAGATTAAATCGTTACGATTTAAAATAGAACGTCTAGATGTTGAAAGACGTTTAAAATTTAATCGTTTATTACCTAAATTAGATGTAGACTATAATTTCTTATCTCCTAATGAAAATCAGTTTTCTAATTTCAATACAGAAAACTACAAGGCTGTTGTAAAATTTAGTCTACCTATTTTTCTTAGAAAAGCCCGTGGAGATCTACGTTTAGCCAAAGTTAAATTGAACGAAATCCAATTTGAAAATGAGGCCTTTATAGTAAGCATCACCAACAAAATAGATGCCATTCAACAAGAACTAGATTCTTATACTATTCAAAGTAATTTAACAAAAGACATAGTTATAGATTACGAAGCCTTATTAAAAGCTGAAGAACGTAAATTTTTTTTAGGTGCTAGTTCTTTATTTCTAGTAAACTATCGTGAAGTAAAACTGATAGAATCACGCTTAAAAGCTATAGACTTAGAAAATAGATTTTTTAATAGTAAAGCAAGTTTATTTAAGGCTGCTGTAATCCAAATTGCTGAGTAATTGAGTATTTATTTACGAAACAAATCGTCTTTGATTTTCGGTAATTGAAGATTAAATCTTACAGAAAGACTTCTAATGAAAACTACTACTATTGCAGAAATCAAAAAGATTGTATTTTCTTGTAAACTTGTTTTTTGAAGCGCTAAATAAGTCATTCCACCTACCAAGCAAGCAGAGGCATAGATTTCTTTTTGGAAAATAAGTGGAACTTTGTTGGTGAGAACATCTCGTAACACACCACCAAAAACTGCAGAAATCATTCCCATAATTAAGGCAACTACAGGCTCTAGGTGATACAAGAGGCTCTTCTGTATACCTAGTAGTGTAAAAACACTAATACCAATAGTATCAAATAAAAAAAGTGTTTTTGAAAGTGGTAAAATTTTACTTTTAAATAAAAAGGTTACAATTACCGCAACTAAAATTACCCACAAATACGTCAAGTCTCCAATCCAATTGATAGGATGTGCATCAATTAAAACATCTCTTAACATACCTCCACCAACAGCTGTAACAAAAGCTATAATTACAACACCGAATAAATCAAAATTTTTATCGGAAGCAACCAAAGCTCCACTAATAGCAAAAGCAAATGTACCTAACATGTCTAAAATATAAACGACATCCATTTACAAAGAAGTTTCAATAAACTTTATTTGTAATTCTTTCTGTAATTGATGGATTTTCTCCAATTCGTTAGGTAGAATAAATACCAAAGATGTTCCTGATTTTCCTGCTCTAGCTGTTCTTCCACTTCTATGTGTATAATAGTCGGTTTGTTCTGGTAGCTGGTGATGGATTACAAAAGACAAATCTTTCACATCAATACCGCGAGCCGAAACATCTGTTGAAATCAAGTATTGTAAAGATTCATTTTTAAAAGCACGCATTACTTTGTCACGTTCTTTTTGCTGCATATCTCCCTCTAAAGCAGCTACAGAAAAACCCTCCTCTATTAATTGTTTTGCGAAATTTTGCGATCCCGCTTTTGTTCTACAAAAAATAATTCCTCTTTCATTCCCTCTTTTTTCAAGAAAAGAAATGATATCATTCGTTTTTTCTTTCAGACTTGTTTTTACAAATAAATGTCTAATATTCGCATTAACTAAAAGATTTTTATTCACTTCAACCCTTGGTGAGTTGGCATCCATATAAGTCTTTATAATTCGCTTGATCTCTTCTGGCATTGTTGCAGAAAACAACCATGTACTTCTTTGTTTTGACTTTGCAAACTTTAAGATTCTATTTAGATCTTGTTTAAAACCCATGCTTAGCATTTCGTCAGCTTCATCTAAAACTACATTTTTTACCTTGCTGATATCAATAGTACCTCGTTCAATTAAATCAATCAACCTACCTGGAGTAGCAACAATAACATGGGTAGTCCTTTTTAAATTATTAATTTGCTTATCAATTTTTTCTCCTCCAAAAACAGCTTCTACAAAAATTCGATGATGACAATATTTGGTAAACTTAAAAAGTTGCTTCTTTATTTGCTGAACCAACTCTCTTGTAGGAGATAAGATAATCGCTTGAATATCATTATTATCTGCATCTATCTGATTCAATAAAGGCAGACCAAAAGCAGCTGTCTTTCCTGTTCCTGTTTGAGCCAAACCAATAAAATCTGTTTGTTTTTTTAATAAGATAGGAATTGCCTTTTCTTGGATTTCAGTTGGAGTAATAATACCCATTTCCTTGATAGACTTTATATACTCTTTTTGTATTCCTAAAGATGAGAATGAAGACATAAAATGATTCTAATTTAATGATTATAAGAAGCTTGCAATTATAGGTTTCTAAAAAAACCGAAACAATTTGTTTCGGTTTTTTTATTGTAATATTTCTATGGTTTTCAATTCCTAAAAACCCAATAGAATTAAACTATTTTATAAGTGAATCACCTCATCATAAGCATCTGCCACTGCTTCCATAACAGCTTCACTCATTGTTGGGTGTGGGTGTATTGTTTTTAGCACTTCATGTCCTGTAGTTTCTAATTTTCTACCTAAAACTGCTTCTGCAATCATATCTGTTACGCCTGCACCAATCATATGACAACCTAGCCACTCTCCGTATTTAGCATCAAAAATAACTTTCACAAAACCATCTGGTGTCCCAGCAGCTTTTGCTTTACCTGATGCAGAAAATGGAAATTTTCCCACTTTAATATCGTAACCAGCCTCTTTTGCTTTTTCTTCAGTTAAACCAACAGACGCAATTTCTGGAGTTGCATAAGTACAACCTGGAATATTTCCATAATCAATTTTTTCTGTATGTAAACCTGCTAGTTTTTCAACGCAAGTAATTCCTTCAGCAGAAGCAACGTGTGCTAACGCAGGACCAGGAGTTACGTCTCCAATGGCATAGTAGCCAGGCATATTTGTTTGATAATAATCGTTTACTAAAATTTTATCTCGGTCTGTTATAATACCTACATCTTCTAAACCTATATTTTCTATATTGGTTTTAATACCTACGGCTGATAATAAAATATCTGCTTCTAACTTTTCTTCTCCTTTTTTAGTTTTAACGGTAGCAACAACGCCCTCTCCAGAAGTATCAATAGACTCAACAGATGAGTTTGTCATTACTTTGATTCCAGATTTTTTAAATGAACGTTCAAATTGTTTTGAAATGTCTTTATCTTCAACAGGAACAATATTTGGTAAATACTCTACTATAGTAACTTCTGTTCCCATGGTATTATAAAAATGAGCAAACTCAACACCAATAGCTCCAGAACCAACAACAATCATAGACTTTGGCTGCTCTGGTAAGGTCATTGCTTGTCTGTAACCAATAACTTTCTTACCATCTTGAGGTAAGTTTGGTAATTCACGAGAACGTGCTCCAGTCGCAATAATAATATTATTTGCTGTATATTCTGTTATGGTTCCATCTTCAGCAGTAACCGCTACTTTTTTACCAGGTTTTACTTTTCCAAATCCATCAATGATGTCAATTTTATTTTTTTTCATTAAAAACTGAACACCTTTACTCATCCCATCAGCAACACTTCTACTCCTTTTGATAACCGCATCAAAATCTTTGTCAATTGCTTCTGCTTTTAAACCATATTCGTCTACATGCTTTAGATAATCGTATACTTGAGCGGATTTTAATAATGCTTTCGTTGGAATACATCCCCAATTTAAGCAGATTCCTCCTAAAGATTCTTTTTCTACAATAGCAGTTTTAAAACCTAATTGAGATGCTCTAATTGCAGTTACATATCCACCAGGTCCGCTACCTATAATTATAATGTCGTATTTCATTTTTGAAAATTTGGTTTAACGTTAAAGCAATCGTATTTGTAAAGAAAATTGATTTGCTAAGTTGGCAAATTTAGTGAATATTTAGAAAATTTTTTGCATGCTTTTCAAGATATTTCCAGTGAGAAAAAATGCAAAAAAAAAGTTAAATCACTACCTATTTGCTATTTTTTTTTCAAAAGCGTTAACGATAAAATTAACTATAGCGTGTATTGCTATCAAAGCAACAATTGCAACAATAGGAACACCTAGAATTTGATAAGGCATATAATAGCTCCAAGTTCCTAGTTGAATGGCAATAATTTCTCCATAAGTTGGAAAGAAAGCGACTAAAAAAAGTAATGATAAAGATTGATTTCTTTTACTTAAATTAGGTTTTAACTCCATAATTTGCTCTTCTGTTTGATAAATAATTACAAATGCAGCTCCCCAAGCAAAAAACAACCACAAGGGCAATTGTGTATTGATATCATGATACTCCCAAAAATGAAATTCTGTACCTAAATATTCTGCCAGCAAACCCAATGATGCTGTCAAGAAAAAACCTAAAACTAATTTTATGGATAGTGTATTGGCCTTTTTTCTTTTGTAATATGTATGGCCTATTTTGGCTATTAACAACAAAGCAACGAACCAATCGTAATGATGCAACAATCCCAAGGTAATTCCCCCGATAGTTAGTTTGATACTATTTTTTAAAATTATTTTTAGCAAGTTCGTTGTTTGGAGAATTGGACTTTTAGATTTTAACAACTTTATAATCAAAAAAATTTCAGGGCAGCACTTGATGTTACATCCGTTCTGGTACCTGAATTCCTAATAAAGAAAAAGCTGTTTTTATCGTTTGTGCGACTTTGTTAGACAATTGAACTCTAAACTGTTTTTTTACGACCTCTTGCTCCCCTAGAATAGATACATTTTGATAGAAAGAATTGAATTCTTTTACCAAATCATAGGTGTAATTTGCTATAATTGCAGGTGAATAATTCGCTGCAGCTAATTGTACACTTTCTGGAAACAATTCTAGTTGTTTTAGTAACAGCTTTTCTTTTTCATGAAGTTCTATCTCTGAATAATCTTCTAAAACACGAAAATCAAAATTAGCTTTTCTTAAAATAGATTGAATTCTAGCAAACGTATACTGAATAAAAGGTCCTGTGTTTCCTTGAAAATCTACTGAAGATTTTGGATCGAACAAAATGCGTTTTTTAGGATCTACTTTTAAAATAAAATATTTTAAAGCCCCTAAACCTATAATTTTGTACAATTCTTCTTTTTCTTGTTCAGAGTAGTCATCTAACTTACCTAATTCTTCTGAGATAGCTTTTGCTGTACTTGCCATTTCGTCCATTAAATCATCAGCATCTACAACTGTTCCTTCTCTTGACTTCATTTTTCCAGATGGTAAGTCTACCATTCCATAACTTAAATGAAATAAATTTTCTGCCCAAGTAAACCCTAACTTTTTGAGGATTAAAAACAACACATTAAAATGATAATCCTGTTCATTTCCTACAGTATAGACCATTCCTCCAACATCTGAATAATCATTGACACGTTGAATAGCCGTACCTATATCTTGTGTCATATACACTGCTGTTCCATCTGAACGCAACACTAGTTTTTCATCTAAACCTTCTTCAGTCAAATCACACCAAACAGAACCATCTTCCTTTTTAAAAAACACACCTTTCTCTAATCCTGTTGAAACAACATCTTTCCCCAATAAATATGTATTACTTTCATAATACAAATTATCGAAATTTACTCCTAAGTTTTTGTAAGTTACCTCAAAACCATCATACACCCATTGGTTCATGGTTTTCCAAAGTGCTACAACATCTGATTTACCTTTTTCCCAATTCCTCAACATTTCTTGAGCTGCAATAAAAATAGGTGCTTCCTTTTTGGCTTCCTCTTCTGTTTTACCTTTCTCAACTAACTGAGCAATCTCTTTTTTATATTCTTGATCGAATTTTACGTAATAATTTCCAACCAACTTATCTCCTTTTAACCCCGTAGATTCAGGCGTTTCTCCATTTCCGTATTTTTGCCAAGCCAGCATAGACTTGCAAATATGAATTCCCCTATCGTTTATAATTTGGGTCTTATACACTTTTTTACCTGCAGCTTGTATTATCTCTGCTACGGCGAAGCCTAGCAAGTTATTACGCACATGACCTAAATGTAAGGGTTTGTTGGTGTTTGGTGAAGAATATTCAACCATAACTGATGTATCATTCGCCTTTGGCGCAATCAAACCATAGCTTTCATTGGTATAAATATTATTGAAAAAATCTAAATAATATCGATCTGCAATAACTAAATTTAAAAAACCTTTTATCACATTGAAATTGGTAACTTCTTCAACGTTTTGTTTTAGAAAAGTACCGAGTTCCTCCCCTATTTGCGCTGGATTTCCTTTTTTATAACGTAACATAGAGAAAACAACTATAGTAACATCTCCCTCAAATTCTTTTCGGGTGGCTTGAAATTCTACAGAAGGAATCTCAACATCGTATAAACTTTTAAACGCTTTTTTTACGTTATTTTCTATAGTTTTCAGAATGCTCATTGGCTTAAAAAATTGAATTGCGAAAATAACTATTTTATTTTTTTAATAACAGAAGTTAAGTCTAACATTTATTACAATTGTAGGATAATTGTATTTTTGTGTTATGAAGATAAACTTAGAACAACTACCATCAGAGGCCGAAAAAGTAAAGAAAGAAAATAAAAAGTATTTTGCTAATCTAAAAAGACGAACACCTAAAAACTTAGATTACGTAATGCAAGAATTGCACGAGGAGACTTTTGAAGAAGTAGATTGTTTGACCTGTGGAAATTGCTGTAAAACAACTAGTCCTATTTTTACAGAAAAAGATATTGAGCGAATTTCAAAATACCTAAAGATGAAAGTTGCTGATTTTACAAAAACTTATTTACAACGAGATGACGACGATTTTATGGTCTTACAATCTGCTCCTTGTACTTTTCTAGACGAAAGCGACAATACATGCTTTATTTATGATGTTCGTCCAAAAGCATGTGCTGATTACCCACACACAAATCGAAAAAAGTTCATTCAAATTACTGACTTAACTATTACTAATACAACTATTTGTCCTGCAACATTTGCTATTGTAGAAAAGTTAAAAACCATTATACCACTGGAATCTAAGACAAAAAAAAGAAGATAGTTGTTGTTGTTGACAAGCTTAGTTTAATCAAGTGCCTACAATTTATTACTTTGAAAATTGCTAGGCAATAAGTCTGTAAACAAGTACACAATACAATCACTTAAATAATAGATTCTCCATTTAAATTAGTCGTTAAAATACTACTGAACAAATTAAAAAAGGGTTTCATTGCTTTAAAAGTGTCATCTACTTTAGTTGTAAAATCAGCTTCAAAAACATCCTTGTCTTTGAATTTTCTAACGGCTATAAAACCTTTTTTTCGCAATAAATCTACATCTGGGTGATTTTTATCAAAACCTCTTGGAGCTGATTTTAACTCATTAAAACTATACAATTCACCACCAAAAAATTCTTGGAATTTTTCTTCATTTAAGGTGTCGCGTATTTCAGAAGCATCCAGTTCAATTTCTTTTCTAATTCTATAAATATCCTCTTTGTTTGGCTCCCAAAAACCCCCTGCTACAAAACAATCTCCAGGCGCTAAATTGATAAAATAACCTCCTCTTAACTCTTTTCCTAATCTACTGTAAGAGTTTGCAAATCTAGGTTTGTAAGGTGTTTTATCTTTAGAAAAACGAATATCTCTATAAATACGCTTCATTTTAGACTTTTCTATCTCATCATGTACTTCTAAACTACCTAAAATAGCTGCAAAAACAGTCTTTATCTCTTCATGCGCATTTGTATAACGTTTCTTATTTGCCGCGAACCAATCTCTGTTGTTATTGTACTTTAAGTCGTTTAAAAATTCAAATACATGTTTTTCTAAAGTCATTTTTTTATTTTTGGAACTACTAAATTACAAATAATATTTCTCTAAAAAATAGGATGATCTTTGACAATGCACTCTAAAGACAAAATACTACAACAACGTTATTTCGGATTTTTACAAACGCCAAATTTATGGAAAGAGCACACTGTTTATCAGCTAAAGCAACTTGAGCTAGATACAAATATAAATGCTATTTCAATTGCTGTTGATAAACAGCTACGTTTGGGAAAATATGTAGAACAATTTGTATTCTTTAATCTATCACAACAACAGCATATTGATTTGTTGGCTAATAATATTCAAATTCAACAAGAAAAAAGAACAATTGGCGAATTGGATTGTATTTATAAAGAAAAGGAAAGTATTGTTCATTTAGAAATCGTTTACAAGTTCTATTTATATATACCTGATAAAAATAAAGAAGAACTAAATTGTTTGATTGGTCCAAATAAAAGAGATGCTTTGATTGAAAAATTAGTAAAACTAAAAGACAAACAGCTTCAATTACTCTTCCATAACTCAACAAAACCTTATTTACAAAATTTAAACATTAGCTCAAATAATGTACAACAACAAGTCTGTTTTAAGGCACAGGTATTTCTTCCTTTTAAAAGTAAAAACATCATACTACAAGAATTGAATAAAAATTGTATTGCTGGCTTTTACTTGAATATAAATGAATTGGAAAATTTCAAAAACTGTAAATTCTATGTTCCAATAAAAAAAGATTGGTTATTAATACCTCATAAACATGTAAGTTGGTTATCTTTTACTGATTTTAAAGCCATGGCTAAACCTTTACTTTCTAATAAATATTCGCCTTTGTGTTGGTTAAAAAAGGGCAACGGACAAATAGAAAAGTTTTTTTTGGTTTGGTGGTTTGAAGATAGTATTCAATAGTTGTTAAACATAAGTATTCTTTTAAAAAAAAAATTGAACAAACCTATTACTCTAAAGCAATTAAAACCTAACATCTAGATATTTTATTATTCTTGGTTTCTTTCTTGTTTTTTGAAAATTTATTCCAAATTTTAATTTCATTACGTGTTTAAACTCAATAAACTTTACGAATACAAACAAGGCGACAAGCACTAATTTTTGCTGCAAAAATAAAAAGTTAAAGTATCTTTGCTTTTATGGTTATCATTCCAAACAATAAGAAGGTAATTTTGTTCGACGGTGTTTGCAATTTGTGTAATAGTGCTGTAAATAAAATTATAGTTCACGATAAAAAAAATAGCTTTCTTTTTACTTCTTTACAATCAGAAACTGGACAACATATTTGTAGAGAACTAGGTATAGATACTAAAAAAATTGATTCAATGATTTTATATGAGTCAAGTTTAGCATACTTTATAAAATCTACTGCTGCTCTAAAAATAATGAATGAATTGAGTGGTTTATGGAGTTTAACAAAGATTCTCTGGATTTTACCAGAAGATTTTAGAAACTGGGTTTACGATATTATTGCAAAGAATCGTTACAAGTGGTTTGGAAAGAAAGAAGATTGCAGGATACCTAATCCAGAATTAAAAGCTAAATTTTTAGAATAACATGGAGTTTCCAAAACAACTAGATTGCATTATATTTGATATGGATGGTGTAATTATAAATTCAGAAGAAATTCATAAAAAAGCTTACTATGAAACTTTTAAATCTTTAGGTGTAGATGTTGCTGAAGATTTATACAAAACATTTACAGGTTCATCAACAATAAATGCTTTCGAAAAATTAGTTATTCACTTCAATTTGAGTAAAAACCCTAAAGATTTAGTGTTAGATAAAAGAAAACGTTATATTTCTTTTTTTGAAAATGATCCTAATTTACAATTAGTGGAAGGTGTGGAAGAAATTATTCAATTCTTCTATACAAATAAATACACTTTAATATTGGCCTCTTCTTCTGCAATGGTAAACATTGATCGTGTTTTTAAACGTTTTAATTTAGACAGGTATTTTTCTGCAAAAATTAGTGGTGCAGACTTAACAGCATCTAAACCTAATCCAGAAATTTTTGAGAAAGCAGTTTTTTTAGGAAAAACGAGTAAAGAACGTTGTATTGTAATTGAAGATTCCGATAATGGTATAAAAGCTGCTAATGCAGCTGGAATTTTTGTTTTTGGTTACAATAACTTACTTTCTGAAAATCAAACTTTAGAAAATGCTGATGTTGTGATTCAAAATTTTGAACAAATTAAAAAATTTATACTTCCAAATGAATGATTTTTTCAAGTTGAGTAAATATATTTTTTTCATTTATATTCACTGAACCGTAGGCAAACAAAACGTTTTTTATGTCTCTTATCAACGTTTCTTTTTCTATTTGAGAAAATTTATTTTCTTGCAAATATCTCTGTATTTTATGCAAACTGACTTTAGTTGAATCTACAACAACCTCAATATGAATTTTACGAAATGTAGTCGCATTTACTTTATCTAAAATGTATGTACTCACCGGGGTCTTCAAAATCATTACAGTGTGCTGCATACAACAACACATATGCTAAAAAATATTGTCTAATCCAGTTACATGAATACCTAGTTTAGTAATTACTAAAATTTATTTTACTTTTTCATAATTATCATCCCAATTTTTAGGGGTAGGGTTGTCTTTTAACTTTCCTAAAGATTTTGCCACAAGCATAGATACAGCAGCATCTCCTGTTACATTAACGGTTGTTCTACACATATCTAAGGGTCTATCTACTGCAAAAATTAAAGCTATCCCTATGGGTAAAAGGTCTGCAGGAAAACCAATGGTTTCTAATACCACAACTAACATAACAATACCAGCACTTGGCACTGCAGCACTTCCTACAGATGCTAGAACTGCGGTTCCGATAATAGCGAATTGATTGGATAATGTTAACCCTTCTGGCCATAAAACCTGCATAATAAAAACAGCTGCAATAGCCTGATACAAACTTGTTCCATCCATATTTACAGTAGCTCCTAGAGGCAATACAAAACCTGAAACTTCTTTATCTACTCCTAAATGTTCTTCTACTCTTTCCATCGTTACTGGTAAAGTTGCAGCACTTGAACTCGTTGAAAATGCCAATAACTGAGCTGGACTTAATTGTTTTAAAAACCAAAATGGCGATTTCTTTGTGTAAAGAGCAATTAAAGTAACGTAAAAAACAATCATTAATACCAATCCAAGAAGAACACATGCTGTATACGCTAATAATTTTATCAGTATTTCTATATCTTCAAATGCAACAACTACGTTAGCTAACAAGGCGAAAACAGCATAAGGGGCAAAAAGCATAATTAAATCAACCATTTTCATGACTACCTCGTTTAGTGAATCAAAAAAACCAGTCAAAGGTTTTGCTTTTTCTTCTGGTATCAATAGTAAACAAACCCCTACAAAAAGTGCAAAAAAGATGATTTGTAACATCCGAACTTCAGCAAAAGATTGAAAAATATTACTAGGAAAAATATCTACCAATGCTTGTAAAGGAGCTGAGTCTTTTTGATCCAATGCTGCATTAATTTTATCTGAAACTCCCCTGGATGCTGAATATTTATTTTTTATCTTGTCAATTGTTACATATGACATACCCACTCCAGGCTTTACTAGATTTACAATTCCTAATCCTATAAAAACAGCTATTAATGTGGTGGAAATATAAATTGAAATGGTTCTTAAGCCCATCGATTTAATTTTCGAAATATCTTTTAAATCTGAAATACCCTTAATCAAAGAAGCTAAAATTAAAGGTACTGCGATTAACTTTAATAAATTGATAAAAATAGTTCCTAGTGGTTTTATCCATTTGGTTACAAAAATACTTCCTCCGTCAATGGTAGCCATTATGAAACCAAAAACAACACCTAATAACATTCCTAAAAGTATCTTCCAGTGTAAAGCCATTTTTTTTATTAACAAAGGTTTATAACATAAATATATAAAAACTATGCAGACTTTATCTAATTAATGTTTCTAAAAGTTATGCAAAGTAGGTAACAACTAAAAAAATATAAAAAACAGGGAGTTTTAGGTTTACTAAATAGTAATTTAAATGCAAAATACCTTTTTGGAATTGAAGAATCAGTAAAAACTAATTTTAAAAACAAAAAACATGGGAATGCTTAGAGAAATAGAATGACTCAAACAGTCAAATCAAGAAGAGGTTCAAAATCTTTATTTACACCTCTTTAATTTACTTTAGATTTACAACAAGAGTTGTAAATTTCTTCATAGACAGGCAGTATATTTTTTAAAGCAAACTTATTGGCATGTTTCTTTGCATTTTCTTTAAATCGTTGCAATACTTTTTCTTCCTTTAAAATTGAAATTGCATTTTTTGCCATATCATCAATATCGCCAAGATTACTTAAATAACCTGTTACTCCATCTATATTAACTTCTGGTAATCCACCAGTATTGGTAGATATTACTGCTGTAGACACAGCCATTGCCTCAAGTGCAGCTAACCCAAAACTCTCTGTTTGAGACGGCAATAAAAAAATATCTGTATAGCATAAGATTTTAGCGACCTCATCTGAATTTCCTAAAAAGAAAATTTTATCAAAAACACCAAGTTTCTTAGCCAAACTTTTTGCTTTTATCGTTTCTGGACCTTCACCAATCATAATCAACTTAGAAGGAATAATTTTATTAACTTTTGCAAAAATAGCGACCACATCTTCAACTCTTTTTACTGGTCTAAAGTTACTTACGTGAGTTAAAATCTTTTCTTCAGGTGCAGCGATACTACTTCGCATACATTCTTCATTGCTTGCGTTATTATACTTAACTACATCAATAAAATTATACACAACTTTTATCTCTTTACGAATAGAAAATAGTCTGTTTGTGGTCTCTTTTAAATTGTTTGACACAGATGTGACCACATCAGAATTATTAATACTAAATTCAACTGCTGTTTTATAATTAGGGTGACTACCAACTAATGTTATATCAGTTCCATGCAATGTAGTAACTACCTTTATATCAATTCCTTTTTCTGCTAGCATTTGTTTTGCCATATAAGCTGCATAGGCATGTGGGATGGCATAATGTACATGTAAAATTTCTAAATTATTCTTTTCTACTACCTGCACCATCTTACTAGAGAGGGCTAATTCATAAGGTTGATATTGAAAAAGTGGGTATTCTTCAATAGTAACTTGATGAAAATGTAAATTGTGAGATAAATAATCCAATCGAACTGGCTGATTGTAAGTTATAAAATGTACTTGATGACCATTATCTGCTAAGGCCATTCCTAGTTCAGTAGCTAATACACCACTACCACCAAAGGTGGGATAACATACAATACCTATTTTCATTTTTTCTATTGAAATAGTTAAAAATAATTTTTAGTCTATGGGCTGTAAAGATAGTTTTATTATTAAATGAAATTTAAAATGAAATCATAAAAAAAGAGCTTTTCGTATTAAAAAAACTCTTTTGTATAAAATATTTTTAAAAAATAAATTTAAGATATTAATAGTCTCCTAAAGTAACAGGGTTTTGAGCCAAGGCGTTTTCTAACTGTTCATCATTTGGCGCTTTACCATGCCAGGCATGAGTGTGCATCATATAATCTACTCCATTCCCCATTTCTGTGTATAATAAAATACAAACAGGTTTACCTTTTCCGGTTAACGTTTTTGCTTCAGCCAAACCAGCTAAAATCGCTTCAATATCGTTTCCTTCTTTCACTTCTAATACGTCCCAACCAAAAGCCTCAAATTTAGCCTTAATACTTCCCATCGGTAATACATCATCAGTCGACCCATCAATTTGCTTACCATTCAAATCTACAGTAGCAATTAAATTATCTACTTTTTTTGCTGAGGCATACATGATTGCTTCCCAGTTTTGTCCTTCTTGTAATTCACCATCACCGTGTAATGTATAAATTAACTGATTATCTCCATTCAACTTTTTTGCTTCTGCCGCCCCTAAAGCAACAGACAAACCTTGCCCTAAAGATCCAGATGCTATTCTTACACCAGGTAAACCTTCGTGAGTAGTTGGATGCCCTTGTAAACGAGAATCAATCAAACGAAATGTTCCTAATTCTTCAATAGGAAAAAATCCACTATGAGCTAATACACTATAAAAAACAGGAGAAATATGGCCATTTGATAGGAAAAACAAATCTTCGTTTTTTCCATCCATAGCAAAGTCTGTAGAGTAGTTCATCACTTCTTGATATAGACAAGTAATAAATTCTGCGCATCCTAGAGAACCTCCTGGATGTCCAGAATTTACTTTGTGCACCATACGTAAAATATCTCTACGAACTTGTTGTGTGAAATCCTGTATTTTTTTTATATCTGGCATTTTCTAAATTTTGATAACTGCAAAAATACAAAAGCGATTGAAATAGCAAAGATTTAAGTATTATTTTAATTGTAAGTTTTTACAGTTTTAAGGTTTATGCTAAACAACAACGAATAATATAATCGAATAGGTTTCTTATTTAGAAGACTAGAGTAAATTATTTTACAGATAAAATCACTCGTAAAACACACCTATAAAGCCGTTTACATATCTTTTTGTACTACTTTATTTTTCTAGTCTTACTTATAAAAAATTCAACTATCATAGCTCTTTCAGTACTTTTTTCTCTATATTGTTTGTGGTGCTTAAAGTTGTTTGAATATGATTTTTTTTCCTTGAAAGCTATTAAGATATATTGCGAAATTATCAAATTACAAAACTCCTTTTCTAATAGCTACTAAAACTTCTTGGTAATACTCTTTTTCAAGAGCTTCTATAGAAATTATTTTTTAAAAAAACTTTAGACATCAATATTAAATACTAAGTAATTAAAAAAAACAAACCCTATTACTCAACATAACTAGTACATTTTCGAGATAGTGAAGATGTATAATTTCCCATAAAAAATAACTTAAAAATTGTATTAATAAAAAAAATAACCATTTTTACTCTAATAAGCCATGTTTTTCTATTTTTATTCAAAATTTTAAAAGTTATAAATTAATGAAGATTTTAGGAATTGGTAAAAACTACGTTACCCAAGTAGAAAATATAAAAGCTAATAAAAATAATGCAAAACTTATTTTTTCTAAGCCAGAATCAAGCCTAGTAATTAATGGAGACATCGAATATCCATCTATAACAAATCAACTTGTTTATGAGGTTGAACTGGTTATAAAAATTGGGAAACAAGGTAAAAACATTAGTGTAGCAAATGCGAATTCTTATATTTCTGAAATTGCTGTAGGAATTGATTACACGGCTAAAGATCTTTTAAATGATGCTCGTGAATTAAAATATGCTTGGGATTTTGCAAAAGGTTTTGATGGCGCGGCTGTTACTTCTGAATTTAAATCGATTACTGAATTTGAAAATTTAGGAGATATCAGTTTTGGTTTACAAATTAATGGCAAAGAAGTTCAGAAAGGGAATACAGGATTTATGATTCATAACTTTGCAGAAATCATTAGCTATGTATCTAAATATATGACTTTACAACCTGGCGACTTAATTTTTACTGGTACTCCTCCAGAAGGAATTGGCGAAAATATGAAAGGTGACCATTTAGAGCTTTTTGTAGAAGGGAAACCTTGGTTGTCATTTCATGTCAATTAAAACTATTTTATGTTTATACGAACTTTAGCATTTCCTCAAATTAAAAAAACATGCAATAATTGAAAGTCTGTATTGCCGAAAAGCCAAGTGTAGCTAGAGAAATTGCCGATATTTTAGGCGCCAAAACAAAACGTGATGGTTACTTTGAAGGTAATGGTTATGCAGTAACCTACACGTTTGGGCATTTATGTACTTTATTAGAGCCAAAAGATTATAAACCACATTGGAAGAGTT
>Ga0209555_10001548_pt1 | contig 17564 bp, 16 predicted proteins | sample SaaInl85LU_5_DNA_FD_184643 | JGI IMG/M metagenome (GOLD analysis project Ga0209555, IMG submission 184643) | Marine microbial communities from expanding oxygen minimum zones in the Saanich Inlet - ESP_85LU_5_DNA (SPAdes) (version 2) | ecosystem: Environmental > Aquatic > Marine > Intertidal... | reverse complement strand
GCCCCGGTGAAGAAAGCCCCGGTGAAGAAAGCCCCGGTGAAGAAAGCCCCGGTGAAAAAAGCCCCCGTGAAGAAAGCCCCGGCAAAGAAAGCCCCGGCAAAGAAAGCCCCCGTGAAGAAAGCCCCCGTGAAGAAAGCCCCGGCAAAGAAAACCCCGGTGAAGAAAGCACCCGTGAAGAAAGCCCCGGTGAAGAAAGCCCCGGTGAAAAAAGCCCCGGTGAAAAAAGCCCCCATGAAGAAAGCCCCGGTGAAGAAAGCCCCGGTGAAGAAAGCACCCGTGAAGAAAGCACCCGCAAAGAAAGCACCCGCAAAGAAAGCCCCAGTCAAAAAGACTGCCTCCACTACTCCAACAAAGCGTACCCCCGTGACCAAAACCACCGTGACTAAAACCCCTGCTACTAAAACTCGGGCTCCCGCCAAGAAAAGTGTTAAAGCCGCACCTAAAAAAGCCTCTACTAGTAAAAAAGTAGTTCAACATACCGCAGCCTCTGCCGTCAGTCTCCATGGCATCGAGCCTTATGTTGAAAAGAAAAATGAAGAGTATATGGGCGAGCCGCAACGAGCCCACTTCAAGAATATTCTTTTTGCGTGGAAGCGCGAACTCATGGAAGAGGTCGATCGCACTGTTACGCATATGAAAGACGAGGCCGCCAACTTCCCTGACCCTGCAGATCGTGCAACACAGGAAGAAGAGTTTAGCCTGGAGTTGCGCACGCGCGATCGCGAGCGAAAACTGATCAAGAAGATCGACAAGACTCTTCTGCGTCTCGAGGACGATGATTATGGGTTCTGTGATCAGTGCGGCATTGAAATTGGTATACGTCGCCTTGAGGCGCGCCCCACTGCCGAACTCTGCGTCGACTGCAAAACTCTCGATGAGATTCGCGAGAAACAGATCTCAGGCGGCTAAGCGCAATCGGGCTCTGTTTTGCTCAAGCAGCTCCCCGTTGTCGGACGCTTTGCGCCCAGCCCCAGTGGCCCACTGCACATGGGCTCACTGGTTGCAGCACTGGCCAGTTATCTACACGCCCGCCAGCATCGCGGCTCTTGGTTGGTGCGAATTGAAGATATAGACCCCCCGCGCGAGCAGCTTGGCGCTGATCGGCTAATTCTTCAGCAACTGATTCAACACGGCTTGCTCTGGGATGGCGAAGTCCTCTACCAGAGCCACCGATTACAATGCTACCGCTCAGCAGCTGAACAACTTGTAGCTGTCTCAGCGGCTTATTTTTGCAACTGTACTCGACGGCGATTACAAAGCCTGGACAATCGTTTGTATGATCGCCACTGCTTGGCTTCCCCGCCTGACCAAAATCAACCTACTGCCATTCGGTTTAATGTTGCAGGGAGAGATATTGTCGAATTTGAAGATCTCTATATTGGCCGGCAGCAGCAGGATATTGCTGCGCAAGTAGGCGACTTTCCAATTTGGCGCCGCGATGGACTGGTAAGCTATCAACTGGCCGTAGTCATTGACGACGCAGAGCAAGGAGTGACATCAGTTGTTCGAGGTGCAGATCTGCTCGACAACACCGGACGGCAAATCTTATTGCAAAAAGCTCTTGGCCTAACCACTCCAAGCTATGGCCATATTCCAGTGGTGACTGATTCTATCGGGCAAAAACTTAGCAAGCAAAATCACGCCGCCCCTCTACCCGCTGAGCAGCCATCGGCTTCACTGATTACTGCCCTTGTACACCTCGGACTCAACCCTCCGCCAGTCTTAGCCAACCAGTCACCTCGGGCAGTTCTTGACTGGGCACTACCCGAGTGGGTTAACCTGCACAATCAGTAGCCAATATGAGAACTTTACCAATATGTCATTAAATAGCTGCCAGCGGCTTTCGAAACTTCAGCCAAATGCTTAACTACCGAACAGTTAGCGGGCTACTGCTGCTCTGCGTTATCGTTTTGCCGCTTTCGTTTCAGTGGGCGACCGCTAGCGACGGTCAGTGGTGGCGACCGTTTGCCATCTGGGCACTACTAATTTACGGCGTTTATCTACAACAGCGCCACAGAGCCGATGACCATGGCGAGTAATTTCTCCTTTTGGCTTTATCTGTGCACGGCGGTGATAATTTGTACTGCTCTACTCTGGTGGCTTTTAGCTGAGCGCCGCGAGCTACTTCTCAATGCATTGCTGCCATTGACCCTGGTCACCAGCCACGGCGTTCTGCTTAGTGGTGGAGTAGTAGAAATGGCCGGGCGCTACGGTTTTAGTGCCATTATTGGTCTGTTTGGGTTCACTCTACTGTTTGCTCTAGCGCCTATTTTACTGCTACCTATCCGCCGTTTGCAGCGCGTTGTCCGGTTTGCCAATGCCGTAGATTTTCTGACCTTTAGGTACCGCGGCAGAGCAGTATCGCTCATTGCTAGCGCCGGCTTAATCATAACGTCACTACCGCTACTACAAGCGCAATTTATCTCTGCAGGCAGACTCATCAGTGAGCTATTAGGCAATAGCTCTGCTCTTGCAGATAGCGTATTGATTTTATTCACAGCCATCACCTGTTGGCTTCTGCTGCCGCGTCGCAGGCGCAACACTCGACTCGCGGCAATGGCCCTAAGTGGACTGCTAGTGCTGGTATCGACGCTCGCAATTACTGTCACACTAGCGATCCCTGAATTCGGCGGGCTCGACGCGCTCAATCGCTGGGTAGAAACCAGCGGACAACAACAAGCGATACACCGAACCGGGGATGCCTATCCTTTATTTGTGTTGTTTCTCGCGGCAAGCCTAGTACTTCCGGCCAATTTTTTAGTGGCGCTTTCCGATCGTATTCAGCCCTCTCAGGTGCGGCAAATTGCCTGGAGTTATCCATTACTAGTCTTGCTGGTTAGCCTAGCTAGCTTGCCGCTGATGTGGAGTGGTCTCTCTAGTCGGCTCGATGTTCCGCTACAAGAGTACCTCTATGCACTGCCCATGGCTGCTGGAAATAATGGTTTAGCTGCGCTCTCTTCTCTGGCAATAATCTCTACGGCATTGCTCTGTTGCGCCTCTCTTAGCGCCATCCTTGCCCGTATGTTACTCAATAGCGCAGTACTCCCGAGAATCAATTTCTCTGAGATCCACAATCTCAACGGCTGGATATCCCGACGCATCGTCAATATTGCTATCGCCATCGCTTTACTGGCACTGCTGCTTGCTAATCTTAGTACCAGCGCCAGCATTACTGATCACTATTTAGTGAGCTTCGTCGGTCTTGCCCAGTTTGTGCCCGGCCTGATTGCCGCCAGCTATTTTCCTAATATTGGTCGCAAAGGTTTCCTAACTGGCTTGTTACTTGGATTAGTAGTGTGGGGCGTAGGTCTTTTAGCTCCCTTAGCTATCGGTGATATTACTCTACTTAAATTTGCCAACGGCGGTGTACTTACTGCCACACTGGGCGATTGGCAGCTCTGGGCACTGCTGGCAAGCGTAGCTAATTTGACCGGCTGTATGATCGCCACCACCGTCTCGCGCCGCAGCCGTGAAGAGCGTTTTTTCGCCAATTTATGTATGGTCGACAACGTTTATATACCCAGTAGAGTCGATATGGGCTTTGCCACCGTTGAAGAGATGCAAATAGCCTTGCGCAAGGCTTTGGGCCCCATCGCCGATGAGGAGATGGACTTTGCACTGACCCAGCTAGGGCTGACTTACGAAGAGCAACGCCCCGCCAAATTACGCGCTATACGCGACAAGCTCAGCCGCGAACTCTCGCTGCGGCTAGGACACTATGCCGCTTCGCGGTTAATAGATCGGGCGCTACCGATTACCGATAGTCGCTTCAAATCAGAGAGCGATGGTCGCGATGACCTCAATCTGATTGAATCAGTCCTCGCTGTTAGCAGCCGTGAATTGAGTGGTGTTGCCAGCGAACTGAATCGTCTGCGTCTCCACCACTTGGAGTTGGTCGAGGCTCTTCCAGTAGGTGTAATTTCTCTAGATGCTCGCGGTGAAGTACTGCTTTGGAACAGAAAAATAGCAGAACTGACTGGATTAGACCGCGAAGAGGTCATCGGCTCACGCTACGAAGAGCTTCCAGGTCCTTGGCAGCGACTTATCCAGGCTTTACTGGACAGCAAGCCACTCACTATGGCTGCCCATCCGCTAGATAGCAGTGACTCTCCGCGCTGGTTTAATTTGCAAAAGTCGCTCACCGCTCTGCACAACGATGAAGATATTGATGAGCAGCTGATTGTCATTGAAGAAGTGACAGAATCTGTACGCCTTACCCAGCAGACTATTGATCGCGATCGACTGGCCTCAATTGGTCGGTTTGCAGCCGGGGTAGCTCACGAAATTGGCAACCCTGTCACCAATATTTCACTGCTCACTCAAGATTTGCGCAGTGAGCTGCCGTGCCCAGAAGTTGAGCAGGCTAGCACTCAATTACTACAACAAACAGGCCGTATCACAGATATTGTCCAGTCACTCATTCGTTTTACCCGCGGCGATAGTGGTGGCGAGAAATTAGAAACCTTGAGCCTAGCTGAGCTGATCGATGAAGCCATTCGCCTCAGCCCACTCGATGCCTCGAGCAAACGCCGAACGGTCAACAATCCCGTAACCCGTGATATTACTGTTTGTGCTGATCGTCACCAGTTACTACAGGTATTTATCAATCTGCTGCGCAATGCCGACCAAGCCTCGCCACCCTCGACACCCATTAATATAGCCTGGCAACTCTCTACTTCGTCCGTTCAAATAGATATCATTGATGCCGGTAGCGGAGTGCCAGAAAAACTTCTGCAGCGAATTTATGAGCCCTTTATCACTAGTAAAAGCCCCGACCAAGGGACTGGCTTAGGACTGTGGGTCGTCTATCAGTTAGTCAACAACATGAACGGCGAGATAACCCTGTTCAATAATGAGCCCGCCCTAGGTGCAACTGCACGAATTACTCTGCCGATGTCATCGACGCTCGCCGAAGGAACTTAAATGAGTAAACTACTGGTCGTTGAAGATGAGCAAATCACCCGCAACTCGCTCTGCAAGCTGCTGCAGCGTCATGGCTATACGGTTAGCAGTGCCGCCAGTTTAAAGGCCGCGAATGATCTGGGCAGCCTAACAGATTACGCCCTCATCATTAGTGATTTGAGATTGCCAGGAGAACCCGGCAGTGAACTACTGCAACACCAACCCCCGCTACCGGTTTTAATCATGACCAGTTATGCGAGCTTGAAATCAGCCGTGGAATTGATGCGTCAAGGGGCCATTGACTACATCAGCAAACCCTTTGAGCAAGCCGATATGCTCGCCGCAGTCACCCGCGCCCTCAACCACCGCCGCGCACTGGAACCCAAAATCACCCAACTAAAACTCATCGGTCGCAGCCGCCCAGCTGAATTACTGCGCAGCGAGATAGCCGCGCTGGCCCATGCTACTAAGCCCATTTTAGTAACCGGAGAGTCGGGCACTGGCAAATCTCTCGCTGCGAGATTAGTGCACAAACTCTCAGGTGCAGAGCAGCTTCTACGCTTTAACTGTGCCGCTGATCGCAGCGAGCAGTTACTGATGTTGCTTGAGCACTGCAACGCCTCTAGCAGCTTAATCCTAGATCATATCGGCCAGTTAAAACCGGCGCTGCAAGAGCAACTACTCAGCTCACTTGATGACAATGAAATACGCCTTATTGCGCTGAGCGATAGACCCATTGATCAACTAGACCAACTCAGTCAACCGCTGTTATTTCGACTCGGCGCCCGCCGTTTAATTATCCCGTCACTGCGTGAAAGAACGGAAGATATTGGCGATATCGCCCTGTTTTTACTCCGCACTCTCAGTGGCCGCGAGCAGCTGGATATTAGTACCGATGCCATCCGAGCTTTAGAGCACTACCCTTGGCCGGGCAATATTCGCGAGTTGCGCAATCTTCTCGAACAGATACTGGCTTCAACCCCTGAGCTCGAGCAGCTCGCTTTTGGTGATCTGCCCGAACACCTGCAAGCCTTGGCGGCCGAGCTTCAAACTGCCCCACTGGGCCCGCAATCAGTGCCACTGACTCTCTCACTTGAAGAGTATTTCTGCCAGTTTGTCACAGTTAATCAAGCCACGATGAGTGAGACAGAGCTGGCCAAAGCGCTCGGTATTAGCCGTAAAAGCCTCTGGGAGCGTCGCCAGAAACTCAATATTAAGCGCCCCTCTGCTGATCCGCTCGACGCGTAGATCCATGAGTTCATTGGCACAGTGGCCGCTGGGTAAAAAAGTAACACCTTACAAAGGAGCATCTGCTCATTATCGACAATTTCACGCAGCTACTTGCATCTCGCCGTCAATTGCGTAGATTAGTGTTGAAGCGGGAAGGCTTCACAAGTTGAACAAACAATAAAAATAGTCAATAACAATAAACAACAATAATAATGAATAACAATAACTGGAAGGATCGGTCCAGCTTGCTGGTTACCAAAAGGGGGATGCTGCAAAGCACCCCCTTTTTTAATGCCCAGCGGCACAAAGCTCCCACCCCACGCCGCGCTCTGCTACACTGCCGAGCAATTCGCGGCCGGATCATTGACTAACAGATTGTCGATGCCGCACCCAAGATAATGCTCTACTGGCAGAACCGATGTTTCAATTCATTACAGATTTTCTCAGCTCAAAAAAAATAGGCGCGGGAACCGCAGCAGCTATCGCCCCCGAAATGATTGATCGCAACGCTCGCGAGGTTGTCTCTACCCTTCAAAAAGCAGGCTTTGAGGCGTATGTAGTGGGCGGCTGCATCCGCGATCTGCTGCTCGGTCACAAACCAAAAGACTTTGACGTCGCCACTAACGCCGCCCCTTGGGAGGTGAAACCTCTATTTCGTCGCGCTCGGGTAATTGGCCGTCGCTTTCAAATTGTCCACGCCCAATTTGGCCGTGAGATTATCGAAATCACCACATTCCGCGCACCGGCTGATACTCAAGAGAGTGGTAACAGCCGCCATTTAAAACAGTCTGACAGCGGCATGCTGACCCGCGACAATGTGTTTGGCACGATGGAAGAAGACGCACTGCGCCGCGATTTCACTGTTAATGCACTCTATTACGATCCTACCAGCGATACTCTTTATGATTTTGCCGAAGGGCTGGAAGATATAAAAAGACGTACTTTACGTATTATTGGCGACGCAGCAACGCGCTACCGTGAAGATCCTGTGCGTATGCTGCGAGCAGTCCGTTTTGCTGCCAAACTTGATTTCGCCATAGAAAAAAAGACCGCGTCACCCATTGCTAAGCTTGCACCCATGCTCGGCCAGATCTCTTCATCTAGGCTATTTGATGAATCACTCAAGCTATTTTTGAGCGGTGACGGCCTGGCGACCTATGCACAGTTACGCCATTATCAGCTTTTCCAAGAGTTAGTCCCCGGCGCTTTAAGCGCCGAGCAGGATCAAACTGGACACAAGCTGTTTGAACTCGCTTTCGGCAATACAGACCACCGTCTTGCACAAGGCAAAAGTATTACACCTGCGTTTATCTGGGCGGCACTGCTGTGGCCGCAGGTGACACGCGCCGCTATCAAACTTGAGGGCAGTGGCCAGAGCACCTCTATGGCTGTCGAAGAAGCGGCCAATAAAGTCATGTCCAAACAGCTTTCACGCACCTCTATACCTCGTCGCTTCAGCCAACCAATGCGCGAGATCTGGGAGATGCAGTGGCGTCTGCCGCAGCGTTTTGGAAGCCGTGCCGAGCGTTTAGTGGAGCGACAGCGATTCCGTGCAGCCTACGATTTCTTGCTGCTGCGCGAAGAGAGCGGCGAACAGCTCGACGGCCTCGGTGAGTGGTGGACTCGCTACCAGGAAAGTGACGGTGAGCAGCGTCGCCAGATGGTGAACCTACTCGGCGCCAATGGGCCGCGCAAGAAACGCCGCAAGCGTCGTCCACCGCGCACCAAACCCGATGCCTAAACTGGAGTTATGAATACCACTACACTCTGTTTTATTGGCTTAGGCAGCAATCTCGAGCAACCTCGCAAACAACTCGATAGTGCCTTAATGGCTCTGAGATCAGCCCCAGAAATTACTCAGTTAACGGCCTCCAGCTATTTCACTACCGCAGCTATTGGCCCCGGCCAACAACCCGACTACCAAAACGCCGTAGCGCGCTTTACGACAACACTGAAAGCACTACAACTGCTTGATTTTCTTCAAAAAATCGAAACCCAGCAAGGGCGGGTGCGCCAGTTGCGCTGGGGGGCTCGTACGCTTGATCTAGATCTGCTGCTGTACGGTGAAGAGACGCTCAACTGTGAGCGACTTACTGTTCCCCATCCGCGTATTTACGAGCGACGATTTGTACTTGAACCACTTTCTGAAATTGCACCGCAGTTGCGATTTCCCGATGGCAGTAACGTGGCACAACGGTTGGCAAAGCTTCTCTAGCAAGTTAACCTAACTTATCGAGAACTGCACTGAGCGAAAGCGAAATTTCTATCTTATGACCGCCTCTACAACAGCTGTAATCGCCCCGGCCGCTGACACCACGGTTGTGCAAGCCACCAAACCTCCTGCATTTATTGCCGTCGAGGGCCCGATTGGGGTGGGTAAAACGACTCTAGCACACCGTTTAGCAGCCAGCTTCAACTACCAGACGCTGCTCGAGGAGGCTGAACACAACCCGTTCTTGGAGCGTTTTTACCAAAATCCCAAACAACACGCGCTACCCACACAGCTACATTTTTTATTTGATCGCGTCAAAAAACTCCAGGCTCTGCGCCAAGGGGATATTTTTCAGCAGGTGCGTATCGCTGACTTTTTAATCGATAAAGATCCGCTTTTCGCCCAGCTGACGCTCGCCAATGATGAGCTCCACCTCTACCAAACGGTCTACGACAAAGTGATTGACGACCTACCTAAGCCCGACTTGGTGGTCTACTTACAGGCATCCACCGACACCCTTATGGAACGTGTTCACCGTCGCGGCTTAGCACTGGAGAGGCCCATTGAGCGCAGTTATCTCTCCGCGCTCAACGACGCTTACACACAATTTTTCTACTACTACGACGCCACCCCTCTTCTCATCGTCAATGCCGAGCAGATTAACTTGGCCGACGGTGATGCCGATTACGACAATCTGCTCGACTATCTCCTACACCACACTAACGGCCGCCACTACTACAACCCAACGCCACTGTAACGCTTGTCAGAGCCGATAAATGCGCTTAATGTGGCGCACAGATCTGCAGAGGCTCAAAAATGCAAAAAGTAACCTTACCTGTTCTCAATGAAATACGTGCTCGCAATGAGAAATTTGCCGTGCTCACCGCATACGACTTCACCTTTTCACGGCTGCTAGAGCAAGCACAAATAGAAGTGGTGTTGGTGGGGGATTCACTCGGCAATGTGATCCAAGGGCGCGACTCGACTCTCCCTGTCACTGTTGAGGATATGGTCTACCACACCGCTGCGGTTAAACGCGGCAACGGTAAATCGCTGCTCATTAGCGATATGCCTTTTATGTCTTATGCCACTGTTGAGCAGGCTCTGTACAATGCCAGTGCACTCATGCAGGCCGGCGCACATATGGTTAAGCTCGAAGGTGGCCGCTGGCTGGCGGAGACTGTCGCAGCGCTCACTGAACGCGGCATACCGGTTTGCGGCCATATTGGTCTAACTCCCCAGTCAGTGCACAAAATGGGTGGTTATAAAGTTCAGGGGCGCGATGAAGGGGCGGCGGCGGCTATGATCGCTGACGCGGTTGAACTCCAGCAAGCAGGAGCTGACTTGATGCTGGTCGAATGCATCCCTAGTGCGCTGGGCCGCGATCTGCGCGCAGCACTTGAAATACCGCTGATCGGTATCGGCGCCGGTCCAGATACAGATGGGCAAGTACTGGTGTTGCACGATATGCTGGGGATATCGGCGCGACTACCCAGCTTTTCACATAATTTTTTAGCCTCACAGCCGTCTATCGCCGAAGCCTTGAGCGCTTACGGTAAGGCTGTGCGCTGCGGTGAATTTCCTGCGCAAGAACACTGTTTTGACTAATCCGCTTCATTCTAAGCGCTATTTAAGAGGAGAAAATGTATGAGCGACATTTACCAATTCACTATCGACGATGCAGCAGGAAATTCACAGTCCTTGGAACAGTACCGCGGCCAAGTGTTACTGATTGTGAACACCGCCAGCAAATGTGGCTTTACTCCGCAATACGCGGGTTTGCAGGAGTTACACGACCAGTACAGCGAGCGCGGCTTGACTATTCTAGCCCTGCCCTGCAACCAATTTGGCGGGCAAGAGCCAGGCGCTAACAGTGAAATCCAAGAATTTTGCCAAGTTAACTTCGGCCTGAGTTTTCCAGTAATGGGCAAGCTGGATGTTAACGGCAGCAGTGCTCACCCACTCTATGAGTGGCTCAAATCGCAGCGCTCTGGGGTGCTCGGCAGTAAGATAAAATGGAATTTCACCAAATATTTAGTGGGTCGTGACGGCCAAGTGATTGACCGCTTCGCACCGCTTACTAAGCCAGCTAAACTTGGTAGCGCCATTGAACAAGCGCTGGACGGCTGAGTTACTTTAGCGGTTTGACGTAGAGCACTAAATTGTGGCCGACCAGTTGATAACCGTGGTCGGCGGCAATTTGCTCCTGCAATCGCTCTATCTCGTCGCTGTGGAACTCGGTGACGGCACCGCTCTCAGTACAGACCATATGGTCGTGATGGCCGCCGCGATCCAACTCGTAAACTGCGGCGCCGTTGGCGAAGTTGTGGCGGATGATCATACCCGCCGCCTCAAACTGTGTGAGCACGCGATAAACGGTAGCAATACCGACATCTTCACCAGTATCGCGCAGAACTTGATAAATATCCTCTGCACTGAGGTGGTCCTCAATACGCGCTTCAAGGATTTGCAGAATCTTTAACCGCGGCAGAGTGACACGCAATCCCGCTTTTTTCAGCTCTTTATCTTCGGATGGCATAGTTTTTCCTTCTCTACCCATTTGGCTTTAGTTATTATCCACACTCGATCTATCGACGGAAACCCCCTATGCAAGCAAGATTATTTACGACCGCCACCGCTCTGATACTTACACTGCTGTTAACAGGCTGCAGCTGGGTGCCCGGCTTGGGCGTTCACGACGTCACCATACAGCAGGGCAATATCATCGACCAAGAAAAAGTCGACCAACTGCTTCCCGGCATGAGCAAAGCCCAAGTTCGCTATTTATTGGGCACGCCACTGATAGCCGATACATTTGATCAAGGCCGCTGGGACTATTACTTTAGCCGCAAAGATAGCCGTGGCAACCGCACCCAAGAGCAGATGACGATTCATTTTGATCAAGACGATAAACTGGTTGAAATCACTGGCGACTTCCAGCCCCAAACACCCTGACAAAGGCTACTGTGTGCGCGCCTTAGCAGCGCGCTGTTTGCGGACAAGTTTAGGATCTGCAATCAACGGCCGGTAAATTTCCACCCGATCGTGCGCTGCCAAAGTATATTCTGCTGCTGGCGGCAATCCTTTGGCACCTAGGGGCTGAGAAAATATACCCAGCGCCAGCTGCTCTGGTGGCAGCTCAGCCAACTCTGCAAACTGCTGGCAAATTCCACTGCTCACCACCGCTTCTAGCGCAGACGTACCCACTGGCACATTCATTGATAACAGCTGTTGGTGCTCGGGTAGTGCATACGCCACTTCAACAACTATAGTCTCCATATTAGCCTCACTCATGACCTCTTCTCTCTTCTCAATACTGCTGCGACACTAGTGTTTTCAAATCGCATAGAGCTTATCTGCGCGCCGCGCAAAACCGTCGACTAAGTTATTGGCCACACTGGCCAACAACTTCCCTGCCGCAAAGCTGGCAAAACTACTGGCCAGTTCAAACTCTAAAGTCAGAGCCACCTTGCAGGCAGAGCCACTTAGCGCAATAAATTCCCAGCTGCCAGCAAGCTGCTTTAGCGGACCCTCTTCCAACGTTAAGTACATTGCGTGCGGATACTCGAGTCGGTTGCGGGTCGTCAGTGACAACCCCACTCCAGCTTGCTTGAGCTGCAAAGTGGCTACCAGTAAGTCTGGCTGCTCTTCTAGAACTTGAGTAGCAACGCAGCCAGAGACAAACGCTGGGTAGCTGCGCACATCGTTAACCAACTTAAACATCTGTTCTGCAGAGTGCGCCACCAGTGCCGATCGGGCTACCCGTGTTACCGCCACGGGGCTACCTCATTGGCAAGATAAGAGCTGCCAGTAGGACGTGTTTTTGTCTTAATCATCATCCCCGCAGTATATCAGTTAAGCCGCTTACCTAGCAGCTGTGCGTTGTAGTGGTGTTGGTGCACTGCTAAAATCTCCAGTTGTTAATCAATTCGTCTCACCGTCTTACTCGCACACTCTTCCAAGGGGACACTATGGCCCAGCAACGCGGTCAGTTCAGCTCTAAGCTGGGTTTTATACTCGCTGCCACAGGTTCTGCGGTGGGTCTTGGCAACCTTGTCGCTTTTCCAGTGATGGCCTCGAAAAATGGCGGCGCGGCCTTTCTGTTTGCCTATCTGCTGTTTGTTGCGTTTATCTGCTACCCGGTTATGGTCGCTGAAATCGCTATGGGTCGGCGCAGCAGGCGCAATCCGGTTGGCGCGTTTGGTGAGATTTCGGGCAACCAGCGCGGCTGGCGCCTGACTGGCTTGTTAGCGATCGTCACCCCCTTTATGATCGCCGTTTTTTATACCGTCATTACGGTGTGGTTGGTCGTGTATATCGGCCAGCTCGCCGGCGGTGGCCTCAATGCTTTATCGCAGCCAGAGGCCTTCGCCGAGATCGTCGCCGCCCCCTCGCTATTTGGCTATGTGCTGCTACTGCTCGCGGGCGTATTTTTAATCCTAGCAGGTGGCGTCAAAGGGGGGATAGAACGACTCGCTCGCGTACTCATGCCCACGCTGGCCATTATGCTTATCGCACTCACTCTGTTTGTTTTAACCCTCGACGACGCTGCCGCGGGGATCAGCTACTACTTGGTCCCCGATTTTTCCAAAATGAGATTAGCCACAGTCAACGGCGCACTCAGCCAAGCCTTTTTCTCGCTATCGCTGGGCATGGGAATCTTAATTACTTACGGCTCTTACTTCAGCCGCCAAGACAGTATCCCAGGCTCAGCACGCATGGTGGCGATAATGGATACCAGCATCGCATTTTTCGCCGGGCTGCTGATTCTTCCTGCCATTTTTGCCTTTGATCCCAATACCAACACCGAAGAGCTATCCACCAGTAGTGTCGGACTAATTTTCTCCTTCTTGCCGAAAATCTTTCTCTCCATGCAACTCACGGTTGGCTATGTCGGCGCCACATTGGTGGCATTAGCCTTCTTTCTGCTGGTCTTTTTTGCCGCTCTAACCTCGCTAGTCTCTATTATTGAAATCCCCATCGCTTATTTTATCGACGAATTTGGTCTCACCCGTCGCAAAGCGGTCTTGCTGCAAGCGGGGCTGCTGACTCTGTTCGCGATACCGGCCACTATGTCATTCGGCATGGATGAGCAACTGACCCAATTCACCCGCTACGGCGGAGCTGAAAAATCTTTTTTCGATCTGATTTATGATCTTTTTTACGAAACCATTCTGCCGCTAGTTGGGTTTAGTGTCTGTCTATTTACCGCTTATCGTTGGAAGTTTAGCGGCCTCACAGAAGAGCTTGAGGTGGGTGACAACCACTACCGTGGCTCACTGCTCAACCGCTATATCAATTTTTCGCTGGGCACTTTTATTCCCGCCATATTGCTCGGTGTATTTATCAGCACGGTCGCACACATCTATTTTTAGTTGATGCGACAAGATAGATTAGCTGACAAGCAGAGAAATTCCGCCACCGCACTCAGTGGCAGCGTATAATCAGCGCATGAGTAAAAAGAAGCACAAACAGAGCCCCGGGCAGATCATCGAAAACCGCCGCGCACGTCACGAGTATTTCGTTGATAAACGCTTTGAGGCGGGTCTTACTTTAATGGGATGGGAAGTCAAAGCGCTGCGAGAGGGCCGCGTCAACCTCACCGATAGCTATGTGCATGTGCGCGACGGTGAGGCGTGGTTGATTGGCTGTAACATCTCGCCGCTACCGACTGTCTCTACCCACTACGTCGCTGAGCCTACCCGCACCCGCAAGTTACTGCTCAACCGCAAAGAGCTTGATGATATGGAAGTGGCTGTCGGGCAAAAGGGGCACACTGCAATCTGTATGGCTCTCTACTGGAAAGCACATCTGATCAAAGCTGAAATTGCTCTGGCAAAAGGTAAGGCCGATCACGATAAGCGCCAAGATGCCAAAGAGCGAGATTGGGAGCGGCAAAAACAACGCATTATGCGCGGGCGCTAAATGTCCAGTCAGATATCGCTCTATAACGCCCATCTCGCTGAGCAACTAGAGCGCATCAGTGGCGCCTTAGCCGCAGCACAGTGTGATCATTTGTGGATCGATAATGGCGGCCTCTTACCGCGGTTTGCCGACGATACTCGCTATCCGTTTCGCGCCAACCCCTATCTTGCAGAAGTCGTTCCGCTCACAAGCCATCCTTACACCCACTTATTCGTTACTCCCGGTAATAAACCGCGACTTGCGATACAACAGCGCGAAGATATCTGGCACAGCCAAGCACCTCTGCCAGAGCAGTGTGAAGCCTTTGACGTTGTCCACTACACAGACCAGCGCGATCTAAAAAAATTGCTTCCCGCTGGGCGCGTTGCCGCGATCACCAGCCAATCCGATCACACATCCTCATCGGTGGAGATTAACCCACCGCGCCTGCTCGATTTTCTCGACTATCAACGCGCGGTTAAAACCGATTACGCCATTGCACAAACTGTCGCTGCTACTCGAGCAGCGGCTGCAGGCCACAAGGCAGCTTACGCAGCGTTTAGTGCCGGAGCCAATGAGCAGCAGATACATCGAGAGTATCTTTACGCTTGCGGACAGAGCGAATATGAGCTGCCCTACGACGCTATCGTTGCCATAGACAGCAACGCGGCTGTACTTCACCACACGCTGCGCAGCGACCAAGCGCATCACCATCAAAGTCTGCTACTCGACGCCGGCGCCAGCAGTTGCGGCTACGCCAGCGACATTACTCGCACCCTTGCAGGTGCCAAAGCGCCTGCGCTGTTTAGGGAGCTCATTGCGGCGCTGGACAGCGCTCAGCAGCAACTCGCTGAGACCGTCATAGCGGATTATGAATTCATTGATCTACAACGCGATGCAGATCTCGCCATCAGCAAAATTCTCTGTGCCAGCAATATCCTCCACTGTTCACTAGAGCAGGCAATCGAAGAGCAGCTGGTTGGCTTCTTCTTCCCTCACGGGATAGGCCACCTACTCGGAGTTCAGGTGCATGATCGCGGTGGGCAGCTCGCCGATCCGACGGGACGGCCCCGTCCGCCGCCGCAAAGCAACCCCATGCTGCGCTGCACTCGCCGCCTTGAAGAGAACATGCTCGTCACGGTCGAGCCCGGCATCTATTTTATCCCACAGCTGCTGGCAAAAATCCCAACTCATCAGCGCCCCCTGATCAATTGGCAGGCTGTAGAAGAGCTTTTGCCGTGTGGAGGTATACGCATTGAGGACAACGTAGTCGCTGGACCACTGCGCGGGCGCAATCTTACTCGTGAACAGCTCACTGGCGAGCCAACCTCGTGAGCTCAGCGGCAGGCTCCAACAGCCATAAATCTCTCTGGCTGGCTGCACTAAAGGCTCTGACAACACCTGGCTGGCGATGGCTAACCACAGCCCCTGCGCTGCTTAATATAGCGGTCTTTGGAACCTTGAGCTATTTCACCTGGCAGTGGCTAAAAGGCACCGTTATCGGTATCGCTGAACACACTACCATCACGCTTCACAACTGGAGTGGCGGCTTACTACCCAGCAGCTGGATTGAATCGGGCTTAGATCTTTTTTTAAGTGCCGCTTGGCTGCTGTTTTTATTGTTGGCCGGCACACTCTATGCCTTTAGCTTTACCCTGTTGGCACAGTTAATTGGCGCACCCTTTTACGCACTACTAGCTGAGCGTATTGTCGTTAGTGAGCGCAGAAAAGAGCTAGCAAAGAGCAGCCAGTGGTTGAAGTTTATCGCCACTACACTGGGGCGTGAAATGGGCAAGTTAGCCTATTTGTTACCGCGCACTGTGGCGGTAGTGTTGTTATCACTATTGTTGGGCTTTGTGCCAATTATCGGTGCGGGTGCACCGCTATTGTTACTGTTGTGGATGAGCTGGGCTGCCGCGCTACAGTATTTGGATTATGGCGCCGATGCCGACGGAACAAGTTTTGCCACGCTGCGCTTGCGCGCGCGTGAACAGCGCCTAACAACTCTGCTGTTTGGTGCCGCAGCACTGACCTGTGCTGGGTTCCCCGGCATCAATCTACTGCTGCTACCGCTGACCACGGCCGCGGCTAGCCTCTACTGGTGTCGACGCTACGCGCCCACTAACCCTGCCTAAACTACTGCGCCGTGCTTTCAGCCGGCTCTTCGCTGCTAACCTCTGCCTGCACCGGCTCAATGTTATCGGCCGCGGCCTGCTCACTGTCTGGATTACTGCCCTTGCGGCTGCGCGATCGGTTGATCGGTGCGTTGAGTAGCTCAGGTTCGGGCATAGTGCAGGGCAATTTCATACCCAACAGCGCTTCAATCGGCTCGAGTAACATCGCGTCATCCTCGCAGGCGAAGCTGATCGAGGTGCCAGTTTTACCCGCACGGCCGGTGCGGCCGATACGGTGGACGTAATCTTCGGGCTCTTCGGGCAGGGTAAAGTTAACCACATGGCTAACGCCGTTAACGTGAATGCCTCGGCCTGCCACATCGGTGGCCACCATCACTTTAACGCGACCCGCCTTAAATTCTTCCAGTGTGCGGCTGCGTTTATTCTGAGGGATATCTCCAGAGAGGATACCCACTCTAAAACCCTGCTTGACCAGGCGCTCATGTAGGCGGCGACAAATATCGCGGCGGTTGGCAAACACCATCACGCTATCAACCTCATCACCGGTGAGGATATTTTGCAAAACCGTATATTTTTCATCGGCACTGGTAATGTAAACCTTCTGCTCGACACTATCGGTGGCGACGCGCTCAGCTTGCATCTCTACCTTGGCGGGCTTGTCGGTCCATTGCTCCGCAAGACGCAAGACATCTGCGGTAAAGGTAGCCGAGAACAGCATAGTCTGGCGATCTTCACGCTTGGGCGTCATTCGCACTAAGCGGCGCACTTGCGGGATAAAACCCATATCTAGCATGCGGTCGGCCTCATCGATGACTAGAGCCTCAACTTGGTCTAAATAGAGATCTCGATTGGTAGCAAAATCGATCAAACGACCCGGGGTGCCGACGACGATATCAGCGTGCTCGGCCTGAACTTTGCGCAGCTGCTTCTGGTAGTCCATACCGCCCACTAGGCAGTGCACTTTGAGATCAGTAAATTTGACTAACTTTTCGGCGTCGTCGGCAATCTGCACAGCCAACTCGCGGGTTGGCGCTAAAATCAATGAGCGCGCTTCACCGGCAAAACGCTTCTCGGTAACCGGGTGATTGATCAGATCGGTAATGATGCTGAGCAGGAATGCCGCGGTTTTACCTGTGCCGGTTTGTGCTTTGCCGACGATATCGTGGCCGTGCAACGTGTGT
>Ga0209555_10001544_pt1 | contig 17575 bp, 14 predicted proteins | sample SaaInl85LU_5_DNA_FD_184643 | JGI IMG/M metagenome (GOLD analysis project Ga0209555, IMG submission 184643) | Marine microbial communities from expanding oxygen minimum zones in the Saanich Inlet - ESP_85LU_5_DNA (SPAdes) (version 2) | ecosystem: Environmental > Aquatic > Marine > Intertidal... | reverse complement strand
ACCGGTAGGATCTGGGTTGTGCGGATCGATGCCAGACCCTCCCCCGCAAACCAGCGCGACGAAAAATCCCAGCCCGATTCAGCACCGGCACGCAGATCACGATAGAGCTCAGCAGTATCACGCTCAGACGTCTCTGCCAACTCAACATCTTCAATATAAGACTCGGGCCGCGGCGTGGCCGCATCGTCCCAGTAGCGGTTCAACAGCCCCTCTGGAAAGGCCGCGACTCGACGCTGCGCCTCACCAGCACCGAGCTGTTGCGAACCGTCCATCCAAAACGCATATTCAGCCCTCAACTGTGGCAAGTACCTCTGTGCACTATCTTCATCAATCAAATCCAACATCAGCGCGAAGAAAGGGGGCTGTGAACGTGTTGTAAAGTAAGAGCGATTGCCGTTGGGTATAAATCCAACTTTATCAATCAGTGCCGCGAAGTTTGCCACCATTGAGTCAACTAGAGCTTGCCGTCCATCCGCAATCAGTCCCAGCTGAGTGAAATAGCTATCCCAATAGTAGATCTCATTAAAACGCCCGCCCGGAACTACGTAGGAATGTGGCAGGTTGATGCGACTTGAATAAGGCCCTAGGGACTCCGGCTGGCGTGTCAGAGCGGGCCAGAGCTGCGCGACGTGCTCTTCCGCGCTAGAACCCGGCTCAGCTACAACCGAGGGTACGGCTTCCATTTTGAAATAACGCTCAACGAAGGCCTTGAGATCAAAATCGGGTTGAGTGGAGCTTCGGGCGTAGTCACGATTGATAGAATCGGCTGAGGCTTGTGGCTCCAGATCAACAAAGGTCTTTGAGTCCTCAAATTGCTGCGTACTCTGAACAGCAATAAAGAGCTCCGGATAGAGTAGATCGGGTGACTGCATAACAGTTAGTCGCTGGAGTTAAACGTTTAAGAAGATAAGTAAAGTTTACGCATCTTGCCCGCTTAGCGCTATATTGTTAACTAGTACCCGCCAGATGGAACGCCTCAATGAGTAGCGATAAACCCCAAGAAGTGATGCTTAAACTGCGCAACCTAACTGAGGAGGATATTCCTCAACTCGAAGCGCTAATGGACAGAGTTTACGACGATATAGGCGGATCCTGGCCCCGCGAGTCACTCAAGCGCCTGATTAAAGAGTTTCCTGAGGGGCAGATAACCATTGAGGATAAGGGGCAACTGGTCGCCGCTGCGCTAGCGGTGCGCTGTAAGCACGCACGTTTCACGCGCCAACACACCTATGAGGACCTGCTCGGTCGTCGCGAAACCTTCAGACATAATGCCGACGGGGATGCACTCTACGGCTTGGATCTATTTGTGCACCCTGACTATCGTGACTACCGGTTGGGCCGGCGCCTTTACGATGCCCGTAAAGAGATCTGCGTACAGCTAAATTTGCGCTCGATCATTGCAGGCGGGCGAATTATTAACTACCACAAGTACTCCGATGAGATGACACCCGAGCAGTACATCCGGGCAGTAAAGCAGCGAGAAGCTTACGACCCTATCCTCAGCTTTCAGCTCGCCAACGACTTTCAGGTGCTGCGAATTCTGCGCAACTACCTACCCGAGGATGAACGCTCACGCGGCTTTGCGACCCTGCTGGAGTGGAGCAATATCGTCTACGAACCTGAGATTCTCGAGGCTGAGAAGTTCGTTAAGAAGAATGTACGCGTCAGTATTATTCAGTGGCAGATGCGCTCGACAAAGAGCTTTGAAGAGTGGCTCGAGCAGGTGGAGTACTTTGTCGACTCAATGGCCGACTATACCGCCGACTTTGTGCTCTTCCCTGAGTTCTTTAACGCGCCGCTGATGAGTATGGGTGACCAGAAGAATCAGTACGAAGCTGTACGCTTTTTGGCGAGCTTCGCGCAGCAGACGATTGATGCAATCCAAGGGTTCGCAGTCGCCTACAACATCAATATCATCGCCGGAAGTATTCCAGTACTTGAGGGCAATGTGCTTTACAACAACGCCTACATCTTCAGGCGTGATGGCTCGCATGAGGTGCAACCGAAAATACACATTACACCCCATGAACAGCGCGACTGGGTGATCACTGGTGGTAGCTCACTGCGAGCTTTTGATACCGATGCAGGCCGCGTAGGTGTATTGATCTGTTACGACGTTGAATTTCCAGAGTTACCGCGCCTACTGCGGGAACAGGGAATCGATATCCTCTTTGTGCCGTTCTGGACCGATACCAAAAACGGTTTTCTACGAGTGCAGCGCTGTGCTCAGGCACGCGCTATTGAGAACGAGATCTACGTCGCCATTGGCGGCTCGGTGGGTAACCTGCCGCAGGTGCAAAACGTTGACATTCAGTACGCTCAGTCGGCCGTCTACTCGCCGTCCGACTTCGCATTCCCGCATGACGCGACCATGGCGGTAAGTACACCCAACACTGAGATGGCTCTGATCGCTGACCTCAATCTCGATCTGTTAAACGATGTACGTCTGGAGGGTTCAGTGACCAACGGTAAAGATATGCGAAAAGATCTCTACCGTTTGAAATGGCTGGGGGATTGAGGGCCTCGGCCCTCTACTCGCACTGCGATTTCCATACTACTCGGTTTCGCCCGTCGCGTTTGGCTTCATAGAGTGCATCATCGACCCTTTGTAACGCACGATCAGCATCGTAGTCGCCCGCTTCTAAAGTGATTCCGCCAATCGAAACCGTCAGTGAATCGCTGACGCTGCTATCGGCGTGCGGCAAAGCGTCCTGCTCTATGACTCGGCGGAGCTTCTCAGCTTGATGCTGGGCACCCTTGGCGGGCGTCTCAGGCCAGAGCAGGAGGAACTCCTCTCCTCCGATACGTGCACAGAGGTCTGCTGCTCGCCGAGCAACCGCATTGAGATGGCGGCCAATGAATTGCAGCGCCTTGTCACCCTCCGGGTGGCCGTAGTAGTCGTTGTAGCGTTTGAAGTGGTCTACATCGAGCATTGCCAAAGAGAGAGGCACACCCGATCTGTTCGCACGTGCAAGTTCGCGACGAAAGATATCGTCGAATCCACGCCGATTATAGAGCCCCGTCAGATGGTCCTTAACCGCCAACTCTTCGAGCTGTCGCTGCTGTGCGGCCAACTGCAATTGATTTGCTATACGCACTTTGACCGCTTCGGGTCTGAAAGGCTTGTGAATATAGTCACTGGCGCCTAGCTGCAGGCCACGCACCTCCTCCTTGTCGTCGGTCAGGCCCGTCAAAATAATAATGGGTAAGCCGTCAAACCGGGCTTCAGATCGAACTCGCTGGAGTAGCTCAAACCCATTCATCGCCGGCAGATTTAGATCGAGCAGCAACAGGTCAATATCAGATTGTTGATCCAGTAACTCCCATCCAGCCTCCGCACTCGTGCAAGTTTCCAGTTTGTACCAATCACGCAGCAGGCGCTCCAGCAGCTTCTGGTTTGCAGGCTCATCTTCGATTATCAGCAGTTTAGGGTGATTCACATCCAACCTCTAAGCGATTGATGAAGTGGCAGTAGTTGTGGTTAAAAAGCTACTGCCTACCCCTAGCTTAGTTGATAGCAACCAGAGCGTCTTGCGGTAGATCAACACCACTCCAACCCGTCTGCATAAAAGCGCGGATATTGCCGTGATCGCTCCCCTCTGGATTCTGCAATACATCTTCGCGGTAGTATTTACCGAAGCAGTGCAGAGTCTGCTGTTCGGTTAAGCCATTGATACGCGCAAACCCCAATATCTTGCATGAACCCTGATTCTGCTCAGCGCTGTTCTGCTGTGATCCGTTAGTGAAAGCTGATGGTTGGTGCTGATATTCTGCACCGATGACCGCCATCACTTGATCGAACTCAACGGTTGCAGGAGCCTCATTAAGCTGTTGAATCAATGTTTGAGTTTTAGACATAATCTCTCTCTAGTTCTCTAGCTGCTCAGTTTGCAGCTGGTTGAAGTGTTGCCATAGCGTTTCTAGCTGGTCGATTACTTGAATCGCACAGGCTAGCCAGTGCTTCATCTCTTCGGGTTCAAATCCGCTGAGACGTTCAAAATTTTGGAGCTGGCTGAGGTTTAGTCCGACATCACGCTCGAGCGTAGCGTAGTCCAACCAAGGGTTCCCCAGTCCGCCATACTCCCAATCGATTAAGATTAGGTGACTATCCCAAAGCATGTTGCCGCTGTGCAGGTCATGGTGGACCAGACACTGGCCGATATTAGGCAAAGCCGCCAGCAGTGTTTCAGTCTCATCCACGAGTTGCCCCATACCCGGTAGGCTCTCCGTGAACGCCTCTCTGTAACCCTCAAAAATCGCCGCGTAATCTAGCAGAGGCACGTTGCATATTCTATGCATCTGCTGGACGGTTCGGCATATCTCATCCACCTTGGCCGCGCTCAACTCACACCGAGCAAGAGGCCGTCCCGCAAACGGCATCAACAGCAAGCCCAAATCAGGGAATATCAGCTCGGCAGTGATCGCCCACTCATGGGTGCTTAACGCGCAAAGAAGTGTTTGTTCTCGCCAAGGGTCAACTCCAGGGGCGCCTTGCGTATCAGGTTCAATCCGCGCTAACCAGCGCTCTGAGTCAGACTCAGCTTCGAACAGCAGGTGGCGTGTACCCTCGCTCAGTATCAATTGCCAATTCAGTGTCTCACCGAAGTGTTTGTCTAGTGCTATCTGTGCCCGGATCGGCATGACAATGTTTTGATCAATCGGTATCATTAGACCGTACAGCTATTAGCACAATATTGCTTAAAACCATTAACGCGTTAACTTACTTTGGCTTCGCCTTTGAGGATATTAGACATGAGATCGGCTGCTATTGCGACCGCCCTGCTTGCTTCAACCTTTTCTGTTTCCAATGTTTCTGCTGCTACCCCAACTCTTAACGTGTACACCTACGACTCGTTCGTCTCCGAGTGGGGCCCAGGTCCGCAGCTCAAGAGCGCCTTTGAAGCACAATGCAGCTGTGTACTGAACTTTGTTGCAGCAGAGGATGGAGTCTCTATCCTCAACCGCGCACGCATTGAGAAGTCGGCAACCGAAGCAGATGTATTACTGGGCCTAGACCTTGGACTGATTCAAGAGGCGAGCGAACTGGGCTTAGTACAGACTCATCAGGTTGATACATCAGCGCTTAAGAGCGAACTCTCTTGGAGCAGTGCGGAATTTGTACCCTTCGACTACGGCCATTTTGCCTTCATCTACGACAGCCGTAAAATTAGCTCGCCGGCAGCGTCTCTAGATGAACTTATTCGCTCAGATGCCAGCCTGATCTATCAGGACCCGCGCACTAGCACACCGGGCCAAGGCATGATGCTCTGGGTTAACGCCGCCTACGGCGACCAAAGTGCGACGGCTTGGCGCGAAATTGCCGATAACACCGAAACCGTGACTAAAGGTTGGTGGGAAGCGTACAGCCTCTTTCTTGAAGGCGGTGCAGATTACGTTCTGAGTTACACCACTTCACCGGCCTATCATGTCGTCGCTGAAGGTGTAGATCACTACAAAGCAGCGGCCTTTAGTGAAGGTCACATCGCTCAGGTCGAAGTTGCAGGCATCAGCGCCTATACCGATCAGGCCGAACTGGCTAACGAATTTCTGCGGTTCCTGATTAGTCCTGAAGCTCAAGCGATTATCCCTGTAACCAACTGGATGCTGCCAGTTATCGACGGTGTTGAGCTGCCTGAGATTTTCGACAACCTGGTTACCCCAACCACCCTTGGCTTCTCACCGGCTGAAATCGCGGCTAACCGCAAGGGCTGGATAAACGAGTGGCGCGACGCCGCCGCTAACTAATCATGACGAGGCTTCGATCGTCCGTGTTGCTGAGCGGCAGTGCCGCTCTGTTCAGTTTGATCGGAGTCACTGTTCTCGCGTTTCGCGGGCTCGCCGGTTTCGATGACGCCCGCTTTGACCTGACCCTTGTTAGCGACAGCTATACGCTGCGCATCCTCCGTTTCTCGCTCTGGCAAGCTCTACTCTCTACTACCCTTTCACTTTTGATTGCTTGGCCGCTGGCCCGCTGGCTCTATCGATTGCAACCCAAGGGGTTGAATCTGTTTCAGCAGCTCTGCCTCCTCGCTTTTGTCATGCCGACCCTTGTGGTGATCACTAGCATTATGCTGCTGTTCGGTCCTCAAGGTATCGTACGCCCGCTATTACCGGCGGATTGGAAACTTTTTGGCCTATCAGGCATCCTTATCGCCCATGTCTATTTGAACTTTCCACTTGCCACTCGAATCCTACTGCAGCGCTACCAAGCGATGCCCGATAGCGTCGAGCGCCTGAGCGCGCAGCTCAAACTCTCACCCATACAGCGCTTTGTGGTGCTGGAGTGGCCGCAGATTCGCCCAGCGCTACTGGCAATTGCAGGGCTGATATTTATCCTCTGCTTCAACAGTTTCGCCGTTGTTCTCGCACTCGGCGGCGGACCGGCATCGACCACCTTTGAACTCGCGATTTACCAAGCTTTGAAGTACCAATTTAACCTCAGTGAAGCGCTAACACTGGCGTGGATGCAATTTGCTATCGCCGGGGCGCTATTTGCCTTGACTGCACTCTTTGCCAAGGTTGACTGGTTGGGTTCACCCAGGATGACTAAGCGTTGGCAACCTCGGGGGACTCTCAGTGGGCGGGTCTTACGTTGGTCTGCTTACTTGTTTGGTTGGCTACTCCTACTTGCCCCGCTCTTGGCACTGACTAGCTCTCTGGATCTCTCTAAGCTGCTGAGTATCAATCTAATTGAATTGGCTGACGCGTTGTTGCGCTCTCTGGCCATTGGATTGGGAGCTACGTTGGTTGCGCTGCTGCTCTGTTTACTGATCCTGCCACTTCAGCATAACCCGCTGCTCGCTTGGCTCTCGACTCACCATCTTGTTGCTCCGGCGATGGTCCTCTCTACCGGGGTCTACATTTGGCTCTTGAGCCTGGGTAGCTTGGGACAGTGGAGCTTCGTTTGGCTGATCCTCCTGAACGCCCTATTGGTGCTACCCTTCCTCATCACACAGCTGCGCCCAATGGCCATCAACTACCAGCAGCAGTACCATCGCCTCATCTCAAATCTAAACCTAGGCCCTTTAGAGCGCGCGAGAATTTATCTCAGCTACCTGCAGTCAGCCTTGATATCCGCTTTTGCACTGGGGCTGTTGTTGGCGTTGGGGGATGTCTCCGTCTTTGCGCTCTTTGGCAGCTATGACGAACCCACACTCCCCTGGCTGATTTATCGTTATGCGGGTAGTTACCGATTAGAAGAGGCCGCTATAGCCGCCAGCCTATTGCTGTTAGTATCTGTTGCGCTCCTGCTTCTACTCGAGCGCAACCGAAGAACTCACGCGAGATAAACCACCTTGGCTCTAAACGTCGATCAGCTCAACATCGTCTATCCTGACTGGCAGCGCAGTTACAGCTTCACGGCCGAAACCGGCGAGCGTCTGGCTATTAAAGGCCCAAGCGGCGTTGGCAAGAGCACGTTACTGCTCTGTTTGGCTGGATTTATAGAGCCTGCGAGCGGCACTGCGAGTTGGCAAGATCAAGACCTACTTGCCTTTGAACCCCATCAGCGCCCGATCAGCATGCTGTTTCAAGAAGACAATCTATTTGAGCACCTCAGTGTCGAACACAACCTCAAACTTGGCTTGAGCGAGACCGGACTGGAGCAGCTGGGATTAGCCGTTGAGCGCCTCGGAATCAGAAACCAGTTGACCAAGCTACCTGGGCAGCTCTCGGGTGGTCAGCGACAACGCGTCGGTTTAATCAGAACGCTCTTAAGGCCGGAACCGCTTATTATCCTTGATGAACCCTTCGCCGAACTGGATACAGAAACTCGCGCACTCGCGCTGGAATTTAGCCGAGAACAGATCGAGGCTGAGGGTAAAACGCTATTGTTGATTACACATCAGGATGAGGATATCGCAGCGCTCGCCACGCGAACGCTGCATCTGGGCTAAACTGCCCGACTAAACCCAGTCAGACAGTGCAGTAGCAGCTGTTGGCGCTTAGTAAGGCAGGAGCACAGTCGACCCGGTCGTCTTGCGTGACTCAAGGTCGATATGAGCTTGAGCAACATCAGCTAAAGCATAAGTCTGATTCACTTCAATCTTCACCTGTCCGCTCAATACACGGCTAAATAGATCTTCACACATGCGTTCGAGCAACGGACGCTCGGTTACGTAGGCAAAGAGCGTTGGACGTGTGACTTTAAGAGACCCCTTGGCGGCCAAGGTTGCGATATTAAGCGGCTCTACGGCGCCTGTCGCGTTACCGAAGCTCACCATTGTACCGCGCGGCGCAAGACAATCGAGCGAGCCATCAAAAGTATCCTTACCGATGGAGTCATAAACTACGTTTACACCTTTGCCATCAGTGAGCTCGCGCGTGCGAGCGACAAAATCTTCCTCGGTATAGATGATGCACTCATCACAGCCGTACGCCTTGGCCAGTGCGGCCTTCTCTGCTGAGCCCACGGTACCGATTACGCGCGCACCCAGGGCTTTGAGCCACTGTACCGCGATGAGACCTACGCCGCCTGCAGCAGCGTGCAGCAGAACCTGATCTCCGGGTTTTACCACATAGCTATCGGTCACCAGATACTGCACCGTAAGCCCCTGTAGCATCATACCAGCCGCCTGCTCGAAGCTGATTTCTTCCGGTAGCTTGACCAGGATCTCTTGCGGCACAACACGCTTCTGCGAATACGCGCCAAGCGGGCGGTTGGCATAAGCCACACGATCACCCACCGCGACCAGGTCCACCCCCTCACCCACAGCCTCAACCACACCCGCGCCTTCCATACCCAAAGCGCCGGGCATATCCTGGGGATACAGGCCCGTGCGGAAGTAGACATCGATATAATTTAGGCCAACCGCCTCCTGGCGAATAAGCACTTCGCCCGGGCCGGGAGCACCGACTTCGACATCGACCCACTGCATCACCTCAGGGCCACCGTTTGACTCGATGCGAATCGCTTTTACTGTCTCTGACATCTCAATATTCCGTTAGTTGGCGCAGGTGTAAGTAAGTGAAGCCCAATCGCTTATCCAATCCTTACCCTTTGCTCGTGGGTTTAATGCGTCCTCAATGTGAACAACATTCAGTAGAAATGGGCCCTCGCCAGCTGGGAACTCAACGTATCCCTCGGCATCAGCCCTGAACTCTTGGACCTCCTCGATCCCTTTTCTGAAGCGCCGAACCAGGTGTCCCTCGAGCGGTTCGCCCTCGTAGAGCGCACGAAAACGCGCCGGCTCCGAGCAGCGCAGGAAGCCTGAATCGGGCACTAACTCAATCCGCATTCCAAGAGGCTCGCTCAACCACTCAGGTTCATCTGGACCACTCCAACTCAACGCCTTTGCGTGACGATAGTAAGATTCAGTAGCATCTTTGAGGCTCTTGCCCTGCTCTTCGTACCACTCAAGCACCCACTCAAGCCCCTCTTCTTTGAGGTAGTTGGTAAACTTCTCGGTGTCGCGAAAGCGAATATTAAAATCGTTGCTGGTGTAGGCCACCCAAGTCGCACGGCCCTCAAGCTCTAGCGTTACAGCTGGCTTATCGCCGGTGACTGCATTGATCGGTTCGATACCGGCATCCGTGCGTTTTATGAAGGCTTCGGTCTCTCGGTCAATGTATGGGTAGTTTCGACCGTTAAAGTACTGCCCAATACGAATTTCAAACCCGACGGAAGTACCCTCAGGCGCAGCAAAGCGTTCGGGCTCAAGCCAAAACTCGTGGGCACTGACAGCCAAACTATTTAGCGTTAGTATCAGTGTTCCAATTGGTGCACATCGACGTAGCACTGTTGAAATCAAATCTGTATCCGCCGTTAAGGAAAATTAATGCTGAGGATGACTATCTCGGCGCTCATAGCGCTAATCGTCACTACGTTCTCTCAAGCTCATGAGATTACACCAACCATCATCAATGCTGAAATAATCAACGATAAATCTTTGCAAATTCAGCTGGATACAAACCTTGAGGCGCTGATGCTCGGGGTTGGTTCAACGCACGAAGACACCGATGATTCACCGCTTGCGCAGCAATATAACGCGTTAAGAGCGATCCCTGCCGCTCAGCTAGAGGCCGAGGCTCGCTCCTTTGCGCAGGATCTTCCCAAGGAGCTTAGATTCATCGATTCACAGGGTGAAGAGCTAAACTTTGATCTCAAGTTAATCTCGATCAATGTGACTGAGAACAGTGACCTCGAAATTGCACGCGAATCCGTACTGGTCTACCACTCAGAACCGCCTACGGCGCTCGACGGGCTCGCACTGAGTTGGCCCGAGCCCCTGGGTAACTTTATATTTCGTGTAACCAGCGGTGGGGAGCTTAAGGCAGGTCTTTATGTGATGGCCGGTGAGCAATCTGACCTCGTCGAACTCAATGCCACAGGCACTCAGAACCAAGGCTTTCTTGATTACATAGTCATCGGATTTGAGCACATTATTCCGTTGGGGCTCGATCACATTCTGTTTGTGATCGGCATCTATCTGCTGAGTCAATCTTGGCGCGCTCTACTCTGGCAGGTCAGTGCCTTTACCCTAGCCCACACAATAACCCTCGCGATGGCCACTCTCGGGCTCGTCAGCGTCTCACCATCAATCGTTGAGCCGCTAATCGCCCTCTCCATCAGCTACGTCGCGATAGAGAACCTCTTCCATCACAAACTCAGCCGCGGACGGATTGCGCTGATTTTCGGTTTTGGTCTACTACATGGCCTGGGGTTTGCCGGTGTTCTTGGCGAGATAGGCCTAAACCCAGAGGCTTTCATCTCTAGCTTGATTGCCTTCAATATTGGCGTCGAGTTTGGACAATTGGCAGTGATCGCATTGATGTATTTGCTGTTGGGGGTATGGTTGGGCAAAACTCAGTACTGGGAGCGCTGGGTGCGCATTCCTCTGAGTGTGCTGATCGCACTCGTAGGTATCTACTGGTTCTTCGAGAGGATTCTCTGACCCGCGTCGATGCAGCTCTCGTTGACTAAACGAGGCCAACTCTGGAGGTATTCACACAGATGCTATGAATACCTCCCCTGAAGCCTACTGGCGAGTGTGCTCTTTTCCACATCCATCGGCTTCGCAGTGTAACCCCAATTTGGCCAAAGCCCTGCCACCAGGACTCTGTGAACACCCTCAGAGATGGCTAGTCTCAGGTTTAATTAAAGCCCAATTTTGTCCAGACCTTCCTCAAGCATGCTGAGTGTGCGGTCGACGTTCATCAGCTTATCGATCCCGAATAGTCCAATGCGGAAGGTTTTGAAACCTTCAGGCTCATCAACTTGCAGCGGCACGCCCGCAGCGATCTGGAAACCAGCCTGCGCAAACCGGCTACCATTGTGGATGTCCGCCTCTTGAGTGTAAGAGACCACTACACCTGGAGCGCCGAAGCCATCCGCAGCCAGACTTTTGATACCACGCGCTGCCAGAATCGATCGGACGCGATCACCCAGTTCTTGCTGAGCCGATTTGAGCTTATCGAAGCCGTACTTTTGAGCTTCTGCCATCACATCACGCAGCTGGCGCAGGCCATCTGTCGGCATGGTTGCGTGATAGGCATGCGCCCCTGATTCGTAGGTCTCCATGATCTGTGCCCACTTCTTCAGATCTGCAGCAAAACTGCTGCTTGTAGTCTGATCAAGGCGCTCACGCGCAGCCTCGCTCATCATTACCAGACCACAGCAGGGGGAACCACTCCAGCCTTTCTGCGGAGCACTCACCAGCAGATCAACACCGCACGCTTTCATATCCACCCAGATAGTGCCAGATGCGATACAGTCAAGAACAAACAGCGCACCGACTTCATGCGCGGCATCAGCCACAGTTTTGATGTAAGAGTCGGGCAGGATCATGCCGGCAGAGGTCTCTACATGAGGTGCAAAAACGACCTCTGGACGTTCATGACGAATCGTCTCTACAACCTGCTCGATCGCCATTGGAGCGAGCTGTGCTTCAGGTTGATCAGATGCAAACTGCGCCTTACAAACGAGTTCCTCGCGTGGGATCTGGCCCATTTCGAATATCTGTGTCCAACGGTAGCTAAACCAACCGTTGCGGATCACTAACGCTTTTTTACCGGTCGAGAACTGGCGCGCTACAGCTTCCATTCCAAAGGTACCGCTGCCGGGAATAATCGCAACAGAATGCGCGTTGTAAACTGATTTTAGCTGGGTGGACAAATCACGCATGACCTGCTGAAAAGCACCCGACATATGATTAAGTGAGCGATCAGTGTACACCACCGAAAATTCGAGCAGACCCTGAGGATCTACATCTGGAAGCAAACCTGACATCTTATCTCCAAAATTTTTAGACTTATAACTTCTTGCTATTTTAACAACGGAGCTGAATCAGGCAATAGCTTTAGAGCATTCAACATAATGCCACTTACACAGTTCATTTTTACACTCTCCGGTACATCTGTACCCGCCCCCGCTTCAGCCCCTCGGCGATAATCTCATAAGGTTCCATGAAACGCGCAACACGGCGACTGGGCTTGGCTTGCGGCCAACGCAACGGATCAAACACCAACAAAGCTTGCCAGAGATTATGTAACTCCTGGCCGGCGCGTGACCCCGCGGACCAAGATCTACCATCAAAAGCAGTTAGGTTTAAGATGAAAATGTCTCATAGAGAAAAGCGTTGAACTGCATGGAGAGTATTCACGTAATCGGGTTAATAGCCAGCAGCCAGAATTCAGACCATGCGCGCCCCACTTCTCACGATTACCCTTTGGAGCATAAGTTGGGCTAGCACTGCAGCACCCTCGACTGGCCAGTTGCTGCAGGAGGCTCAACGTCAGTTTCCAGCTATCTATCTGCCGTCGGTCGGTTTTCGCAACCCGTCTCAGGCTCAGTGGACGATGCCGGAAGATGAAGGCCCGGGCATCGCGGTGAAAGGCTTTCGGTTTGAGGGTAATACGAGCCTGAGCGATCAGCAGCTTGAACGGGTCTTCTCACCTTATTCCGATACCAGCCTGACCCCTCGCCAGATCTACTCGCTGACCGATCTGATCAAACAACTCTACGCCACCACCGACCTCGCCGTAAGCGCAAAGGTGCCGCCACAGGATGTTGAAGATGGAATAGTGCTATTCACCATCAGGGAGGCGGGCTTCGCCGGTGTTGAACTCGATTATGGCTTCGAAGACAGTTTCAACGTTGACCTTGAGCAGATTGAGGCAATTGCCGGCGCCGGCGTGGTTGATGTTGAAAAGCCAAGGCTTAGCGAAATGCAGCGCGGACAGCTGCTCGCCATTGACCTGCACGGGGTTGCGGTATCAGGTGGCAACCATCCGAATGAGGAGGGAGATCAGCAACTCGAGTTGTGGGTAGAGAACACTGCAACCTACTCGGGAACGGTCGAAGTCGATAATTCCGGTAATCGCGAAACCGGTGAAGCGCAGCTGCGACTCACTTCACTCTATGCCAGCCCGTTTAATCGAGGTGGCGCCACCTATGTAAACCTGATTACCAGTGAAAATTCTCGCTTTGGCAGCTTCGCCTATCGTGGTCCCGTCGGATTACACGGTGCAACCTTCGATGTTCAGCTGGGACTCCTCAACGATAACAGTGTGCACGGTAGCAGCAACGCGCAAAGCTACGCCCTCGGTTATCGCTACCCCGTGATCCGAAGCGTACAGAAAAACCTATTTACTACTGTCTTATCAGAGCATCGAGACCTGGGATACGCTCTAAACACCATCGATCTTACCTTCGATGGCAACCGCGCCTTTCAAGTTGGCCGGCTTACCTACAACGCTCAATTCACTGTGGGCAACACCGATGAAAATAGTTCGAGTGGCAGTTTCAGCAAAATCTCAGGCTTTCTAAATTTCAATCAGCGTTACCCAAGCGGCTGGCGATACAATGCGCGCTTGAGCGGTCAGCTTAGCGATGCCGGGCTGGATGATGCTGAGCGCATGATTCTGGGGGGCCGCGAGGGGCTGCGAGGTTACACCAGTATGGACGGTCTGACTGACAACGCCCTAATGGTAAATCTTGATCTACAAAAGCAGTTAAACGGACGTTTGCGTCTCGGAGCCCTCTACGATGTCGCGCGCGCGGAGAATCGCCAGAACACAGATGCCCAAACTACAATGGCCAATTTGGGCATCTCATCGCGCATCGAACTAAAGGAGAATATCACCTTAGAGCTTGATGCGGCCCAAGCGCTGAACAACTCTTTGGGTGCTACAAAACGGGGGGATAACCGCATCTACGCCAAATTTACCATCCCATTTTGACGTCTCTTACAGCGAGTATCAGAGACCGAAGGGGTTGGTTTCACGAACTTCGACCCGCCCCTCTTCGCGACATTTGAGGCCCGCACCGGTGATCACTGCCCAGAGCTTCTCGATATCGTCACGGTTAAGGAATCTGCCGACAGGCATGTACTCACCTCGACAGCGAACCTTTATTGAAGCTGCGGTCCAGGCGTGGCGAGGGTTCTTTTTGATAAACTCGCAGGCTGAACGGTCGAATGCAAAACGAGATGTGGGAGCATTACGGCCGCGTTCAAGAGTGATGCGGTTTGGCTCGAGGTAGAGCACTTCTTTGCGATAGGTATCGTGGGATGTGCGATAGATAAAGTACACCAGCAGAGCGAACTCAAGTCCCGCAAAAGGCAGAACGACCCAAGCGCCCATAAACGCCCAGAAAATGGCGATACCAAACACCACGAAACCAAAGACTTTCAGTACGAAGCAGTTAAACCGCCAAGATGCAGAGCGGTTGGGTGTAAGAACGATCTGCACCGACTCATTGTTATTGTTAGTAACGACCATGGGATATCTCCGATTCCCAGTTGCTCAGCTCTTGTACCAAAGTATCTGGATTTTAGATCGATTAGAAACCGAATAACTTCAACTGCCCGACCAAAAACTAGAGCTTTCGCAGAATTAGATCATGCACCTGACCTTTCCCCTCGGTTTGTACCACTTCTTCGATGAGATTTTTGTTACGTTGAGGGGCTCCCGTTTACTGGTCCACGCCATCGATTACTGCTGAGAAGTATTCACAATTTTGAAAGATTACGTTGCCTGCTGTTTCCTCCCAAGTGTTGCATAGGAACTCAAAGCTATCACCAACGTTCATATCGATCACATCATCGAATTTTCTCATTACCGCAGTACAGGTATTCCAAAGGTCAGTATTCTCTTCCATTACAACTCGAGACTCACCATATGTGACATTGATGTCTCGAGCTACGCCTACAACTCGATAAGTTTTCTGAAGCGGATATTGACGGTACGCTCGAACCTCATTTGCGTTTACCGCAGTAATCATCTCTTCGCAGTCAACTGGGGTCATCGCAAGAAGCGCTTGGCGACGTTCTTCTTGTCGTTTCTTTTGTTCGGCAATCATTATCAGCCGTTGACGCTCTTCTTCCTGTTTTCTCTTCTCAGCAAGGATGCGTTCTCGTTCGGCCCTTTCTGCAGCGACTATACGCTCCTGTTTAGCCCTTTCTTCGGCAAGAAGGCGTTCTTTCTCAACCCTTATCGCTAGCAAGGCTTGTTGCTTAGCTCGTTCTTCTTCAACTACCTTTCGCTTCGCTTGAACGACTGCAAAGGCTTCGTTATAGGTTTTGTAGAATCCCTGAAGCCTTCCATTGCCAAGTTTCGAATCGTCGTAATCCCATTGCGGTTGGGAAACATTTTCGAATACTAAGAAAATGGTGTCATTCTTGTTCTGAATTATTTCAAGGTTGACGTCAGAGAAGTATTCGCTGCATTTGCAAAGAAACGGATCCTCGTCCAAAAGCGTCATCAAAAATGGATCCTTCGCTTTGATCTTTGACTGACCAACTCGAAGCTCATCGTTCTTCACTACGGATCCAGAGGTTGAGCAGCCAACGATAGCGAGGCAAATCACAGGCAAAATGGCTTTCAGAGGGCTTATCATGTCTTCTATACAATTCAGTTTCATGTCATACACAAAAGATTTACGGTAAATGGATATAGAATAGATCCCTCAATTAAGACTTGCTACCGTTTTAGAAATCTTTGTTTTAACGGCTGCATTAGCTCACACAACGAACCTCAAATATCACCTTTTTTTAAAATTCCGTTTTAAGTATCTGGGCAGGTAGAACTAATACTACGAAGGCTAAAGGGGGGATGCGGGGGCATGGCAAAAAGGCCAAACAAGCATATAAGAACGAAGATATTGCAAGAACCCGTTTGGCAGGAATATTGGCAGGACTAAGCTAGAAATACTTAAAAACCACCACCCTAAAACAACAAAACCCTTGATATACAAGGGCTCTAGGGTAGCTTAATCTGACTACTGGTACGACCGAGAAGACTCGAACTTCCGACCCCCACCATGTCAAGGTGGTGCTCTAACCAACTGAGCTACGGTCGTACAACTTGGCGCGTATTATAGCTAGGACACGGCACTTGGCAAGCGCTAATCGTCACTGGCTAGCTGAGCATGTTTTAACTGCTGCAATTGATCACGTAGTTGCGCTGCACGCTCGAATTCGAGGTTGCGGGCTGCCTCGTACATCTGGTCCTCCAACTGGTTCAGTGCTTTCGCTAGGTCGGCTGTGCTCATGCGGCTCGGATCGACTTGGTAGTCGGCTTGCGGCTCTGCCACTTTGCTCTGCTTGCCTCGGCCCACCTTCTTACCGGGTATAACCGCACCTTCCATGATGTCAGCAACCGACTTCTTGATACCTTTGGGGGTAATACCGTGTTCGGTGTTGAACTCAATCTGTTTGATGCGGCGGCGTTCGGTCTCGTCCATTGCGCGCTGCATCGAGCCTGTAATGCGGTCGGCGTAAAGGATGGCGCGGCCAGATAGGTTGCGTGCGGCGCGCCCAATGGTCTGAATCAGTGAGGTATCCGAGCGCAGGAAGCCCTCTTTATCCGCATCGAGAATAGCTACCAATGCAACCTCAGGCATATCGATGCCCTCACGTAACAGGTTGATACCCACCAAGACATCAAACTCGCCGATACGCAGATCACGAATTATCTCTACGCGCTCAACAGTATCAATATCCGAGTGCAGGTAGCGCACGCGCACGTTGTGTTCGGCTAGGTACTCGGTGAGATCCTCGGCCATACGTTTGGTCAGCACGGTTACAATGATACGCTCTTCGCGGGCAACGACTTTGTGAATCTCGCCCAAAAGGTCATCAACCTGAGTCTGTGCCGGGCGAATCTCAACTTCGGGGTCAACCAAGCCGGTCGGCCGCACTACCTGCTCACAGATCTGCTGTGCATTTGCGGCCTCATATTTGCTTGGTGTCGCTGATACGAAGATTAGCTGCGGCGCTAGACGCTCCCACTCTTCGAACTTAAGGGGTCGGTTGTCCATAGCCGAGGGCAGCCGGAAGCCATACTGCACCAGTGTCTCTTTGCGCGAGCGGTCCCCCTTGTACATAGCGCCTATCTGCGGCACGGTGACGTGCGACTCGTCAATTACACAGAGGGCATTATCGGGGAGGTATTCAAATAGAGTCGGTGGTGGCATTCCCGGGCCGCGACCGGAGAGATAGCGGGAGTAGTTCTCGATACCCGAGCAGTAGCCCAACTCAAGAATCATCTCAATATCGTAGAGGGTACGCTGTTCCAAGCGCTGAGCCTCTACCAACTTATCATGATCGCGTAGCTCTTTAAGACGCTCACGCAGCTC
>Ga0209555_10001538_pt1 | contig 17623 bp, 17 predicted proteins | sample SaaInl85LU_5_DNA_FD_184643 | JGI IMG/M metagenome (GOLD analysis project Ga0209555, IMG submission 184643) | Marine microbial communities from expanding oxygen minimum zones in the Saanich Inlet - ESP_85LU_5_DNA (SPAdes) (version 2) | ecosystem: Environmental > Aquatic > Marine > Intertidal... | reverse complement strand
CGATTTTCCCGACACCTTCCGCACCGCCGAGCAGATCCGCGCCGAGATTGCCGAGCGCGGCTGGCAAAAAACAGTTGCCTTCCAGACCCGCAACCCGATGCATCGCGCCCACGAAGAGCTCTGCCGCATGGCGATGGAGCGTCTTGGTGCGGACGGTTGTGTCGTCCATATGCTGCTGGGTAAACTTAAAAAAGGCGATATCCCTGCCGCCGTGCGCGATGCATCAATTCGCACCATGGTCGACAACTATTTCCCTGCTAACAGCGTCATGGTAAACGGCTATGGCTTTGATATGCTCTACGCTGGACCGCGCGAAGCGGTGCTGCACGCCATTTTCCGTCAGAATATGGGGGCTACCCATCTCATCGTCGGCCGCGACCACGCAGGTGTTGGTGACTACTACGGTGCCTTTGATGCACAGACTATCTTCACCGATCAAGTGCCAGCTGGGGCTCTGGAGATTGAGATCTTCAACGCCGACCACACGGCCTATTCGAAGAAGCTTGGCCGCGTTGTGATGATGAACGAAGCGCCTGACCACAGCGCTGATGACTTCATTTTGCTCTCCGGTACTAAAGTCCGCGAGATGCTCGGTAATGGCATAGCGCCACCGCCAGAGTTCTCCCGCCCCGAGGTGGCGCAAATTCTTATGGATTACTATCAGAGCGAAGCGAGCGCCTAAGTCGCGGTGGCCGATTACGATATTTTTAATGGTGATGCCGACGGTATCACCGCATTGCTGCAGCTGCGCTTGGCAGAGCCGCGCGCATCGCAGTTGGTCACCGGTGTAAAACGCGATATCGCGCTATTGGAGAGACCTGAACTCAACGAGGTGGGTGAGGGCGACCGTCTTATCGTGTTAGATCTCTCGATGGATAAAAACTGCGCGCCACTGGAGAAATTTCTCGAGCGCGGCGCCGAGGTTTTTTACTGCGACCACCATTACGCGGGCGCCGTTCCTAGCTCTAGCCGCTTGCTTTCACTGATCAATGAGGCCCCGGAGGTCTGCACTAGCCTATTAATAAATGGTTATCTGCGCGGCCGCTTTGCCGTTTGGGCAGTGGTCGGTGCTTTCGGTGACAACTTGCACACCAGTGCGCAGCGCTTGGCCGCCAAGATCGGCCTCAACGAGCAGCAGAGTGGGGCGCTCTGCGAGCTGGGCGAGTTGCTCAACTACAACGGCTATGGCGAATCGCTCGCCGATTTGCACTTTCATCCCGCCGAGCTCTACGCAGAGCTCCTTGAGTTTCAATCTCCACTCGACCTTTTAGATAGCCCAACACCCGCATTGGCAGCGCTGCGCGCTGGCTATGCTGAAGATGTTGCAGCGTGCGGCCAAGTCGAGACACTGCTCAGCAACGCCGCGGGGATAGTTAAATTGTTGCCCAATGCACCCTGGGCGCGTCGCATCAGTGGCGTCTGGGCCAACCAGCTGGCTCGCGAGAACCCCGATAGTGCGGTGGCGTTGTTGACAGAAAAAACTGGGGGCTACTTGGTCAGTGTGCGCGCACCGCTCAGCCGTCGCACCGGTGCGGCTTTACTCTGCCGGCAGTTTGCCAGCGGTGGTGGTCGCGAAGCGGCGGCCGGGATCAACTTGCTGGCAGGGCAAGATAGAGATAAATTTTTAGATGCATTTTCATTCAATTTCAATAACTTATAAATTTTAATTAAAACAGATTAGAGGTTTATTGTGAGCGATAGACGACCATTTTCGGTATTAGGTATGCAACAAATAGCCGTCGGCGGCCCCGACAAGGCAAAACTCTTCGAGTTTTGGGTAGAGCTGTTAGGGCTCCGCTATCGCTCCACTTTTGTCAGCGAATCGGAGAATGTCGACGAAGATATTTGCGAGCTCGGCAGCGGCCCGTTTGCCGTCGAGGTTGATCTTATGCAGCCGCTCGATGCAGAGCGCAAGCCAAGAGTCGACAGCCCACCGCTCAACCATGTCGGCCTCTGGGTGGACGATATCCAGGCAGCGGTCACATGGCTTTCCGGTCGTGGTGTGCGTTTTGCCCCGGGCGGAATCCGCGCGGGGGCAGCAGGCCATGACGTCTGTTTTATCCACCCCAAAGGCAACCAGGAGTTTCCGCTTAGCTCGCAGGGGGTGTTGGTCGAGCTGGTACAAGCACCAGCGGCGGTAATCGAGGCCTATGCGTCTCTGAATGCTGCTCTGGCCGACGCGTAATTAACTGATCGAACGGCTTCGGCCCGAGTGTTTTGAATCACTCCTTCAGAGTATTGAATATGGATAGTTATGCTGGCTGGAGTCTTGTACCGACGGCATTGGTGGTGGTGGTCGCCCTCTGGCTACACAGGCCAGCCATCGCCCTGATTAGCGGCGTTGTACTCGGCTTGGCAATGATCGAACCTACTGCACTGGTCGGCAATTTTGCTGCGCTTACCACATCAACCTTGCAGGATGAGACGGTGGTTTGGGTCATAGTAGTTTGTGGTTTGATGGGCAGTTTGATTTTTCTGCTGATTCGCACCGGTGCTGCCACTGCGTTTGCCAATCGTCTGGCTGAGCACGCCAACAGCCGCGAGCGCTCGCTGCTGGTAACCTGGCTGCTCGGTCTGATGATCTTTATCGATGATTACCTCAATGCTATCGCCATTAGTGCTTCGATGAAAAAGGTTACCGATCGCTTTGGGGTGTCGCGCTCAATGCTCTCTTACGTGGTTGACTCCACCGCAGCGCCGGTCTGTGTGATTGTGCCGATCTCCACTTGGGCGGTATTTTTCGCCGCGCTATTGGAAGAGAGCGGAGCAGCGCCAAGCGGTAAAGGTCTGGCGCTTTATGTCACCGCTATCCCCTATATGTTTTACGCTTGGATCGCGATGTTTTTGGTGCCCTTGGTGGTGCTTGGCAAATTGCCGCTGTGGGGTGCTATGCGCCGTGCCGAAGAGGCCGCTGCCGAGGGCTGCCTGGTGTTGACACCCATTGCAGAAATTGAAGAACAGCACCATGAGCGCACTGATCTTTGGGCATTTTTACTGCCATTAGCCGCATTGATCGGCTTCTCCTGGTGGTTTGATATCGATCTCTTGAAAGGGGTGATGCTCACCTTGGCTCTGACTATTCCTTACCTGGTTGCCCGTAAAATGATTACCCTACGCGGTGCTTTGGATGCCTGCATGGAGGGGTTCAAGATGATGATGGCGCCGCTGGCGATTGTTTTCTGCGCGTTTATGTTCAAATCTGTCAACGACCAGCTTGGGTTATCTCCCTATATCATCGACTCGGTCATGCCGCTAATGACGCCGCTGTTGCTGCCGCTGATTGTCTTTTTAACGATGGCGGCGATCTGTTTTGCAACGGGTTCCTCGTGGGGTGTATTTGCCATTGCTATCCCGATAGTTATGCCGCTTGGAGAGGCAATGGGCGTGCCAGCACCGCTGTTGATCGGTGCGCTTTTATCGGCCAGCAGTTTTGGCTCGCACGCCTGTTTTTACAGCGATTCAACCGCACTGGTCGCCCAGAGTGCCGGCTGCGGGGTGATGGAGCACGCGCTCAGCCAGCTCCCTTACGCACTGTTGGCGGGGTGCTTGGCGTGTCTGGCATTTGTATTAGTAGGGCTCTAACCCTTTAGCCACTGTTTTAAGGAGTCCCAATGACTGCACAGCAAAAAGCCCACTGGTGGCGCGAACCACTTTTTCATTTTCTGTTAATTGGCGGGTTATTTTTTGGCCTCTACAGTTGGCTCGATGAGCGCAGTGGCGAACGCGAGGCGAACCGCGTTGTGGTCGATGAGGCGGCGCTGGTGAGCTTTATGCAGTTCCGCGCCAAGCAGTTTGACCCGCCGCGCTTTATCGCTCAGCTGGCGGCTATGGAAGCTGCTGCGCGGCGCAATTTAATCGACGATTATATTCGCGAGGAGGTGCTCTACCGCGAGGCATTGAAGCTGGGCATGGATCGCGAAGACTATATTATCCGCCGGCGTATGGTGCAGAAACTCGAATTTATCACCCGCGGTTTGAGCGAGTTCGAGCAGCCGCCAACTGAAGAGCAGTTGCTGGCATTTTTTACCGAGCGTCGCGAAGAGTATCTTCAACCAGCCCAAATTAGCTTTACCCACCTATTTTTTGATCGCGAGCGGCGCCTCGATGCGCGCGCCGATGCGCAAGTGGAGTTAGCCGTTGTGCGTGCAGAGCAGCTGCAGTTTGCTCAAGCACTGGGGCGCGGCGATCACTTTCCGTTCCATAAGAACTATATTGAAAAAAGCCAACAGGTGATTGCCAGCCATTTTGGCAGTGCCGCTGCTAAGCAGCTCTTTGCCGGGCTGGATGGCGGACAATGGCAGCTTGCAGAGTGGTTTGGCCCCATTGAGTCTGCCTACGGCTGGCACCTATTTTTAGTGGATCGCTACAGTCCCAGTCAGCTGCCGAGCTTCAACGATGTCTACGACAATATCGCACTCGACTACCGTCGTGAGGCAGAGGCGACCCTACAAAATCATGCGATTGAAGCGATCATCGATCAGTATGATGTGGTAGAGCGCTATGTGCCGTAGTTTTGCTGTCTTCGCGCTGCTAGTGTTGGCGCTAGTGGGTCCGGTTTGCGCAGACGATGCGCGACCGGTACTGGTTAGTGTCGCTTCGGTCGGTGTCGGTGAGGGCGGTGAGCCGAGCTATCAACTGCTATTTAAAGTGCCCAATAGTGGCCGTTTGGCGCAACCGCCTGAACTGATCCTACCCGCTTCGTGCCGTTGGCAGGGCGAGCGCAAAGAGTATCGCAGCGACAGTATTGTTCAGCGCGGTATTGTCACCTGTGCAGAGTCACTGTTAGGGCAGACGTTGTCGCTCCATTATCCGCAGCCCAATCCGGGCTTGTTTACGCTGTTTCGTTTGAGTGGCGAAAATGGCGAGGCTTTGACTGCCGAGCTGCTGCGTCCAGACCAGCTCAGTTGGCAGCTCAGCGGTAGAGCGGTGCCGAGCAATGTCTTGCTGGATTACTTGATACTGGGTGTCGAACATATCTGGAAGGGCATAGATCACTTGCTATTCGTCAGCTGCTTGGTGCTGTTGACGTTGCCTAACTGGCGGCGTCTGTTGCTCACTATCACTGGTTTTACTGCAGCCCACTCGGTCACTTTGGCGCTGGCCGCTGTCGATTGGGTGCGTCTGCCGATTGCGCCTGTAGAGGCGGTGATTGCGCTCAGCGTGCTATTTTTGGCGGTAGAGTTGGCGCGCGACCAGCGCGATTCGCTCACGTTTCGCCAGCCGCTGGTTGTGTCGGTCGCATTTGGGCTGCTGCATGGTTTCGGCTTTGCAGCCGTGCTGCAAGAGATAGGGCTGCCCGAGCAGCAGTTTGTCACCGCGCTACTCGGTTTTAATATCGGTGTCGAAGTTGGCCAGCTGCTGTTTATCGGCGCATTGATGGCCCTGTTTGCCCTGTTGGCTGGCGTTGCCACCCTTATTTGCCCAAGCCACACTGGCGACGCTGGCTGGCAAACGCTGGTTGAACCCCCTCAAGGGTGGATTCGCAGTGGCGCCCTCTACGCAACCGGTGGTCTGGCCGCGCTTTGGGTGTTTGAGCGCGTGGCGCAGTTCCCCGGCTGGAATCTGCTGCTCGCTTAGCGGCTATTCGCCGTCGCGCACCACCATGTTGGCTTTAAAATGGCGTCCGTTATCGGCGTAATGTTTAGCGGAGAGCGCTAAAAAACCAATTTCTTTCTCGCTGAGCGGGCGTTTTACTTTGGCTGGCGAGCCCATGACCAGGGACCCCTCTGGTATGACCATGCCCTCTGGCACTAAGCTATTGGCGCCGATCACCGAGTTGGCGCCGATTACCGCCTTGTTCAGTACCACTGCGTTGATACCTATTAGCGCATTATCACCGACCGTGCAGCCGTGTATAGTAGCTTGGTGGCCAACGGTGACATTGTTACCGATAAGAGTGGGGGCACCAAAATCTGCATGAACAACTGCCCCATCTTGGATGTTGCTGTTGCTGCCAATGGTAATCTGCTCGGCATCGCCGCGCACTACTGCGTTGAACCAAACGCTGGAGCCTTTCTTAAGGGTAACCGAGCCGACTACAGTGGCGTTAGTGGCAACAAAGCTGTCGGGGTCTACTTGTGGGCAGCGTTCTGCGAGGTCTGCGATCATAATGAAATCCTGTTGCTGAGAGGGTGGTGTGAGTGAAGCAGAGTAACTAAATCTTGGTGCCAGGCAAGTATTAACCGCTTTTTTCTGCGGCCGCTTGGTCCGAGCCAGCTCTTTTTTGGGACTGTGGTGCACCACGCCCTCTGTTATTCTAGCTCGCAAAGAAATTAAAGGAATAAAGCTATGGTTGTGCATTTGCCGCGCCCTGAACTTGATTACCCGTTTGCCGAGCCGCCTGCTGCGGGCTCGTTTACAGAGGTGGCCAGAGGCATTTACTGGGTCTATATGCCAATCCCCGGGGGTATCGATCACATCAACTTGTGGCTGCTTGAGGATGACGACGGCTGGTACGTCATCGATACTGGCATGGCCACCGATAAAGGTATGGAGGTATGGCGCTCGGTGTGGCGACTCGCCAGCGATATGATTGGCGCCGAAAAACCCGTTAAAGGCGTTATTTGTACCCATTTGCACCCAGATCATGTCGGCTTGGCTGGTTGGATTTGTGAGCGCAGTGGCGCGCAGTTTTATATGTCGCGCAGTGAGTACTTTATGTGCCAGACGTTGGTCGCCGACTCTATGCGCAGCGCACCGCAAGAAGCGCTCGACTTCTATCGCAGTATGGGTTGTAACGAAGATCAAATTGACTACTACCGAGGCCGTTTTGGCGGCTTTAAACAGCTTATTCGCAGTTTGCCGCGAGTCTTTAACCGTCTTCACGAAGGCGATGTACTCACTATAGGTGGTCGCGAATGGCGTGTTGTTATTGGTGAAGGGCACTCGCCAGAGCATGTCTGTCTTTACTGTGAAGAGGGCAAGCTGATAATTTCAGGCGACCAGCTGCTACCTACGATAAGCTCCATCGTCGGTGTCTGGCCGCTCGAGCCCAAAGAGAATCCACTCAAACGCTGGTTGGCGTCTTGCGCCAAACTGCGCGAATTGTTGCCGGCCGATGTGTTGGTGCTGCCTTCGCACGGCTTGCCGTTTAGGGGTGCCAAGCAGCGCCTGCAACATCTTATCGATGAGCACCATGCCGCCCTTGAGGTAATTGCTGAACGGGCAGCCGAGCGCCCGCTGCGCTGTATGGATCTCTTTGATATCCTGTTTAAGAGTGAAATTGGCAACCACAATTTGATCATGGCGCTTAGTGAGAGCCAGGCCAATATGAACTATCTAGTCGCCGTGGGCGTGTTGGCGATAGAGACAGATGAGCACGGTGTAAACTGGTACCAAAACAAGCACTAAATTTATGACCCCAGAACGTTTTCAGCGCGTCGTCGCTGTTCTCAATGCGCGCCAGCGCGATCTTACTGTAGTCGCCGATCAGGTTCACAAAGGTCAAAACCTGTCGGCGATTACTCGCACTTGTGATGCCGTAGGCGTCGGGCTGGTGCACTCGGTGTACCCCGAGGGCGGGTATCGCGCTCACAAGGGCACCACGATGGGTGCTCACAAATGGGTCAAAACTCAAGTTCATCGCACCATTGAAGCGCCCCTGCAGCAGTGTCGAGATGTGGGTATGCAGATAGTTGCAGCAGATCTGCGTGAGGATGCAGTCGATTACCAAGAGATAGACTACACTCGCCCGACAGCCTTGGTGATGGGCAATGAAAAAGTGGGTGTCAGCGCGGCGGCACAGCCCTACATAGACAAACGCATTACCATACCGATGATGGGCATGGTGGAGTCTTTTAATGTCTCGGTAGCGGCGGCGATTATTCTTTCTGAGGCGCGTCGGCAGCGGCTAGCGGCAGGCAGTTACTCACGGCCCCCAGCGCACGATGATCTCTACCAAACCACGCTATTTGAATGGCTGCATCCGGTGCTGGCGCGTTTTTGTCAGGAGAAAAAACTCTCTTATCCACCGTTAGATGAAGAGGGCGAAGTGGCCGATCGCGGCTGGCATTTGCGTTTTAAACCGACAGCGGTGCAGCGGGCACGCGCTGCTCGCGCAAAAGTCCAATAAACTGTTCGGCGGCATTGGAGAGTGTGCGATTGGTGAGGTGCAGATAACCCAGTTGGCGCACAATCGGTGGGCAGGCCACCTTGAGTCGGTAGAGATCACTGCAGAGTGTCTCCGGCAGCAGGCTCCAGCCCATACCGATAGCCACCATCGTTTTAATTGTCTCCAGATAGTTGGTTGAGATAGCCGACTGCAGTGGCAACTGCTCGGCGCTAAACACTTTGCGCACCAGTGCGCTGGTGTTGGTGGCTGAGCCCGGCAAAATCAGCGGTTGTTCAGCCAGCCTTGCCAACTCTAACGTGTCGCCTTGTGCCAGCGAGTGATCTGCTGCACAGACAAAGTGCAAAGGATCGGCCCAGATTGGCTGTTGCTCAATTCGGGCTTGTTGGTGTTTGGCCAATGTCACGACGGCCAGTTCGACATCGCCGCGCAGCACGCGAGCGTAAGCCTGTTCTGAGTCCATAAATTCAACGGCAAGTTTCACTTCAGGGTAGAGGCGTCCGTACTCCTGTAGTACCGCGGGCAGTCGGTGTAAGCCTAAATGGTGGCTTATAGCAATGCTGAGTTGGCCGCTAACTGCACCGGAGAGATCACTGACTGCCTGTTGAGCGTCGCGGTAACTTTGTAAAATACTCTGTGCGTGTGGCTGTAATGCTCTGCCGGCCTCGGTCAGGATGACTCGCCTGCCGATGCGGTCAAATAGTGCAGCACCGAGCTGCTCCTCGAGCAGAGCAATGCGCTTGCTTACCGCTGACTGAGTCAGGTGAAGCTGCTCCGCCGCGAGTGAAAACGAGCTTTCGCGCGCGACCACTAAAAAAGCGCTCAAGTTGGCATCGTGCATAGCACGCTCTCCAGTTATTTTTTATTATTCTATATCGGAATCAATTGAATAAAAAATATGAATTTATTTCATTTGTCCTTCAACTTACACTAATCGGGTTGATGCACTCATAGATGGGAGTAATTTATGGCTGGAATGACCCTTTACGACAAGTTGTGGCAGAGCCACTTGGTTGAGACCCGCGACGACGGGTCGGCTTTGGTCTATATAGATAGGCATATTCTTCACGAGGTGACCTCGCCGCAAGCCTTTGAGGGGCTGCGCTTGGCTGGTCGCAAGCCTTGGCGTTTAGATACTAATATTGCCACGCCAGACCACAATATCTCTACAGATCGCGCTGAGCGCGAAGCCGGTGTTGAAGGCATTCCCGATAAAACCTCACGTCTGCAAGTTAAAACGCTCGACGACAACTGCGATCACTTTGGTATTGTCGAGTACAAAATGAATGAGCTCGGCCAAGGTATTGTCCATGTCATGGGTCCCGAGATGGGCGTCACAATGCCCGGCATGACTGTGGTCTGCGGTGATTCGCACACCGCTACCCACGGTGCGCTGGCGTGTTTGGCACACGGCATTGGCACCTCTGAGGTTGAGCATGTTTTGGCCACGCAGTGCTTAGTCAGTAAAAAAATGAAAAATATGCGCATCACGGTAGATGGCGAGCTCGGTTTTGGTGTGACGCCCAAAGATGTCGTGCTGGCGATTATCGGCGAGATTGGCACGGCGGGTGGCACTGGCTACGCGATTGAATTTGCCGGCCAAGTGTTCCGCGATATGAGTATTGAAGGACGTATGACTGTCTGTAATATGGCGATCGAGGCGGGTGCTCGAGTCGGCGTTGTCGGCGTCGATCGGACCACTATTGATTATGTTGAAGGCCGTCAATTTGTTCCCTCAGGTGAGCAGTGGGTCGCGGCGGTCGACTACTGGCGCACGCTGGTTTCAGACAGCGATGCGGTGTTTGATGCCGAGGTGGTGCTCGATGGCAGCGCTATTGCGCCGCAAGTGACTTGGGGTAACTCGCCAGAGATGGTGGCGCCAGTGACCGGCTTTATCCCGCGCATCGAGGAGCAGCAGGGTGAAGAGCAGCGCGCAGCCGTGGCGCGCGCACTTGAATATATGGGCCTTGAGGGCGGTGCCGCGATCACAGATATCCCTGTCGATCGAGTATTTATCGGCTCTTGCACCAACTCTCGGATTGAAGATATGCGCGCCGCCGCCGCTGTTGCCAAAGGGCGCAGCGTCGCCGCTTCGGTTAAGCAGGTGTTGGTGGTGCCCGGCTCGCAAATGGTTAAGCAGCAAGCTGAAGCAGAGGGGTTGGATGAAATATTCCGCGCTGCAGGCATGCAGTGGCGCGAGCCCGGCTGTTCCATGTGCTTGGCCATGAACAACGACAAACTGGGGGCGGGCGAGCACTGTGCTTCAACCTCTAACCGCAATTTTGAAGGGCGCCAAGGCAATGGTGGCCGCACTCACCTGGTCAGCCCGGCAATGGCGGCTGCAGCGGCAGTCGCCGGCCATATTGTCGATGTTCGCAGTATGATAGAGGAGCGTTGAGATGAATCCATTTACCCAGCACACTGGTTTGGCGGCGCCGATGGATCGTGCCAATGTCGATACCGATATGATTATCCCCAAGCAATTTTTGAAGTCGATCCGTCGCAGCGGTTTTGGTCCCAACCTGTTTGACGAGTTGCGCTATCTCGATGTCGGCGAGCCAGACAGCGACAACTCCGGACGTCCGTTAAACAGCGACTTTGTCCTCAATCAGCCGCGTTATGCTGGAGCCACTGTTCTGTTGGCACGCAAAAACTTTGGTTGCGGTTCAAGCCGCGAGCACGCTCCGTGGGCGCTGGAGGATTTTGGTTTTCGCACCATTATCGCGCCCAGTTATGCTGATATTTTTTACAATAACTGTTTCAAAAATGGTCTGCTGCCAGTGGTGCTGAGTGACAGCGAAGTTGATCAGCTGTTCGCTGTAGTGACTGCCCATGAGGGTCAGCAGGTCACGGTCGATCTGCGGGCGCAGACGGTTGCTGCGGGCGACCTGCAATACAGTTTTGAAATCGATGCCTTTCGCAAAGAGTGCCTGCTCAAAGGGCTCGACGAAATTGGCTTAACCCTGCAATCTAGCGCTGCAATACAAGCTTACGAGGCAGAGCGCGCCGCCCAACACCCCTGGGTGTTTGGCGCTATCAAACGATCTTGAGGAAGAGCAATGAGTAAAGTTTTAGTTTTGCCCGGTGATCACATCGGACAAGAGATCACCCCGCAAGCTGTGCGGGTGTTGGAGGCGGTAAATAGCCATTTTGAACTCGGTATAGAGCTCAGCCACGGTTTGCTCGGCGGCAGTGCTTATGAGCACAGTGGTGATCCATGCCCGGCCGCCACGCTGGAGCAGGCGCGTGACAGTGATGCCATTTTACTCGGCGCAGTCGGTGGGCCCGAGTGGGATCAATTAGATCGACCGCTGCGCCCTGAGCAGGGCCTTCTGCGCATCCGCAAAGAGCTACAGCTATTTGCCAACTTCCGTCCAGCGATTATGTACCCACAGCTAGCACACGCCTCGTCACTCAAAGCGGAGTTTGTCTCTGGTCTGGATATTCTGATTGTTCGCGAACTGGTCGGCGGCATCTATTTTGGTCAGCCGCGCGGTTTTCGCGAATTAGACAACGGTGAGCGCGAGGGTTACAACACCTATAAATATAGCGAGAGCGAGATACGCCGCATCGGTAGGGTCGCCTTCGAAGCCGCTCAGCGTCGCGGTAAACGCCTCTGTTCGGTCGACAAAGCTAATGTATTGGAAGCGACCATGCTGTGGCGCGAAATTATGAACGAGTTGTCTGCCGACTACCCGGATGTAGAGTTGACTCATATGTATGTCGATAACGCCGCCATGCAGCTAGTGATGCGCCCCAAGCAGTTCGATGTGATTGTTACAGGCAATATGTTTGGCGATATCCTCTCTGACATTGGTTCTATGTTGACCGGTTCTATCGGTATGTTGCCGTCAGCATCGCTGGACAAAAATAACGCAGGTATGTACGAGCCGTGTCATGGATCAGCCCCCGATATCAGCGGCCAAGACAAGGCCAACCCGTTGGCGACCATTCTTTCGGTTGCTATGATGTTGCGCTATTCACTCAACGCCCCGCAAGCTGCGGAGGTTATTGAGCAGGCGGTTGGCCTCGTGCTCGAGAGCGGTTTGCGCACCGGTGATATTTTCACTGAAGGTGATCAGCTGGTTGGCACCCAGGCTATGGGTAATGCGGTGATGGATGCACTCCAAGGGCTTCTGCGCGAGCAGGTTTAAACACTCTTAAAATAATTTAGTGAGAAATACGATGAAAGTAGGTCTGGTCGGTTGGCGAGGTATGGTCGGTTCGGTGCTCATGGAGCGCATGCGTGCAGAAGGCGATTTTGCTCTGATAAACCCAGTATTTTTTACCACCTCTCAAGCAGGGCAAGCGGCACCTGATGTCGGCGCCGGTAGCTCGCTGTTGGAGGACGCTCACAGCATTGAAGCTCTGAGTGAGATGGATGCCATCATTAGCTGTCAGGGCGGCGATTATACTAAAGCGGTCTACCCTCAACTGCGCCGCTCCGGTTGGCAGGGGTACTGGATTGACGCTGCGAGCGCGCTGCGTATGGAGTCGAGCTCAGTCATAGTTCTCGATCCGGTCAACCGCTCTGTGATCGATAGTGCGCTCGATCGCGGCATTAAAGAGTATGTCGGTGGCAACTGCACAGTCAGTTTGATGTTGATGGCGCTCGGCGGCCTGTTCAATGCAGGGCTAGTGGAGTGGGCTACCTCGATGACCTATCAGGCGGCCTCAGGTGCTGGCGCGCAAAATATGCGCGAGCTTATCTCACAAATGGGTGCCATCAATGGCGCGGTTGCCGACCAAATGGCCAACCCAGCTGCGGCTATTTTGGATATCGATCGTTCAGTCACGCAAGCCTTGCGCGATGGCACTTTGCCTGCCGAGCAGTGGGGTCAACCGCTGGCGGGCAGCTTGTTGCCATGGATCGACTCGCAGCTGGAAAACGGCCAGAGCCGCGAAGAGTGGAAAAACCAAGCTGAGACCAACAAAATTCTTGATCGCGAAGGCAACCCCATTCCGCTCGACGGTCTCTGTGTGCGTGTTGGCGCTATGCGTTGTCACAGCCAAGCGCTGACTATCAAGCTGACTAAAGATCTACCCATGGCAGAGATAGAGTCAATCATTGGCGGCGCCAATGATTGGGTTAAGGTTGTCCCCAACGATCGACAGCGCACCGTAGAGGAGCTCACTCCAGCTGCTGTTACCGGTGGCTTAGAAGTGCCGGTAGGGCGCCTGCGCAAGCTTTCGATGGGTGGTGAGTATCTCACCGCATTCACTGTCGGCGACCAGCTGTTGTGGGGCGCAGCCGAGCCGTTGCGACGAATGCTGCGTATTCTGCTCGAGCGCTAGTCGGCCTTTGCGAGCCTGCTCAGTGCTGTTACAGCCATTAGCTGTGCTGACAGTGGCTTGGTTGCCCCTGTCCGCGACAGCACTTGGCTTGGGTGAAGTAGAGATTTATTCACGCCTTGGAGAGCCTCTGCAAAGTACCGTTGAGCTGCGCGGAGTGGATAGCTGGACACCCGCTCAGCTCAATGCAACGGCAATAGTAGAAGCTCGCAGCGACCAATCCATACAGATTCAGGCTTCTATAGTGCAAAGCTTGGCGGATACATTTGTAGTGTTGTCGAGCCGTTCAGCGGTTGAAGCGCCTTTGTTGGCTGTTTCGCTGCAAGTTGAGACGCCGCAAGGGAAAGTGCAGCGCAGCTATACTCTCGCCCTCACTCTGCCGGGCTCCCAGGCCGCCAACTCTTCTGGTCAAAGAGAATTGCCGCGCTCACCTGCGCTGCCTGCTGTGGCCAAGAATGCTGGCGGAGCGAAGGTATCTGCAGTGAACTTGCCTATTATTGAACAGAGCGTTGAAGTCTATCAGCCGTCACAGCCAATGGTGAGTTCTTTAGCAGATGCTGCGCAGGTAGATAGCGCTCCTTCTGTGATTGGCGATCAACAATCCGACTCTGCATCGACACGCGCCGATTGGTACTGGTCGCTGTGGGTTTTGTTGGTCGCAGCGATAGCGGCGGGTGTACGAGTTTTCAATAGGACGCGAGAGCCTGTCAACAAAGATTCTCTGGGTGTGGGAGCCATCAATAATAGCGTTGCTATCGACAGCCCTATGGAAACAAACCCCATGGCAGTGATCGATTTTACTCCTACTTCTGTAGTGGCCAGTGCTCCAGCTATAGACGCGCAAGCTAGTAGCGGCGAGCCGCCGAAGGCAGTACAGCCAGTTGAGGAAAGTACGATACGCAGTGTGGAGTTTAGTCCAATGGATGTGTCGGCAGAGGGCTCGGTATTTGCCAGTGAGCCGCTATTAGCCAAGCCCAGCGCAGTCGATCAACTCGCCAGAGACCTGGCGAGTTGCTATGACAACCTAGGTGAGCCGGCACTTGCCGCGCGCCTTTTACGTGCGGTTCGGACAATAGGTAAACTCGAGGCTAGTTCATGAAAATTACAGGCTCGATGTCTGAGAAGCTTTACCCCATAGCGCCAGGATGCCAGCGCTGGGCTGCCGTGGTCAGCTACAACGGCGCCAACTACTGCGGTTTTCAGCGCCAGAAACACAGCCCCTCTGTTCAACAAGCTTTGGAGCAAGCGCTCTCATCGATAGCTAATCAGCCAGTGCTGACCACTTGTGCCGGGCGCACGGATACTGGAGTACACGCAACAGGCCAGGTGGTGCACTGGGATAGTAGTGCAGCGCGCACGGCCCGCAACTGGCTGGCAGGCGTCAATCGCATGCTTCCAGACGATGTAGGGCTGAGCTGGGCAGGGGAGGTCGATGAGCGCTTTCACGCCCGTTTTTCTGCGCAATCGCGCACTTATCGCTACTGTATTTTAGCGGCAACAACACGTCCAGCGGTACTCGCCGAGGGTGTGACTTGGGTGCGGGGCCAACTCGATATGGTCGCTATGCAAGCGGCACTGCCCGCGCTTTTAGGTGAAAAAGACTTTAGTGCTGTTCGCGGTGCAGGGTGCCAATCGCACTCGCCAAATCGCTGTGTGACATCGGCTACTCTCAGCAAGCATGGTCAGTTAATAGTGTTTGAAATATCCGCCAACGCCTTTTTACTGCATATGGTTCGCAACATCGTTGGCGCGCTGCTCTGGGTGGGTAGTGGCAAGAAGCCTGCGAGTTGGTTGGCGACATTGCTAGCCGGCCGCGATCGCACCGCCAGTGCACCGACCGCCAGTGGGCGCGGGCTTTATCTGGTGTCGGTAGATTATCCGGCGCAACTCGGTTTGCCGGAGCTACAGCGCGGCCCATTTTGGCTGCCGGCCGAGCTGGGCGATTAACCTAGCCGCAGGCCACAAGGTATCGGATAATATCTTTATTAGAACTACCCCGAGCAGGGCAGAGCAATGACAGTCAAAGTTAAAATTTGTGGAGTGACCACACCGCAGCAAGCGCAAATGATAGAGCGCGCCGGCGCCGATGCCGTCGGTCTTGTCCTCTATGCCCCTAGTCCGCGCGCCGTAACCCTGCAGCAATCTCTCGACGTTAAAGCAGCGCTCGGGCCGTTTTGCAGTTCGGTGGCGCTACTGGTCAACAGCAGTGCCGATGAGGTTGATCATGTCATAAATACTTTGCAGCCATCACTGCTGCAGTTTCACGGCGATGAGAGTGCAGAGTTTTGTCAGCAGTTTGACTACCCCTACCTGCGCGCCATACGTGTGAAGCCGGGAGAGGATGTTGAAAAGTTAATTGAGGGTTATTACTCCGCCCGTGGGCTGTTGTTTGATGCCTGGGATGAGCAGCGTTTTGGTGGCACCGGTAAACAGTTTGACTGGAAGCTGCTGCCCAAAAAAACTCCGGCGCCCCTAGTACTGGCCGGTGGTCTGACAGCGGCTAATGTTGCTGGTGCCGTCGCCGCGGTGAGCCCTTACGCCGTGGATGTAAGCGGAGGTGTTGAAGAGTCTGCTGGATTTAAATGCCAAGAAAAGGTGGCGGCCTTTATCGCCGCTGCGAAGTCGGCCTAGAGTTGCCTGCACGCAAAGCAGCTCGTGCACGCAAGAGCTGCGTGCTAAAATAATTCAATTCGTTCGCCCTAGTAGCTGGGGTACGTTGTATAGGATGTCATTATGAGTTGGTTGGAGCGTATCAAACCCAAAGGCCCAGCGGCGGCAAAAGGTGAACGCAGCAGCGGTGTACCAGAGGGTTTGTGGAAAAAGTGTCCAAAATGTGCGGCGCCGCTTTATCGCCCAGAGCTAGAGCGCAATTTAGATGTCTGCCCGAAGTGCGAGCACCACATGCGAATTGGCGCGCGCCGCCGTCTCGACATATTTCTCGATGCTGATAACCGCACCGAACTCGCTACCGATGTAGAACCTGTCGATCAGCTCAAATTTAAAGATGTCAAAAAATACCGCGATCGCCTCACAGAGGCTCAAAAACAGACGGGTGAAAAAGACGCTCTGGTCGCTATACAGGGTACTCTTTACGGCAACCCCATTGTCGCGGTGGCGTTTGAGTTCTCTTTTCATGGTGGTTCCATGGGCTACGTGGTTGGCGAGAAATTTACCCGCGCCGCCAAGCAGGCGCTGGAGTTGCGGTGCCCGCTAGTCTGTTTCTCCGCCACGGGCGGTGCGCGTATGCAAGAGGCCCTCATCTCGCTAATGCAGATGGCTAAAACCAGTGCGATATTGGAGCGGCTCAAGCAGGCGGGTGTCCCCTATGTCTCGTTCATGACCGACCCCGTCTACGGTGGTGTCTCTGCTAGTTTGGCGATGCTCGGCGATCTCAACGTGGCGGAGCCGGGCGCGCGTGCCGGTTTTGCTGGGCCAAATATTATTGAGCAGACGATTCGTCAAAAACTGCCGAAAGGCTTTCAGCGCAGTGAATTTCTCCTTGAACACGGTCATATCGATATGATCGTTTCGCGTTCGTCTATGCGCAGTCAGCTCGCCAAGCTGCTGGCTAAATTGCAAGGGTTAGACAATCCTGTCATTGAGGACGTTCAAGAAGCGTCTGAAATTGGTGGCTGATTCGTCACTGCTGCAATGGTTGCAGCGGTTACAAAATGCCCATCCAGTTGAAATTGAGATGGGTTTAGAGCGGGTTGATTTGGTCTGGCAGCAACTCAGCACCGACTTAGGCGTCGATCCGCAGACTCCTTTTTCTGTCCCCATTGTTACTGTGGCGGGTACTAACGGCAAAGGTTCAACAGTAGCCGCCCTAGAATCTCTCGCCTTGAGCAATGGGCTGCGACCGGCCTGCTATACCTCACCCCATCTGATCAGTTTTACTGAACGCATACGCGTCGCTGGTAGTGCGGTTTCAGAATGTGAACTAGTCGAGGCGCTAGAACTGGTTGAATCTGCCCGGGCTGGCACTGCACTGACTTTTTTTGAACACACCACTCTGGCCTGTTTGGCCCTTTTTGTTCGCAGCTGTGCCGATCTAGTCATTCTCGAAGTAGGGCTGGGCGGGCGTCTCGACGCAGTCAATATTATCGATGCTGACGTTGCCGTGCTGACCAGCATAGACCTGGACCACCAAGATTTTTTAGGGGATAACCGCAGTGCAATTGCGCGGGAGAAACTCGGAATTGCAAGAGCTGGAAAGCCTCTAGTAATTGGCGAACAAGATTATCCTGAGGGATTTCTCGAAGC
>Ga0209555_10001537_pt1 | contig 17633 bp, 15 predicted proteins | sample SaaInl85LU_5_DNA_FD_184643 | JGI IMG/M metagenome (GOLD analysis project Ga0209555, IMG submission 184643) | Marine microbial communities from expanding oxygen minimum zones in the Saanich Inlet - ESP_85LU_5_DNA (SPAdes) (version 2) | ecosystem: Environmental > Aquatic > Marine > Intertidal... | reverse complement strand
GCACCCTCCCTTCGAGTTGAACTCTTCTGATATACTCGCACGACTAAAAGTTTGCATTGATGCTCAAGTACGAGCGAACCACAAGAGAGAGACGACATGCCACAATATCGCTCAAAGACCTCAACTGCAGGTCGCAATATGGCTGGTGCACGTGCCCTTTGGCGTGCAACGGGTATGAAGGATGAAGACTTTCATAAGCCGATTATCGCCGTAGCCAACTCGTTTACGCAGTTCGTACCAGGTCACGTCCATCTTAAGGATATGGGACAGCTGGTTGCACGCGAAATCGAAAAAGCCGGTGGCGTAGCCAAAGAGTTCAACACAATCGCCGTCGATGACGGAATCGCGATGGGCCACGATGGCATGCTCTACTCTCTGCCAAGCCGAGACATTATCGCCGACTCCGTCGAGTACATGGTTAACGCTCATTGTGCAGACGCGATTGTCTGTATTTCCAACTGTGACAAGATCACACCGGGAATGCTCATGGCTTCTATGCGCCTAAACATTCCTGTTATCTTCGTAACGGGTGGCCCAATGGAAGCGGGCAAGACCAAGTTGGCCGAGCATAAGCTCGACCTAGTTGACGCCATGGTCATGGCTGCAGACCCTAACGCTACCGATGAGCAGGTGGATGCGGTCGAACGCTCAGCTTGTCCCACCTGTGGTTCATGTTCAGGCATGTTTACCGCCAACTCAATGAACTGTCTGGCTGAAGCGCTAGGCTTGGCACTACCCGGTAACGGAACCGTGGTAGCGACTCACGCCGACCGTGAAGGGCTATTCCTCGAAGCGGGTCGTCGCATCGTTGAGATGGCGAAGGAGTACTACGAAAACGACAACGAGATGATCCTGCCACGCAGCGTTGGCTTTAAAGCGTTCGAGAACGCAATCACTCTCGATATCGCGATGGGCGGCTCCACCAATACAATCCTGCACCTGTTGGCGATCGCTCAGGAGGCAGAGATCGACTTTACTCTGGCCGACATCGATCGACTGTCCCGTGAAGTACCACAGCTCTGTAAAGTAGCCCCGAACACTCCGAAGTACCATATCGAAGACGTGCATCGGGCCGGTGGTATCATGGCGATCCTCGGTGAGCTGGACCGGGCTGGCAAACTACACACCGATGCACCTTCAGTTGCAGGTGCCAACATGGGTGAAGTTCTCGACAAATGGGATATCATGCGCAACCCCACACCTGAAGTCGTGGAGTTCTACAAAGCGGGTCCTGCCGGTATCCCAACCCAAGTCGCATTCAGTCAGTCTACTCGCTGGCCATCACTCGATGGTGACCGTGAGAACGGCTGTATCCGCTCGATAGAGCATGCATTCTCTCTGGAAGGGGGTCTGGCAGTCCTGTTCGGTAACTTAGCTGAAGATGGCTGTGTCGTTAAAACAGCTGGCGTTGACGAATCTATCCTAATCTTCGAAGGTCCAGCACACGTGACCGAATCACAGGACGAGGCGGTTGACCATATCCTAAACGACCAAGTGAAAGCCGGCGACGTTGTGATCGTTCGCTACGAAGGTCCTAAAGGCGGCCCAGGTATGCAGGAAATGCTCTACCCAACGTCGTACATCAAGTCAAAAGGCTTGGGGAAATCCTGCGCGCTGCTGACTGACGGACGCTTCTCTGGCGGTACTTCCGGCCTCTCTATCGGCCACGCCTCTCCAGAAGCTGCGGGTGGCGGTAACATCGGCCTGGTGCGTGATGGCGACATGATTCGCATCGATATCCCTGCTCGTAAGATCGACGTACTGCTGTCGGACGAAGAGCTGGCGGCTCGTCGAGCAGAGCAAGACAAGATTGGCTGGAAGCCTGCTAAAGAGCGTCCACGCAAGGTCTCTGCCGCGCTCAAAGCCTACGCGAAGCTAACAACCGCAGCAGACAAAGGCGCAGTCCGCGACCTGTCTCAGCTAGACTAACCTCGCACGCGGCATCTACGCCAAGCGTACGTTGCCGTACTAATCTCATAAGCCCTGCCATCGTGCAGGGCTTTTTGTTTCGGGTTTAGTTCAATATCGGCAGACTGAGGGTAATACTTGCACCCTCGGCAACCTCATCAATTCTCAACCCGCCACCATTTTTCTCTGCAGCACTGACAGCAATAGATAGACCCAGCCCACTGCCGGCAGCCGGTTGTAACTGCCCAAATCGACTAAAGACTCGCTCTGCATGCTGCGGCGTTAGAGAGACACCGTCATCTATGACTCGCAAACAGACCTGCTCTTGATGTTGAAAGGCCTCAACCGAAACGCTAGAAAGGTGCTCACCGCCGTGCTTATGAGCGTTATCAATGAGGTTGCGCAGCGCCTCGACAATAGCGACTCGATCAACGAAACAGTTGAGCGGTTTCGGCGACTGAATAAACTCGAAATCGACGCCCTCTTTAATGAGATCCGGTGCCATATCCTTACACACTGAAAAAGCTATTTCGTTGAGATCAACATGCTCGGCTCGCTCTAATGCCCCCAAACTATCGATACGTTCCAACGATAAAAGTTGTTGCGATACCCGTAACCCTTGACCCGCAGCTTTTCTCAGCTCTTTGAGTCTCAACTCACGATCCTCTTCAGTCCGCGCCTCAGACAAGGTGCTGACTAGCGCGTGGACTGCGGCGGCAGGGTTCCTTAACTGATGAGCCGCATCCGAGACAAAGTTGTGTTGCTGCTGTAGACTAAACTCTAGCTGAGATAGCAAATCATTGAGCAATCGCATCGTCTCATCCAGTTCAGTCGGAACCGGAGCACTGATTGGTTTTAAGTCATTAGGTGATCTAGCGGACAACTCTCGCTCTATCTTTGACAACGGTCTTAAGCCACGTTTCACGGCTATCCAGACCACAACACCGAGCACCAGCACCAAGACAGTAAATAAGGCCAACGTGCGCAGCGCCAACTCCAGCTGCAAGTCACTTCGTGAGGCCATGCTTTGCCATGCTGTGACAATATATGAGCGCTCTATACCCTCGAGTAATCCTAAGCTCTTGAGCGCAACAACACGTACCGGCTCACCGCGATAATTGGCATGGGAAAAGATCGGCTGGCCTACTTGCAACGCTGTATAATCGAGATCGACTGGGGGGTAAGCATAACCCGTAAGATGTACACCACCGACTTCAGCAACATGATAGAAAATCTCCCCACCAGTTGCGTTGGTGATGATGTCACGTGTTGCAACAGAGATCAGGTCGCCCGATAACGTAGCTGTGTCTCGGCTGATGGCAATCGCAGTAGAAAAGAGTGTCCGATCAGACAAAGTTTCTGCTACTCGGCTATCGTACTCGTAACGCCATATTCCAAGCGCTACTGAGAGGATGGCCAAAGGCAAGGTAATCATCATCACCAACCTAGAGCGAAGCGAAGTCAACTTCATCTTAGGCATCTAATTCTAACATATAACCTAATCCCCGAGCTGTCCGGATCATAACGCCACTTCCTTTAATCCTGCCACGCAGCCGCGATACGAAAGGCTCTATGGAACTATCATCAACATCAGCACCCACTCCGTAAATATGGTCGATCAGCTGACCTTTGGAGACGAGCCTTCCTCTGGAGTCTAACAAGCACTCCAATAACGCGGCTTCTTTACGCGGCACATCGATCAGCTTGTCTTCTATGTAAACCTGTCGGCTGCCCTTGTCGAATTCAAGTCGTCCAAGCACCTCACGTGTTACCAGATCTTGACGCTGGCGACGAAACAATGCTCTGATTCGAGCCTCTAACTCATCCATTTCAAAAGGTTTTACTAAGTAGTCGTCAGCCCCACGATCTAAGCCAGTTATACGATCCGACATATCGGCTCGTGCTGTAACCATGATTACCGGCACACCAATACCTTTCGCGCGCAGGCTGCTTAGTATCTCGAAGCCGTCTTTGCCCGGAAGATTCACATCCAACACAATAAGATCACTTCCCTCTCGGAGGATAAATGCCTCAGCCGACTGGCCGTCGTGCAACAGATCAACCGAATGTCCGCTATCGCGCAACCGAAAAGCGATAGCGCTAGCTAGTGCCTCATTATCCTCAACAACAGAAATTCGCATGGCGCCTCGCAAGCTTTACGCAAGGTTGGGTATTTAGTATCCAGAATTGTAAGCAAATTTATGCAGACAACTCAAAACAACGATAATACTAGGAGTATCTAACATGAAGCTATCTAAGCTAAAAGTTACCCTGACTACTGGCCTGGCAGCGGCTACGCTCTCAACAGCAGCGATGGCTGTTGATTTAAGCGGTAAAACCATCGAGTGGGTAATTCCGTTCTCTGAAACAGGCGGCTCTGCAAAATGGGCAAACTTCTTCGCGCCACTGCTGGCAGAACAGCTCCCAGGCAAGCCAACTGTTGTTGTTAAATTTATGCCAGGCGCAGGGTCAACAAAGGGGGCAAACTGGTTCCAAGAGCAGAAGCATGATGATGGCACGCTACTGTTCGGCACCTCGGGATCAACCCAGTTCCCATATCTACTTGAGGATCCTCGCGTTCGCTACGAATATAACGATTGGAACCCTGTCATGGCTTCTGGCACGGGCGGTGTAGCTTACCTAAACGCTGAGGCGGGCAAAAAATTTGATGGTTCAGCCAATAATCTGCAAGGTGCCGAATTCATCTACGGTAGCCAGGGCGCTACAACACTCGACCTCGTTCCTCTGTTAGCTTGGAAAATGCTTGGGCTAAATGTAGAGCCAGTATTTGGCATCAAAGGTCGAGGGGATGGCCGTCTGATGTTTGAGCGTGGCGAAGCAACCATCGATTACCAGACTTCTTCATCCTACTTGAAGGGATCTGTACCGCTGGTAGAAGCAGGTACAGCGGTACCCATGATGTCTTGGGGTGCCCTAGATGCTAACGGCAACATTGTTCGCGATCCAACCTTCCCCGATATGCCATCCTTTAAAGAAGTTTGTGAAGCGACCGCCGGTTGTGAAACGTCTGGAGATGAGTGGGATGCGTGGAAAGCCTTCTTCGTTTCTGGCTTTGCGGTACAAAAACTCGCCTTCTTGCCTGCTGGTACTCCGCAAGATGTAATCGACGCATACTCGAATGCGTTTGATGCGGTGCGTAAACACCCAGATTTCCCGAAACTCGCAGCTAAGCAAGTTGGTAAATACGATGTTTTTGTCGGTAATGGTGCGCAATCAGCCCTGAAGAGTGCTACTTCTGCTCCAAAATCAGCGAAGCAACTTGTCAAAGCTTGGCTCAAAGATGACTACGGTGTAGATCTGGCCAAATAAGCCGTCCCGTAGTTCGACCAACCCCGCCAGTAGAGACTGGCGGGGCTCTTATGCAACAAACCTTCTGGAAGAGCGATGGAAATTTTTGCAGGCGCACTACCCGCCTTAGGTGAGGCCTGGGCTCTAATTCTTCAGCCTACAGTAATCGGATACCTATTCCTCGGCGTCTTGCTTGGCCTGTGCGTGGGTGTTTTCCCCGGATTAGGGGGGATTGCAGGCCTCTCACTAGTATTACCTTTTATGTTTGGCATGGAGCCTGTATACGGCCTTGCCCTGATGATTGGTATGTTAGCGGTTGTACCGACCTCTGATACCTTTGCGTCAGTTTTGATGGGCATTCCCGGTAGCTCTGCATCACAAGCGACCGTACTTGACGGATTTCCTCTGGCTAAGAGGGGTGAAGCTGCTCGAGCTCTCTCGGCCGCTTTCGCATCATCGATGTTTGGCGGTTTAGTCGGTGCCGCATTCTTGACACTTTTCATCCTAGTAGCGCGCCCTATCGTACTGGCTTTCGGTTTACCAGAAATGTTAATGATCACGATACTGGGACTCTCCATGGTTGCGGTTTTGGCAGGTCGTATCGCGCTCAAGGGACTTGCCGCAGCCGGTTTAGGCATGTTGATAGGAACAATCGGGGTTGCCGATGCCGGCGGCAGCCTGAGAATGGCGAGCTACGACTTTCCCTATCTTACGGATGGTTTGAAATTAGTTATCGTTGGTCTGGGTATCTTCGCCATACCTGAAATCGTCTCACTTCTGCGGCAAGATCGTTCAATATCAAAAGATGCGAAGCTGGGTGCCGGCTGGACAGCGGGTGTCAGGGATTGGTTCAACAATAAATGGCTCTCAATGCGCTGCTCAGTAATCGGTGTAATTGTGGGTGTTATACCTGGACTGGGTGGATCAGTTGTGGATTGGATAGCCTACGGCCACACCGTTCAAACCACCAAAGATAAATCTAAGTTCGGCAAAGGCGAGATTCGCGGCGTTATTGGACCTGAGAGTTCGAATAATGCCAAAGAGGGTGGTGGCCTCGTACCTACCCTACTTTTCGGAATCCCGGGCTCGGGTTCCATGGCTATCTTTATTGGGGCGGTTGCTCTATTGGGCACCGGATCAATCGAAGTTGGCCCCCAAATGCTCAAGAGTAATTTGGATATCACCTACTCGATCGTATGGTTACTTGCTCTAGCGAACGTACTCGGTACCTTGCTCTGTATCGCGGCTTCAGGCGGCATCGCAAAGCTGACGACGATTCGCTTTACCTACCTCGCGCCATTCCTCTTTATGTTAATCAGTTTTGCCGCTTTTCAGTCTGGACAGAACTTTGAGGATCTACTGGCACTATTTGTCATCGGTTTAATTGGTATATTCCTCCGCCGCTTTGACTGGTCACGCCCGGCCTTCTTAATCGGGTTTGTCTTATCAGATCCTGTCGAAAAATTTACCAATCAGGCTTTTCAGGTTGCCAGTTTTCGCTTCCGTAAAAGCTTTGAAGAGGGAATGGATTACGTCTTCAGCCCGATTGTTATTGTGTTGATAGTCATCACTCTACTGTCGGTGATTGTCGGCATGCGCCAAGCGAAGAAGATACTGTCCGAAGGTGAATCAGTCGCCGGTAAAAAACGGGCGCCGTTGATTTTTCTTATTCTAGTTTCGGCGTACATCACCATAGCGCTGGTCAATTCAAGCATGATTCCTGACTACAACATGACCGATAAGATCGTTCCCCTAGTAATCGGTGGAATTGCTCTGCTTTGCTGCTTGATACTGTTCGCACAGATGATCATGCGGCCCGAGGGTGACGCGATTTTTGCTGACACAGAGATCGCAGGAGATGATGCAGAAGCGCCTCACGGCTTGTGGGCCACACTCAGCTGGCTAGCTAGTCTGATTATTGCAACTTATTTTGTCGGTTTTATTTTGGCACTAATCGGTTTCATGCTCAGTTTCTTCAGAATACGGGCAGGAGCCAGCTGGGGCAAAACATTGCTGCTGACGGCAGTCGGCATCGCATTCATGTGTCTGATGGCAGGTGCACTAAATCGTGATTTCCCACCCGGATTACTACAAGGAGCGGTTGACCTACCATGGCCCCTGAGATGACGCAAACTGCTATTCCATACCTATTCATGCGAGGAGGCACCTCTCGTGGACCCTACTTTAAACGCTCGGATTTACCTGAGGATCTAGACACCTTAGCGCAGGTACTCATCGCTGCCACGGGTTCCGGCCACGCCATTAATATCGATGGCATTGGCGGCGGGACCGCGGTAACCACCAAGGTGGCGATGTTGTCTATTTCTGACGATGAGTGGGCCGATATCGATTACTTCTTTGCTCAGGTTAGTGTCGAAGAGCAACTCGTCGACTTTAAACCGACCTGCGGCAACATGCTCTCCGCGGTGGGGCCCGCGGCAATCGAAATGGGTTTAATCGCGGCTACAGACCCGATTACGACCATCAAGATTCGCGCGGTCAACACAGGCGCACGGGTAACCGCACGTATCAGAACGGCCGACGGACAAGTGATCTACGGTGGAGACACTGCGATAGATGGTGTCCCCGGCACCGCAGCACCGATTGAGCTGACTTTTTTAGATGTTGCAGGAGGTGCTACCGGAGCATTTCTACCGACCGGCAACACACGAGACTTGATCGACGGAGTCGAAGTTACCTGCATGGATGTCGCGATGCCATGCGCGATTGCTCGCGCTGAGGATCTGGGAATCACGGGTTACGAAAGCTTGGAGGAGCTGGACAAGAACTCAGAGTTTTTTGCTCGCTTTGAGGCGATTCGTATCAAAGCCGGTGCGCTCATGGGCTTAGGCGACGTGACAGAGTCGGTTGTTCCCAAGTTCGCTGTTCTCGCTCCCGCCAAACAAGGGGGAACCATCGCTACCCGCTACTTTATGCCTTGGAAGACACATCCAACGATGGCAGTAACCGGTGGCCAGTGTATTGCAGCCTGTGCTTTAACACCCGGCAGCGTAGCGGACGGCATGCTGGTGCGCCCTACCGATAGCCCTTGCAATGTGACGCTGGAACACCCAAGCGGAACCATGGATGTTTTAGTTGAGTTTAACAACGATGATCACTTCGAGTTTGAGGCCGCAGGGCTGGTTAGGACAGCACGTAAGCTTGCCGATGGAAATATCTACATTCCTGCGGAAATCTGGAAGCCTTATACACTAGTCTAAGCTCGGCTTATATCAACGACAGCTCAGATACTTTTAACGCTTTGGAGTCCATGCATGAAAGTTCACATCCTTGATGACTGGTTTAATACGCTGCGAACCCTACCCTGCTTTGCAAAACTCGATAGACATGAGGTTACTGTCTGGACAGATCATGTCGAGGACCCTGACGAACTAGCCGGGCGCTTGCGCGATGCTGACGCAGTAGTCCTCTTTCGTGAACGAACGGCTGTTACTAGAGCACTTGTTGAACAACTTCCCAATCTAAAGCTAATCAGTCAGCGAGGCGTCTTTCCCCACGTTGATGTCCAAGCCTGTACGGATAACAAGGTACTGCTCTGCTCAAAACTACCTAAAGGCGGAGCTCCAAACTATGCTGCTGCAGAACTTACATGGGGCCTCATACTTGCAGCCATGCGGCAGATCCCTCAACAGATGCAGTCTCTGAAAGCGGGCGACTGGCAAATGGGTGTTGGTAAGAGTCTGCGTGGGCGCACACTTGGACTCTATGGTTACGGCCGCATAGGCCAGGCTGTGGCCGAGGTCGGAAAAGCTTTTGGGATGAAAGTTCAGTGGTGGGGCTCTGAAGAGGGTCGCGCGCGCGCGCTAGCTGCCGGAGAGACTGTTCCAGAGAGTCGTGAAGCTTTCTTCGAAAGTAGCGACGTAGTCTCCCTTCACCTGCGTCTGGTACCGGAAACACGTGGGCTTATTACACTCAAAGATTTGCAATCTATGCGCTCCGACGCTCTGCTCGTTAACACCTCACGTGCCGGACTGATCGCTCCGGGGGCTCTCCTCGAGGCACTGAATACCAACCAGATTGAGACGGCTGCCGTCGATGTATTCGATACAGAGCCCTTAACTGACGCTAGCGACGCCCTACTCAGTCATCCTCGCCTGATTGGAACACCCCATATTGGTTTCGTAACTCAGGACGAGTTTAACAAACAGTTCGGCGACGCTTTTGATCAAATAAACGCATTCGACGCAAACGAACCAACCAATATGATCAATCCCGAGGTTTGGACGCGCAATTGATGCTTAGCCGCTCTATTACGGCACAGCGTAATCGCTTAACAACGCTCCTATATGCGTTGTTAGGCGTCGCTATTTTTGAGTGGTTTTCGTTCCCTCTACCCTTCCTATTCGGACCGCTGTTCGCATGTTTAGCAGCAGCACTTCTCGGCGCGAAGCTTCAGGGCTTTGGGATAGTATCAAAAGTGGGCAGGGTGGTTCTTGGTGTCGCGATTGGCGCTTCTCTGACTCCAGCACTGGCGCACGCTCTACCAAGCATAGCGCTATCGGTCGCGTTTATACCTATTTATGTATTAATTATCTGCCTGATAGGTGTCCCACTATTCGAGCGTCTTGGCGGGTTAGATCGACAAACCGCCTATTACGCTGCGATGCCGGGAGGACTACAAGACATGGTCGTTTTCGGTATCGAAGCGGGGGCTGAACCTAGGGCATTATCGCTGATACACGCGACCCGAGTTTTAATTGTCGTTGTTGTTGCACCAATTCTGGTAACGCAACTCTTTGGAGCGTCGCTAGATCGTCCAATTGGCGAGCCCGCTTCAACTATACCGAACAGTGAGTTGATACTACTCGCGTTAGCTGGATTGATTGGCTGGAAAGTTGCAGAGCGTTTAAAACTATTCGGTGCAACCATTCTTGGGCCGATGCTGATGACCGCGCCACTCTCCCTCTCGGGCGCGATTGAAAGCCGCCCGCCAGAAGAGGCATTAATTTTTGCCCAGTTTTTTATCGGTTTAGGCATTGGCGTTCACTACACCGGTGTAAAACTTAAAGAGGTCGCTGGTCTACTCGCAATTGCGACGCTCTTTGTACTAATTTTGGCCGCTTTAGCGGCTCTTTTCACTCTAGGCATAGCTGCCGTAGACCTAGGTCATACACCGATGGACATCTTCTTAGCCTATGCTCCTGGTGGACAAGCTGAAATGACCCTCCTGGCTATAATCAGCGGCGCTGATCTGGGCTTTATTATCGTCCACCATCTAACGCGCATGATCCTCGTAATCCTTGGAGCGCCCTTCGCAGCGCGATTCTTTCTACCGCGACAGCGCTCTTAACTGAGGTTCTCCATCTCTATTCGATTTGCCTGAGATACACCCACCACGGCCTGGTGTTTCTGCTGCTCAACAGCAAAGGCAACCAAAGCAATCAAACGATAGAACCCGTGGATAAACTTGCCGTATGGCATAGATAAAAAAAGAGCCATCACAAAGCCCAGATGCAGGCACAGTGCCAGACCAACCCAACTACTTTTGCTTAGAAGCATTAGGAGAAGCCCTGTAATACTCGTTGCAAAAAGCAGAACAAGAAAGCTCGTATCCATACCGCTATTCGATTGCCCTTTGATAGCAGGATCAGCCCGACGTTTTAACATCAGCAATCCAATCGGCCCAATCAACAGTCCCAATCCACCTAGTACACCGAGGATTTTAGGTAGAGAGATATATCCATAAGGAGCCGGCAGATCGAGACCGTAATGCATAACTGTAGCAGTCGAGGTTGCAGCGAAGCAGAGCATAAAGCCCCAAAAAGTCGCCTGATGAAACCAGCGTCTCAGCATTGATGGTTTCTCATTTGGATAGGAGCATCCTTGTCCGTTTCCGCCATCTAAGTACTTTAGGCTCAGTGCAGCTTTGACGCCCATCCAAACACTCGGCCAGTCTAGGCTCCAAGGACTTGGCAGACTCATCGCACGCCAGAATTTTCGGATAGAAAGGCCCAGAGCTAGCAATACAAGAATACCGACGGTACCGAACAGCGTGACAAGTACATTGTGAGAAATTACACCGTAGAACTGGTTAGGATGAGCGGCGAAAAAGTCAGCCCCCGTTAATACAGCTCCTCCGGCCATAAACAGACCCAGCATGATTGCGGTCAGTATTGAAATCCAGAGCCCGTTCTGCGAATACAATCGACCCAGTGGCGCAGGCCACGCGTAAGCAGCGTAGTTCTCCTGGCGTAGATCAGCGAAAACGGCGGCTACGTTCAGATTAAACTCGTGCGGCGGCGCGTATTGGCAGTTGTGGTAGCAAGAGCCACAGTTATGGCAGAGATTAGCCAAATAATCTAGGTTCTCGGTATTGAATTCCAACCGCAGCTCCATCGCCTGGAATACGGCACAGTGACCCTCGCAGTAACGACAAGCGTTACAGATCGTCATCACGCGAGCAGCTTCGTCAAGATTAGTGGTTGAGCGCATACTTCGCAGCCTCCCGTCCGGCAATCTGCCCGAATACGTTTCCGATTGTCATGCCTATACCCGCCAGATAGCCCTCACCAAGCACATTTCCGGCCATGATTTCACCGGCAGCAAAAATGTTCTCACTGGGTTTATCGTCGCTCATCAACATCCTCGCAGATTGGTCTACACCAACACCTAGGTAAGTAAAAGTTATTCCTGGCTTTAAGCTGTAAGCGCTGTAAGGCGGCGAATCTATCGGTCTGGCCCAGTTGGTTTTATTGACTTCAAGTCCAGCCGTCGCCAATCCATCAAGCTCTGTATGATCAAAATCACCCGGCTGAACTGCGGCGTTAAACTGGTCAACTGTCTCTTTCAAGGTCTGAGGATCGAGACCGACCTTAATTGCCAGATCTTCGATCGTATTGGCTGTTTCAGCTGGAAAAACGGGCGGCATGAAGGCGCCTTTAGATTTTGTATCGATGATGACATGGCCAATTTGATCGGGCTGCTTTGCTACGAGTCGGCCCCAAATTGCATAACGCTTTGGCCAAAAGTCCTCGCCCTCATCATAAAAACGCTTCGCATTTTTATTTACGACTATCCCGAGCGATACACAATCGACACGCGTACAGATACCACCGTCAAACTTAGGAGCCCGGCCATCAATGGCAACGGCATGACATTGATCAGGCTCACCGATCTGCATGGCTCCCTTGTCTAATAAAAGCTTCAGCAATTCGCCTCGATTGTATGGCGTGCCCCGAATAAGAAAGTTATCGGCAACCGGGCCCCAAGCTTCGCGCAACCACTCGACATTAGCCTCGAAACCGCCAGCGGCAGCTATAAAGGTTTTACCCTTGATGCATTCATCGCCAACATAAGCACCGAGAAAACGGTTGTTTTCAAAAGCTATATCCGTGACCTTAGCATCGTATCGAATATCAATACTCAGACCTTCAGCCCACCGGTATAGCGCATTAACCAGTTGTTTACCGCCACCCATGAAAAAAGCATTTGTCCGCCCCAGATGCAGTGTTCCACCCAAAGGTGGTTGAAACTGGACACCTCGCCTCTCCAACCAATCGACGCAGCCAGCCGACTCACGCAGCATCATTCTCGCCATAGGCTCGTTTGTCTTCCCTTTGGTAACACGCAAAAGATCATCCCAATACTCGTGTTCATCGTAGACGCCGCTCAAAACAGAGAGCGGGCCATCATGCATGGGACGAAGATTTCGGGTGTGTCGGGTATTACCGCCCCTGTAGCTCTTTGGTGCGCCCTCTAGCAGGCACACTTTAGCTCCAGCTTCTGCTGCAACTATCGCCGCAATCAGGCCGGCTTGACCCCCACCCGCAACAACAACATCAAAACACTGGGTCGAAATACTCATATCAAACCTTTTGTATACAACTGTATGCAATTATCACAGCCTTCTGTTAATCTGTCAAAACACTTGTTAGATATTGACGGAGACTCTGCGTGAGACCTGAGCAAAGAGATGAGCGTTCACGGGTGGAGATTGCATATGAGCGTCTTTTAACCGCGATACAGACGGGAGAACTCAAACCCGGAGCGCGAATTCGCGAAGTCGATTTGGCGCAGCAGTTTGGAATCAGCAGAACACCAATTCGAGACGCTATTCTGAAGCTTGAGGCAGACGGTTTATTGATACACGAAGCCCGCAAAGGGGCAGTGATTAAGAGCCTAAGCCATCGAGAAATCATCGAACTCTATGCCATGCGTGAGGTCCTCGAGGGGACCGCAGCAAGATATGCGGCACAACACGCCTCCGTTGAAGAGGTAGAGGAGCTGAGCGCACTGAATGAGTTAATGCGAGCACACTCAAACCAACCGGATGTAGTCGTCAACATCAATCGGCAGTTTCACTCATTGCTTTATAACTGTGCTAACAACCGCTATCTCCTGGGTGCTCTGAGAAGCCTATCCAACGCAATGGCGTTACTCGGTAGGACGACCCTGGCTGATCTGAGCCGCACAGAGGAGGCTTTCAAGGAGCATATCGCGATTGTCGATGCCATATCACAACGGGATGGTGACGCAGCGGAAAACGCCGCAAGATTGCACATACGTAAAGCAAAGGCAGAGCGGTTGAGGCAGCTAAGAGACATATTGCCGGAGGAGAGTAGCGAATGACGAAAATTCTTTTTTTGCCAGGAGATGGTATCGGCCCGGAAATAGTTCAGGCGAGTCATCGAGTGCTGCAAGCAGTCTCTTCACTGTACGATCTTAAACTCGAATTTCATTGGCGTACAATCGGTTTTCAGTCTCTTGAAAAGCATGGCACTACCATAACTGAAAAGACGCTGCTGGCTGCTCGGTCCGCCGACGGTATCTTGCTAGGTCCGGTTTCGCACAATGAATATCCTCCACGCGAGCATGGAGGGCTAAACCCGTCGGCAGAATTACGCAAAGGGCTAGATCTTTACGCTAATGTTAGGCCAGCGGTAACACCGTTGGGCTTTAAAGGGCCGACGGGTAAACCGATGGATTTGGTGGTCGTGCGTGAGAACACAGAGGGTTTTTATGCCGATCGCAATATGCCGAGCGGGCCTGCTGAGCATCTCGTAACGAATGACGTAGCTATTGCCTTACGCCGGATCACACGCAACGCTTCGTTGAGAATCGCAGAGTCAGCTTTCGAACACGCTAAGATACGGCGAGGAAAAGTTACAGCGGTGCACAAAGCAAACGTCCTTCGCACGAGTTGCGGACTTTTTCTGGAGTGCTGCCGTTCGGTCGCAGCACTGTATCCGGATATTGAGTATGAAGAGCAACTGGTTGATTCAATGGCAGCCATGCTAGTCAGACAACCGGAGGCCTATGATGTCATCGTAACCACTAACATGTTCGGTGACATACTATCCGACCTTGCAAGCGAGCTCGCTGGCAGCCTTGGCATGGCTCCGTCACTTAATGTCGGTAGTGAGCACGCAATGGCTCAAGCACAACATGGCTCAGCACCACAAATAGCAGGGAAAAATATCGCTAATCCAATATCAATGATCAGCTCTGCTAGTATGCTGCTAGCTTGGCTTGCAACTCAAAAAGGTCGACCGGAGTTCTTGAGAGCGTCTCAGAGTATTGACGCAGCTATAACCGACGCACTAGCGGCGCCAGAAAAGCGCACTGAGGATCTCCGTGGACCCGCGACAACATCGGAATTCACAGACTATCTGTTATCTATGTTGGGCTGAGGGTTACTGCTCTTCAGCCATCTGCGTCAGCACCTGAAGCGCCCAGCTAATACTATGGCGATACGCAACCTCAAGATAGGGCTTCTCTAGGGGCAGACGTAAATGGGCAAAGTCTCCACGCTCGTAGAACTCAACATTCTGGAGTATCTCCCCCTCGGAATCCTTGTGCTCCAAAATAGCGGCTTTAAGGTGATGGTCCAGCGGTACTTGGCCCATCAGCTCATCCATCGGAATCTCCATTAGAACGTCAAGCTGCGATATCAAGCCTACAAAGAAGTGATTCATTGGGTTTGTTCGCTCCAGCATCTCTGCTGTCACTTCGCACATACGACCCCGCTGAAGCATGGCTCGGGTCAGCTCCTGCGGTTGTCCCTCCTCCGCGACTGACAAAAACAACATCACCCAACGACGAATCTGATCCAGCCCCAACAAAGATATAGCGTGAGCCAAGCTGGTCACTTCACGTCGTAGACTGAACGCTGCAGAGTTAATGACACGTAGAATCTTATAGACCAATTCAGGATCGCGCAGTGCAAGCGCCTCAATAGACTCGGAGGTAACATTGGGATTGTTCAGCTCTGTCAGGATCTGTAGCAACACCAGCTTATTACTCTGTATACGCCGACCACGGACTAGTTGCGGCTTGCTGAGGAAGTACCCCATAAAGAGATCGAAACCCATGCGCTGACAGGCTTGGAACTCATCAACCGTCTCAACCTTATCTGCAAACAGCTCTATCCCTTTACGGCGCAGTTGGCGCACAATATTGGGTAACTCATCGAGATTGAATTTGCGCAGGTCAATTTTTACGATATGTACCAAATTGAGCAACGCATTGAAGCGAGGGTTCGTGGGGTCATAGTCGGCCAGCGCAACTTTAAACCCCTCTTTGACCAAAAAGTCGATTCTCTCGACCAACTTTGGGGAGATGGCGGTGCTGCCAATCACCTCCAATACAAAGCTCTCGCGAGGGATTTCAGGAATATCGTGCTCAAGTAGAAAGGTGTCGTTGACCTTCAGAAAAAGCGGTGCCTGACGCACCGAGCTTTTATCTGGCACGCTCGAGTAGGTATTCAATAGAACGTTGAGGGTCGCCTCATCATCTTTGAGGCCCTTAACAAACTCGCCTGAATCGTCGCGAAACAACAACTCAAACGCCACCACCTCTTTGGTTTTGGTGTAGATCGGCTGACGCGCCATCAGCACCTGTAATTGCTGTTCGTCGCCGGTTGAGATCGAGTTCATGGGCGTCCTTCGTTCGTTTGAGCTGCTATCAGTGTAGCTGGGTATCTTTAGTCTCGGCTGTTTGCGACAGGGGTGCAAGCCAATCAGGCCAGTGTTCGCAGCTCCACTCTGCCCTGCGGTAGAGCTCACGCAGAATACTGAGCCATTGACGCAGCGCAGTGCGTGGAATCTCTAGGCGAGCACTCTCGCTCTGATTGTCGCCAAAGACAAGAGTGACCGCCTTGGGGCCTGGAGTCATGTCAACGCGTCTCACAAGCCAAGCACTCTCGGCAGACGGAATAGGCGCCTCTTGCTCGATATCACGCTGAGCTCGCTGTTGCGTAAAGGCTTGTAGATCGCTCGCCTGAGGCTTGCCACTAGTCTCCTCTTCCAGCACTTTAACCAACGCAGGCACTACGCGGTTGAGTAGCCGTTGAGTCAACCATAGGGTTGTGCGTTGATGCTGAGGATCCTCTAGATTGAGTCGTATACGATCCTCCTCCTGCACATACTCAGTCGTCAGGCGTTCAATTTTAAATTCTTGATCAGTCATCAAATAAATGGAACAAATGGGACGCAGCCGGATAGGGCCAGAAGCGTCACCGCGGTTACCGATAGTTTAATCTGCATAGTGTAGTCCATGTAAATCGTTGCTTGCGCACGTCCATATAAATAAAAAAGGCAGCCGAAGCTGCCTTTTCTGGTTTTGCACTTAGCTCACTTGCCAAGTTTGCGGCGAATCTGCTCGATCGCACGCAGCTGTGCGGTTGCTTCCGCAAGCTGGGCTGCAGCAGTTGAGTATTCGAACTCACCCTGCTTATCAGCCATCGCCTGCTCGGCAGCCTTCTGCGCTTCAAGAGCTGTCGCTTCGTCAAGATCGTGCGCACGAGACGCAGTATCAGCCAGGATAGTCACCTTGGTTGGCTGGACCTCTAAGAAACCACCGGACACGTAAATTACGTCCTCTTCACCGCCCTGCTTGCGAAGCTCGACAGGGCCTGGTTTGATTTCCGACAACAGCGGAGTGTGACCCGGGTAAACACCCAGATCACCCAGGCTACCCCTCACTGAGATGAACTCGACAAGGCCAGAGAAGATCTCTTCTTCAGCACTTACGATGTCACAATGAACAGTCATAGCCATTTTGTTTACCTCTTCAGGTTCCGCTCAAAGGCGATTACATTTTGTTGGCTTTTTCGACAGCTTCTTCGATGCCGCCAACCATGTAGAACGCCTGCTCTGGCAGGTTGTCATACTCACCGTCCAGGATGCCCTTGAAGCCACGGATAGTGTCTTTCAGTGCAACGTACTTACCTGGAGAACCCGTGAAGACCTCTGCCACGAAGAATGGCTGAGACAGGAAGCGCTGGATCTTACGAGCGCGCGCTACAGTCTGCTTATCTTCTTCAGACAGCTCGTCCATACCTAGGATCGCGATGATGTCCTTCAGCTCTTTGTAGCGCTGCAGAACGTTCTGTACGTTACGAGCAACTTCATAGTGCTCAGTACCGATAACCAGTGGATCCAGCTGACGTGAAGTCG
>Ga0209555_10001535_pt1 | contig 17641 bp, 14 predicted proteins | sample SaaInl85LU_5_DNA_FD_184643 | JGI IMG/M metagenome (GOLD analysis project Ga0209555, IMG submission 184643) | Marine microbial communities from expanding oxygen minimum zones in the Saanich Inlet - ESP_85LU_5_DNA (SPAdes) (version 2) | ecosystem: Environmental > Aquatic > Marine > Intertidal... | reverse complement strand
AAACCCTTCTTCTGATGCTTGGAGTCGTTTTTTTAATCTTGTCAAATTAGAGAAAAAAGACATTCTTCAAATTTTTTATTATGCAATTTTTGCAGGCGCTTTATCCCTAACTCTTCCCTTGGGAGTTCAAGCCATAATTAATTTAATACAAGGTGCTCAAATTTCTAGTTCGTGGGTCATTCTTGTAGTTTTAGTAACGCTAGGAGTAGGCTTTACCGGAACCCTTCAAATCATGCAGTTACGGATTATTGAAACGCTACAACAAAGGATTTTTACTCGTGCTAGTTTTGAGCTGAGCTACCGTTTCCCAAAATTAAAATTGGACCCTCTTCGGAAGTATTACTTGCCGGAACTCGCCAATCGATTTTTTGATACATTAAGTATTCAGAAAGGTCTGGCAAAAATTCTGATCGATGTCCCAGCAGCATTGATTCAAATTGTATTTACTGTAGTTCTTTTATCGTTTTATCACCCTTTCTTTATTCTGTTTGGTATGGGCCTTATCTTACTGATGTTTTTTGTTTTTCAGTACACTGTTCGTAGAGGATTGGAAACCTCTTTGGAAGAATCTAAACAGAAATATAGGGTAGCGCATTGGATTCAAGAAATTGCTCGTTCCATTATCAGCTTCAAACTATCCGCAAAGAATGATTTTGGTCTGAAAAAAAGCGATGGATTAGTCTCGGAGTACTTGAAAGCACGAGAAAATCATTTCCAGGTTATCAAGTTACAATACATCAAATTGATTGGTTTTAAAATTGCGATTACTGCAGGATTACTAATTATTGGGGGTGCACTCGTATTAAATCAGCAAATGAACATTGGTCAGTTTGTTGCCGCAGAAATTATTATCCTTTTAACTATTGCCTCTGTAGAAAAACTTATTGTAAGTCTAGAAACTTTATACGATATGCTCACCTCCATTGAAAAATTAGGTCTTGTTGTTGATCTAGATACAGAAAAACAAGACGGTAAAGAGCTGGATTCTTCTGGGGATTTTACGATTGAATTAAAAGACATAACCTACTCAGTTCCTAATATTGACCAACCTATTCTTTCTGGTTTCAATTTAAAAATCAATCCCAAAGATAAAATTTTAATTCGCGGGGCTTCGGGTACTGGGAAATCAACCTTGCTCCGCCTGATTGCTGGAATCTTCACCCCTACTGAAGGGACTATTTTTGTGGGGCAGCATAATTTGAAAGCGTTAAATTTGAATCAATATCGATCTTTTTTAGGACTTTCTTTATCAGAGGAAACACCTTTTGAGGGAACGATTAAGGAGAACCTTACCTTTGGAGATACTTCAATTACAGAAGTTGCACTTCAAGATTTGATGCAAGCGCTAGGATTGGAAACGTTTGTCAAATCTCAGCCATTAGGCTTAGACAGTATTATTAATTCTGAAGGAAAATACATTTCCTATTCGGTGAGGAAAAAACTAATTTTAGCCCGTGCCCTATTACATCAACCCAAATGTCTGATTCTAGAAGACCCTTTGGACATTTTTACCCTCGAAGAAACCCAAAAGATTATCGATTATCTATGCCACGAAAAGCATTCTTGGTCTATAGTAGTGGTGAGCAACAATTCGTATTGGGAAACTAAATGCAAACAAATAATTGAACTTAAAAAGTAAAAATCAAAAAGCATCAAGATGTTAAACATTTCAAACAATCCGATTAAAAATTTTGATTTTAAGTCTTACAAATCAGGTCAGCTAATTTTTTCCATTTCTTATTTCCACCAACTGAATCGTTTTTTATTTGCCATATTTCTTGTCTTTCTGGTATTGTTGTTTTTGCCTTGGACACAAAACATTGTTGGAAAAGGATATGTGACAACACTTCAACCTGATAAGCGCCCCCAGAGTATACAGTCTCCCATTCCGGGTCGAATTGAAGCATGGTTTGTCCGGGAGGGGGATTTGGTGAACAAAGGAGATACACTTTTAAAAATCTCTGAGGTTAAAAGTGATTATTTCGATCCTGAGTTGTTACTTCGAACAGCACAGCAGCTTAAAGCAAAGGAAAAATCCGTGAAAGCCTATGCTGAAAAAAGAACTGCTTTAGAAGCGCAAATTATTGCTTTGGAGTTGGAAATGGAGTTAAAACTTTCTCAAGCTGAGAATAAACAGCAACAAATTTTGTTGTACGTTGAAAACGACAGTTTGAAATTAGAAGCTGCAAAAACGGATCGAAACATTGCGGAAATACGATTGAATAGAGTCAATTCATTAAGTAAACAAGGGCTAAAAGCCACCCGCGAGGTAGAAGAAAAACAGCTCAACCTTCGTAAAATAGAGGCTGCTTTTATTGGTGCTTCAAATAATTTTTTAAATGCAAAAAACGAGGTGCAAATTGCTTCTTCTGAAATAAAACGTCTCCAAGCTTCTTTTCAGGAAAAGCTTGCAAAGGTAAAATCAGAAAAAGCAACAGCAGCATCGCTCCAGTATGAGGCTGAAGGTGCGGTTGCCAAATTGAAAAACACCTTAGCCAATTATAAAAAAAGGCAAGCCTTACAATACATCACCGCACCCCAAAAAGGTTACATCAACAAGGCCTTAAAAGGGGGGTTAGGAGAGACCTTTAAAGAAGGGGACAAAATTGTGTCAATTATGCCTGAAGATTATCAAATTGCAGTAGAAACCTACATTCGACCAATTGATATGCCCTTATTAAAAGTTGGAGAATCTGCTCGGGTAGAATTTGATGGATGGCCTGCAATTGTCTTTAGCGGATGGCCCAATGCTTCTTATGGAACTTATGGAGCTAAAGTAGTAGCCATTGAAAATTATATTAGCGAAAATGATTTGTATCGTGTGTTATTAGCACCTGATCTAGAAGATAACCCGTGGCCTGAACAGGTACGGATTGGCTCGGGTGCGCGAACCATTGCTCTGCTAAGTAGAGTTCCTGTTTGGTATGAAATATGGCGGCAATTAAATGGTTTTCCACCTCAATATTATAACATGGAGGAAACTTTAAAGAACAATCTTTAATTTGAGAATCAGATTGTATTATGAAAAGAATAATTTACTTTTTCGTTTTCTTTTTCTCTGCCTCTTTTTTTTCTGTCTATGCACAGGAAAACCTTACGTTGGAAAATTTTATTGGCCTTGTAAAACGTTATCACCCTTTTGTAAAGCAAGCCCAACTTCGTCTCGATGCGAGTGAAGCGAAACTGTTGAAGCAACGCGGGGCATTTGACCCCAAACTGGTGTATGGACAAAGTGAAAAAAGATTTAATGGCTCTACCTATTATGAAAAGGAACAAACCCAACTCATTATTCCAACCTACTTTGGACTATCGCTAAAAGCTCAACTGCAACAAGCAGAAGGAAATTATTTAGATCCTGAAAATCAAATTGATGGAGGTCAATTATACGGGCTTGGTGCTTCTATTGATTTAGCTCGGGGACTATTGACAAATCCAAGACAAACCGCATTAAAGCAAGCTAAATTATTCACACAACAAGCCCAGGAGGAAAACTCACTCCAAGTGAACAAAATATTAGAAACAGCAAGTCATGCCTATCTAGAATGGTACAAGGCTTATAGAACCTATGAAATTTTTGATCAGTTTGTTGTCAATGCGGCTTTTCGATTTGAGGGAGTTAAAAAAAGAAGTGAAATAGGAGACTTGGCAGTCATAGATACTACTGAAGCTCGCATCACTTACAATCAAAGGTTGTTAGAAAGAGAAAACGCACAGTTGGAGTTGCAAAAAAAAGCCTTAGCAGCCTCAAATTTTTTGTGGATAGAGAATCAACCCATAGTCCTTACTGAATCCGTAAGTCCTAAATTTGATCAAGCCAATTTTTATTCACTTTTTGGAACGGATACCTTTGATATTGAAAATCACCCTAAAATCCGTGCATTAGCTTTAAAGCAAAGGCAATTGATTTTGGAAAAGCGATTGCAAAAAAACAATTTACTTCCAGAGGTGAACCTCAATTATCAATGGCTTTCAAATGCCAATCCGATTTCCCAGTTCAATTTTGCTTTGGACCCAGAAAATAATACTACTGGACTTCAGATCGCATTCCCACTTTTTCTTCGAAAAGAACGGGCCAATTTAAAATTAGCCACCCTTAAATCAAATGATATAGAGTGGGAGCAGGCACAAACTAAAGTAGCATTGGAAAATAAAATTCAAGCTCTTTTTATGCAGAAAGAACAACTTAAAAAGCAAGAAGTGATTGCAAATCAAATGGCAGAAGATTACCAGATGTTGTATGCAGGGGAGAAAAAAAAGTTTGAAGCAGGAGAAAGTTCTCTTTTTTTGGTAAATACTCGAGAATCTCAACTAATTGAAGCGGTTTTAAAGTCTATTTCCATTGAAGTTGCTCAAAGAAAAACAGAAATCATGTATCATTATGCTGTAACTTTTCCAGAAATTCAAACACAATAATTTTTTTGATTAATTCAAATAAGGTAGAGAAACGAATCAAGCCTTTTGTTGTTTTTATTTATAAAGACATCACCTCTGTATAAAACACCTCTGTAACTCGAAACCAATAACCATTTTCTTCGTGTAAACTTCCATCTCCTTTTCCATTATAAGAATGGTATTTCTCGATATGATTTTTAAATGCCTGTACGTCTGGGATGGTGTACATTTTGCCGTAGTCGTCTTTTATTTGGACCAATGTTAGGAAATTATAATTTTATATACTCTACAACGATTTGACCCAAGTTCCAGCTGGGGATATAATACGTAAACGGACTGTGTAGCAGGACTTCGTCGAAAATACGTTGTTGTAACACGGTAGAATTTCCCGTGATGATCGTCAATGAAAAAGCGCCCTGTTCTTTTACTTCGGCAAGGGTTTCATGCACCTTTTCAAGGGCTTCTTTGTGTCGGATGCCGTGGAGGTCAATACTTTGGATAGCAACTTTATTTTTAGTTTGTTACTTCAAAAATAATTAAAAATAAGTCAGTTAGTTCTGTATTGTAGAAAGATAACGGTCAATATGCATTTGGTCTAAAGAATCCGAATCTCCATACTGTTTTCGGAGTTCCGAAAGTCGCAGTTGAAGGTTTTCTTGTATTTCTTTGTACTCCGGATCGTCGAAGCGATTGTACATCTCTGAAGGATCTTTTTCTAAATCGTACAATTCCCATTCATCAATATCGTAATAGAAATGCATGAGTTTGTAACGTTCCGTCCGAACTCCGTAATGCCTTTTGACCATATGAACAGAGGGATATTCGTAATACGTGTAATAAATCGCATCTCGCCATTGTGATGTTTTTTGATTAACCACATCGCGAAAAGATTCCCCCTGAATATCTTCGGGTACAGGAATACCCGCATAATCCAAAAAGGTAGGAGCAAAGTCTAAGTTTTGAATCATCTGATCTATTTTGACACCTGCTTTAATTTCTTTGGGATAGCGCATCAAAAGGGGAGTACGAAGCGATTCTTCGTACATAAAACGCTTGTCAAACCAACCGTGTTCCCCCAGATAAAACCCCTGGTCAGAGGTATAAACAACAATGGTGTTTTCTGTAAGTCCCTCTTGGTCGAGGTAGTCCAAAACTTCACCCACGCCGTCATCTACGGATTGGATGGTACGCAGGTAATCTTTCAAATACCGATTGAATTTCCACAACGCCAATTCTTTTCCCTTTAGATTTTGCGCTTTCATCGCTTCATTTTTTGGAGTATAGGCTTTAAGCCAAGCTTCTTTTTGTTCTGGGGTAAAGCGTTTCAATTGATTTTCAAGACGGGTAGTTCTTCCGTTGGGATCGGTTAGCAATTTAAAATCATGTCCCCATCTTCCGTGCCCTCCATAGCCATAGGTGTTTTCAATTTGTTCATCTGTAGCTGCAATCAACATCTCTTGGGTTTTGGCTGCAGTTCCTCTGTTTTCGTAGGTATCAAAAAAATTGGCGGGTGGATCAAAGGTCTTATCGTCAAAAAGGGTGAGGTATTTTTCTTCGGGCTGCCAATTTCTGTGTGGTGCCTTTTGGTGGTAGAGCAATAGAAAGGGTTTGTTTTTATCGCGTTTCGTTTTGAGCCAGTCCAATGCCAAATCTGTGGTGATACTTGTGACATAACCTTGAATCCGCTCCGTGATTCCGTTGATGATAAAGTCAGGATTGTAATAATGTCCTTGCCCAGGTAGAACCGCAGAATAATCAAACCCTTGTGGCAAACCGCGCAAATGAATTTTCCCGACCAATGCGGTTTGGTAACCTCCCTTTTGAAGCTGTTTTGCAAAGCTGTCTTGATCCCAATTAAAGTCTTGGATGTTATCTACTTTTCCGTTTATAAAACTGTGCTTCCCGGTCAACATCACCGCTCTACTGGGGGCACAAATGGAGTTGGTCACAAAGGCTTTTTCAAACAAAGCTCCTTCGGTTGCGATTCGATCAATATTGGGGGTATGGTTTAATCCCTGACCATAGGCACTGACCGCCTGAAAAGCATGGTCATCGGACATGATGAACACTATGTTGGGCGGGGTCTCTTTGGGCGCTAAACAAGAGAAAAAAAGTAGGCTGGAGAGTACACCAAAAATAAGTGGTTTCATAAGAATGAACTTTGACGTTTTTTTAAAGATACACAATTCTAAAAAATCAATTCTGATATCCGAAACGCTTCAGTTGTTGGCTGTTGGAACGCCAATTTTTAGAAACCTTGACATAGAGTTCCAAATGAATTTTTTTTCCAAAGAAATTTTGTAAGGATTTTCGCGCACCAATTCCTACCTGTTTTAGCGCATTTCCTTTATGACCAATTAAAATCCCTTTTTGGGTTTCCCGCTCAACTAGTATAACAGATCGGATTTTAATGATTTTTGGACTTTCGTGAAATTCCTCTGTGCTGACTTCTACCGAATAGGGGATTTCCTTCTCATAGCGTTGAAGGATTTGTTCTCGGATGGATTCATTAACAAAAAAACGCTCGGGCTTGTCCGTGAGTTGGTCTTTGGGAAAGTAGGGTGGAGAAAGCGGAAGCAATTCGATCATCAGTTCCAACAACTCTGGAATAAAAAAACCGGTGAGCGCAGAAATAGGGCAGACCTTTGCTTTTGGAAAGATGGATTGCCAATGGGCAACTTTCTCTTCAACCAATTCTTGACTAGAAAGATCTATTTTATTGATCAGAACAAATAAGGGGGCCTTGCTTTTTTTAATGCGTTCAAAAAGTTTTTCGTCTTTCAATTCTGTTTCCTCTACTGTAACCATATAGAGCAGCACATCTGCATCGACAAGGGCTTCTTTGACGAAATTCATCATTGAGCTTTGCATTTCGTAAGCCGGCTTGATGACCCCTGGAGTATCGGACAGCACCATTTGAAAATCGGGACCGTTTACAATTCCCAAAATGCGGTGCCTAGTCGTTTGGGCTTTTGAGGTAATAATCGACAGCTCAGTACCTACCAAAGCATTCATAAGGGTGGACTTCCCTACGTTGGGATTTCCAATGATGGAAATGAATCCGGAGTGATGTTCTTTTTTTTCTTCCAAGGATAAAATTAAGTTTCAAAGGTAGGAATAAAACCACCCTTCCAACAAGAGGAGGAATTTAAAAACGACTCCCTCCATTATTTATGGAGAAAACAGCGAAAGGAAGCCTCTTTTTTAAAATGAAAAACCTCCACATGAATCACTTCCCAAGGGCGGTATCTTCTGGTGTAGCCTTTTGTTGCGAATTGATTGTTAGAATAAAACCGTTGAATGAGATTAGAGGTGTATCCAATATAGATTTTATGGAACGAAAGACTTTTAAGAGTGTAAACGACAAACATGATATTAGGGTTTGGGACAAATAAAAAACCCTTCTTTTAGAAGGGTTTTTAGTAGCGAGGGCATGCTTGGAACCCGCGTCCGCCTCAGGCGGATAAGAGCCCGACTATTGGATTAATAGGTGAGAGTAAATCCATTTTCTACCGGCTCCAGATTTTAGAAACTTTTCTCTTTTTAAAGCCTCTTTTTTAGAATGAAAAACCTCCACATGGATTACTTCCCAAGGGCGGTATCTTGTGGTGTAGCCTTTTGTTGCGAATTTATTATGAGAATAAAACCGTTGAATGAGATTAGAAGTGTATCCAATATAGATTTTATCGAACGAAAGACTTTTAAGAATGTAAACGACAAACATGATATTAGGGTTTGGGACAAATAAAAAACCCTTCTTTTAGAAGGGTTTTTAGTAGCGAGGGCTGGACTCGAACCAGCGACCTTCGGGTTATGAGCCCGACGAGCTACCACTGCTCTACCTCGCGATAAGGACGACAAATTTACATATTAATCAGGTCTTGTGCAAAATCTTTCTACTTTAAATATACCCCTTGGTTTGAAAAGAGTATTTTTGCAACAAATCAAAACAATGGGCAGTATTGTAGCCATCGTAGGAAGACCGAACGTCGGAAAATCTACCTTCTTTAATAGAATGATCCAAAAGCGTGAAGCTATTGTAGATTCGATTAGTGGTGTTACTAGGGACCGTCATTACGGCAAGTCGGATTGGAATGGTAGGAACTTTACCTTGATCGATACTGGGGGATATGTAGAAGGCAGTGACGATATTTTCCAAAAAGAGATTGACAAACAAGTCAATCTTGCTATTGAGGAAGCAGATGCCATTATTTTTATGGTAGATGTTGCGGATGGGGTCACCGGTATGGACCAAACCATTGCCGAACTTTTACGACGTTCTCACAAACCGATTTACTTAGCCATAAACAAAGTAGATAATGCACTGCGTATCCAGGATACACCTGAATTTTATGCGCTTGGATTTAAACAATTTTATTCTCTTTCCAGTGTAAGTGGAAGTGGTACAGGTGAATTACTAGACGACTTAATCAAAGACTTACCCAAAGAAGAAGAACGCTTAGAAGACACCCTCCCCCGATTTGCAGTAGTAGGAAGGCCCAACGCAGGAAAGTCTTCGTTTATCAATGCCTTAATTGGAGAAGACCGCTACATCGTAACTGATATTGCAGGCACCACAAGAGATAGTATTGATACAAAATACAATCGTTTTGGATTTGATTTTAATTTGGTGGATACCGCAGGGATTAGAAGGAAAGCTAAAGTCAAAGAAGATATTGAGTTTTATTCTGTAATGCGTTCTGTTCGCGCTATTGAACATGCAGATGTTTGTCTCTTGATTGTAGATGGAACTCGTGGTTTTGACGGGCAAGTACAAAATATATTTTGGCTGGCGCACCGAAATAATAAAGGCGTCGTTATTTTGGTTAACAAATGGGATTTGTTAGAAAAAGACACCCATGCCTCAAAAAAATACGAAGAGCGAATCCGAGAAGCTACCGCTCCTTTTACGGATGTCCCCATTATTTTCATCTCTTCACTTACCAAACAGCGCATTTTTAAAGCGGTTGAAACGGCTGTGGAGGTATATCAAAACAGAGCACGCAGGATCCCTACCAAAGCCTTCAACAATGTAATGCTACCTATTATAGAAAAGACTCCACCACCCTCCTATAAGGGGAAGTATGTAAAAATTAAGTTTTGTACTCAGCTACCTACACCGCACCCCCAATTTGCATTTTTCTGTAATTTACCCCAATATGTCAAGGATCCTTATCGAAGGTTTTTAGAAAATAAACTTCGAGAACAGTTTGATTTTGAGGGAGTCCCAATTCAAATCTTTTTCCGAAAAAAATAAGGCTATAAATTTTCTTTTAGCCGCTCTAAGGAAGCTTTTATTTTCTCAAGCTTAACAAGTAAAGCTTCTTTTGGAGCATCAGTAGCTTTCCGTTGTAATTGATTTTTGGCACCCTGAAGGGTCATGCCTTTTTCTTTGACTAAATGGTAAATAAATTGAATGGTCTGAACATTTTCAGGAGTATATTTTCGGGTGCCCCCATCCTTTTTCTTGGGTTGGATTTCTTTAAATTCTTTTTCCCAAAATCGAAGTAAAGACGGCTTTACCTGAAATGCTTTTGCTACCTCACCAATGGAATAATACCGTTTTTCTGGAAGGTTTATATGCATCTTAGTCCAAAGATTGGTTCTCTTGTTTGGATTGGGTCAACAAGGCTTCAAATTCTTCTGGGGAAAGATTTCCATAATAAAAATTCAAAGGATCAATTTTTTTGTTGTTTTTAATGATTTCGTAGTGTAAGTGGGGCCCTGCTGAACGGCCAGTATTTCCTACATACCCAATGATATCCCCGCGTTTTACTTTTTGACCTCTTCTCACATTGTATTTCGACAGATGGGCATAAAGGCTGATGTAGCCAAAACCGTGATCAATCCGAATGTGTTTTCCAAAGCCTGAAGAACGGCTGTCTGCGCGTTTTACGACTCCATTACCCGTGGCATAAACTGGAGTTCCTCTTTTGGCGGTAAAGTCCATTCCGAAATGCATTTTTCGTGTTTTTGTAAATGGATCATTTCGATATCCAAAAAACGAAGCAATACGGGTAAGGTCTTTATTTTTGACAGGTTGAATGGTTGGAATCGCTTCTATAAGTGCAGCTTTGTTTGCTGCCAAGCGTTCTATTTCATCCAAGGAACGGGACTGAACTACAGTTTGTTTTGTCAAAATATCCAATCGTTTGGCCGTATTGATAACCAAATCTGAGTTGTCGTAGCCTTCCAAATCCTTATAACGGTTCACCCCACCAAAACCTGCGCGACGTTGCTCCTCTGGGATGGGACTTGCTTCAAAATAAACCCGATACAGGTTGTTGTCTCGTTCTTCCACATTGGAAACAACTGCCTCAAGTTGTGTCAGTTTTTTATTTAAAATATCAAATTGTAATTCGTAATTTTTTAATGTCCTTTTCTGGACGATTTCCGATGGGGTATTGATTACATCCGAGTTTAGTAAAATCAAAAGACACGTTAGTCCGAAAAAAAAGGAAGCGAATACAAACAACACTATATTAGAAATTCGATTTTTACTAGTTGCCTTTATGGGACGGTAAGAAAGTGTCTCCTGGTCGTAATAGTATTTGACTTTACTCATAAAGTTTTATAAATTTTCACTTCTTTTGCATAGAATATTTTATGCGACATCAAAGATACAAAATTTTGACAGCTTAGATTGTTAATAGGTCATCTGGTGGTGGTAAAGTAGTTTCAATTACAAAAATAATTTGGAATGAGATCCGAACAAGTTAGACAACAGTTTTTAGATTTTTTTGCTTCTAAAACCCATAAAATTGTCCCCTCCGCACCGATGGTGATCAAAGATGATCCGACCTTGATGTTTACCAACGCCGGAATGAACCCCTTTAAAGAATATTTTTTAGGCAATGCCCAACCCGTTTCCAAGCGGATCGCAGATACTCAAAAATGTTTACGCGTATCGGGAAAGCACAATGATTTGGAAGAAGTGGGAATTGACACTTACCACCACACCTTTTTCGAAATGTTGGGGAATTGGAGTTTTGGAGATTACTTCAAAAAAGAAGCCATTGCTTGGGCTTGGGAATTGCTGACGGAAGTGTATAAAGTAGACCCCGATAAACTGTATGTAACCATCTTTGAGGGAGCACCAGAGGAACAAATCGACAGAGATGAAGAGGCGTACCAACTTTGGAAAGAAATTCTTCCTGAAGAGCGTATCCTATTGGGGAACAAAAAAGATAATTTTTGGGAAATGGGCGATCAAGGACCCTGTGGGCCTTGTTCCGAGATTCATGTGGACATTCGCTCTGAAGAGGAACGCGCTCAAGTTTCAGGAGCTGATTTGGTCAATCAAGACCACCCTCAGGTCATCGAGGTTTGGAATTTAGTCTTTATCGAATTTAATAGAAAAGCCAATGGAAGTTTGGAACAACTCCCCGAAAAGCATATTGATACGGGCATGGGATTTGAACGCTTGTGTATGGTCTTACAAGGAAAGACCTCTAACTATGACACCGACGTTTTTACACCCCTTATCAGAGAAATTGAAACCCTAACAAATACAACCTATGGCGTGTCAGAAAAATCTGACAGAGCCCTCCGCGTAATTGCCGATCACCTGAGAACCGTTTACTTTGCTATTGCCGATGGGCAACTTCCAAGTAACACTGGAGCGGGCTATGTCATTCGAAGAATTTTGAGACGTGCCATTCGCTATGGATTTACTTTTTTAAATCAAAAAGAACCCTTTATATATCTTTTAGTCAAAATCCTATCCCAACAAATGGGAGCTTCTTTTCCAGAACTGGTCAGAGAACAACAATTGGCATATAATGTGATCAAGGAAGAAGAAAACTCATTTCTAAAAACCTTAGATCAGGGATTGGTGCTTTTAGAATCCATACTAAAACAATCCAAAGGGAAGACAGTAGACGGTGCAAAAGCTTTTGAATTGTTTGACACCTTTGGTTTTCCTTTTGACCTTACCGCACTCATTGCCCATGAACGGGGTTTTACAGTAGATCAAGCGGGTTTTGATCAAGCGATGGATGTACAAAAATCAAGATCTCGAGCGGCAGCCGCTTCCAAAGCAGGAGATTGGGTAGTGCTCAGTACTTCTGAAAAGGAAGATTTTATTGGTTATGATCAATTGACTTCCAAAGTTCAGATTACACAGTATCGAAAAATGACAACTTCCAAAGAGGGTGATTTTTTTCAGCTGGTCTTTGATTCCACTCCTTTTTATCCAGAAGGGGGAGGACAGGTAGGAGATAAGGGCTATTTGGAATCGTCCAATGGGGATGTTTTTTATATCCTAGATACCAAAAAAGAAAACAATTTAATTATTCATTATTGTAAAAACCTTCCAGAAAAATTAGAGGCGACCTACACGGCTGTGGTAGATCCTAAACAACGTCAACGCTCGTCTTCTAATCATACGGCAACCCACCTTATGCATCAGGCATTACGCTCTGTTCTGGGGAATCATGTCGAGCAAAAAGGCTCCATGGTTCATTCGGGAATGTTTCGTTTTGATTTTTCCCATTTTGCCAAAGTATCTCAGGAAGAGCTCAAAGCGGTTGAGCAATTTGTAAACGCCCGCATAAGAGAAAAATTACCCTTGGAGGAGCAGCGAAATACTCCTTTTGCTCAAGCCATCGAACAAGGAGCAATGGCGCTATTTGGTGAAAAATACGGAGAGGAAGTACGTACCATTCGCTTTGGACAATCCGTAGAACTCTGTGGTGGGACACACGTTGCCAACACCTCAGAAATATGGCATTTTAAGATCACCTCAGAAAGTGCCGTGGCTTCGGGAATCAGAAGAATCGAAGCCATCACAGGAGATGCGGCTAAAAGCTATTTTGAAGAACAAACAGCACTCCTTGAAAATGTAAATCAGCTTTTAAAACAAGCACAAGACCCCTTGAAAGCCATTCAAAATTTGCAGTCAGAAAATGCAACTTTAAGAAAAGAATTGAATACCCTTTCAAAGTTAAAAGCGCAAGTAGTAAAAGAGCAGTTGACTCAGGAAATACAAACGCTTTCAGGAATCCAATTTATTGCCAAAGAAGTGGATTTGGATGCTCAAGGAATGAAAGACCTCAGTTTTGAGATGGGTGCCAACTTGGACAAAGCGATCTTGATTTTGGGATCTCAAAAAACGGGAAAACCCTTACTGAGCTGTTATGTGTCTAAAATTTTAGTCGAAGAACAAGGAAAAGATGCGGGTAAAATCATTAGAGACTTAGGGAAGTACATCCAAGGTGGTGGTGGGGGTCAGCCCTTTTTCGCTACTGCGGGGGGGAAAAAAACCGAAGGAATATCCGAGGCGTTAGAAGCGGCGGAAAAAATTTGTTTTCCTTAATCTTAAGGTTCTAAATTAGGCGGGTAGTTTGCTACAATTTCTTCTACAAACAAAGCAATGCGTTCGTCTCTGTTTTTTGTGTTTTCAGTAATGCCTCCTCTACCTTTTCCTTGCCAAACCAACTGTTTAGTAGTAGCATCGATAATGTTCACATAGAGCGTTCCTTCCGTTTGCGAACTTACTGTGTTGTAACTAGGTCCTCCCCAAAACCAAGGATTGAAGCCCCAGCCCCAGCCGAAGTTGTTCCACGTATTGACATAAATTTTTTCTTTGGCTTGGGTTGTAAAACCGATCAAAAGATCAGGAGTTTCTGATTTTGACAGTCCTTTGCGACTCATTTGTGTATCGAGCGCCCTTAGAATACGTCGCTTATCTAAATCGGAAATATCAACTTTATCAATCTCCGGCTTGAAATAAGCAAAGGTTTCATATCCAGAAAAATCAATATCTCGGTCAAAATCTGAATAAACTCTTATGGACGAACACGCCCCTAAAAATAAAAACGATAGAAGTAGTACAGTTGTTCTCATAGCTAAAGTGGCTTTTTACTTATTAAATATAAAACAAAAATAGTGCCGAAAAAATTAATTGCGTTTGGGATCGTATCCATACGGACAATGACGGCAATTGCTTTTGCAACAATATCCACGCTTCAGATGATATTGCTCGGTAAAAACCTTGTAGCCCTCAGGGGTTAAATAAAAGTCTCCTTCTTCCAGTGGAGGTAGTGAATCCAATCTCAATTTATGTACTTTTAAACATGCAGCTTTTTGGCACATCCAAAAATAGTATAAATCAATCGGTTGGAGTCATCGAGGGCCATTCGATTTACATAAAACGAGAGGATATGTTGCATTCTGTAGTTTCGGGGAATAAGTTTAGAAAGCTCAATTTTATTTTTCAGGAGATTGTGGCGCAGCAAATTGATGTTGCCCTTACTTTCGGAGGAGCGTTTTCAAATCACTTGGCAGCGACCGCTTGCGCAGGAAAATTAATGGGAATAAAAACCCTTGGAATCGTTCGTGGGGAAGAGTGGCAAAATAAAATTTCAGAAAGTAATACCTTATCGTATTGCGCGTCGATGGGAATGCAACTATACTGTATTTCAAGAAGCGCGTATGCGGAAAAAGAGGCTGCTGAAGAAGTTCAAACGATTTTAAAGCAGCACTCCAACTACCGCTTGATTCCCGAAGGAGGTACGGAAGCTCTGGCTGTGAAGGGATGCACTGAAATTCTCAACCCAAAAGATTCATCGTTTGATGTGATTTGTGCTAGTGTAGGTACGGGAGGAACCCTCGCGGGTCTTGTACAGGGAGCTTCTGAACAGCAAACTGTAATTGGATTTAACGCTTTAAAAAACCCCGAAGTGAATGTCTTTGTATCCAACCAAACGCAACAACGAAATTGGGAAATCAACGCAGACTATACTTTTGGTGGCTATGCCAAAATTACTCCAGCTCTCATTGACTTTATGAATACTTTTTATGAACAATATCAAATTCCTTTGGACCCAGTTTATACAGGGAAGATGCTTTTTGCTATTTTTGATCTGATTAAGAAAAAACAATGGCGTTGGGGGAAGCATATCTTAGCAATTCACACAGGAGGACTTCAGGGAGTTTCAGGGATGAATCGGCAGTTACAAAAAAAGAAGTTACCCGTACTCAACTATCAAAAATTCTTACCTTAGGCTTTCTGTCCCTTCTCCTCTATTCATGCGGTAGCTCTCGAAAGGTAGTCATCCAACAAAAAAAACCGAAACCCCCTACGGTAGAAGTTGCGAAAGTCCCAAAAACCACTCCCTTGGTTGAAGAAAAAAAGAGTCTGACCAATCAAGAGAAAATAGAACAATACATCAACCAATTTGGTCCCGTGGCCAAAGCAGAAATGGACAGGTATGGAATTCCAGCAAGCATTACCTTGGCGCAAGGAATTTTGGAATCGGGTATGGGATTCGGCCGTCTTGCTGCCGAAGGCAACAATCATTTTGGAATTAAGTGTCATAAAGAATGGAACGGGAAACGTATGTATCATGACGACGATCGGAAAGGCGAATGCTTCCGGGTTTATAAAGACCCGACAAGCTCTTACAGAGACCATTCCTTATTTTTAAGAGACCGCTCTCGCTATGCCTTTCTTTTTGATATAAAAACCAGTAATTACAAAGCCTGGGCAAAAGGACTCAAAAAAGCAGGCTATGCCACCGACCCTAACTATCCTGATAAATTGATCAGCTTGATCGAACGATTTGACTTAACCCGTTTCGATAGTAATAATCGTAGGACTTCAGAGGTTAATAATAATTCTACTAATTCCACTCAGTTTCATATCGTAAAAAAAGGAGACACTTTGTATTCTCTTTCAAAATATTACAAGATTCCCTTGGAGGAATTAATTCAAATCAATAAAATTTCAGATCAGACAATTTACTTAGGTCAGGAGTTAAAAATTCCAGCAAAAAACTAACTATGCGATATCAAAGAAGCAGCACCTTGTTTAAAGAAGCACAACAGGTCATCCCAGGAGGCGTAAACTCTCCCGTTCGTGCTTTTAAATCTGTAGGGGGAACCCCTATTTTTGTTGAAAAAGCAAAAGGTGCCTACCTCTACGATGTGGATGGGAATTCCTATATGGACTATATTTCCAGTTGGGGCCCAATGATTTTAGGTCATGCTTTTCCTCCTGTGATCGAGGCGGTGAAGGAACGCGCCGATCGGGGGACCTCTTTTGGAATCCCTACAGAACTGGAAACGGAAATCGCGCGTTTGGCACTCCAAATGATTCCCAACATGGACAAAATCCGTTTTGTCAATTCTGGGACAGAAGCTTGTATGAGTGCGGTTCGTTTGGCTCGAGGTGCGACCCAAAGAGAAAAAATTATCAAATTCAAAGGGTGTTATCACGGTCACTCCGATGCTTTTCTCATCCAGGCCGGGAGTGGGGCGGTAACTTTTGGGAGTCCCAGTAGTCCCGGGGTAACGGCGGGAACAGCAAAAGATACGCTGTTGGCTGACTACAACAATTTGACAGAAGTAGAGCAGCTTTTCCAAGAGTACCCTGAAGAAATAGCGGCGATTATTGTAGAACCCGTGGCAGGGAATATGGGCTGTATTCCACCGGCAGAAGGATTTTTAGAAGGCTTGCGTGCTTTGTGTGACCAATACACTAGTTTACTTATTTTTGATGAGGTCATGACAGGATTTCGTTTAGCAAAAGGAGGTGCCCAAGAACTCTTAGGGGTCAAAGCCGATATTGTTACGTACGGGAAGGTACTAGGCGGAGGGCTACCTGTGGGTGCTTTTGCAGCCAAAAAAGAAATCATGAAACACCTAGCCCCCGAAGGACCTGTCTATCAGGCGGGAACCCTCAGTGGAAATCCCTTGGCAATGGCGGCTGGACTGGCAATGTTGCAAGCACTAGATGCAGACCCACAAATTTATACCCGCTTGGCAGAAAAAACCGAACGTCTAGAATTGGGGTTGAATACCGTTCTTGAAAACAAAGGGATTCCCTATCAAATCAATCGACTTGGTTCAATGATTTCTCTTCATTTCACAGAGCAACCTGTTATCGATTTCGAAACGGCAGCTATGGGAGATAACGAACGATTCAATTCCTATTTCCACGGGATGTTAAATGAAGGAATTTATTTACCTCCAAGTGCCTTTGAAAGTTATTTTCTAAATGATGCCTTAAGCCTTGAATATATTGACCAAACAATCGATTCATTTCAAAAAGTGGCACAAAAACTTTAAAAAAAACTATTTCAAGTAGGTAGCAAAAAAAAGCGGGAAGTACTTCCCGCTTTTTTGTTTTTAGTTTCTTTTTCTTTTCGGTGCAGGATTTCTCCCTTCGTTCCGGTGCATCCCTTTAGGTTTGTGACGAGACCGTTCCGCCATACGTTTCCTCGGCATACGCTCCTTCCATTGGGTG
>Ga0209555_10001534_pt1 | contig 17644 bp, 22 predicted proteins | sample SaaInl85LU_5_DNA_FD_184643 | JGI IMG/M metagenome (GOLD analysis project Ga0209555, IMG submission 184643) | Marine microbial communities from expanding oxygen minimum zones in the Saanich Inlet - ESP_85LU_5_DNA (SPAdes) (version 2) | ecosystem: Environmental > Aquatic > Marine > Intertidal... | reverse complement strand
AAATGGCCGCAGAAACGGAAATTTATATTTAGAAATAAAAGGAACTACTCCCAACATACAAGATTGGGAAACACTAAACATAATAAGGAAGATAAATGATGGAACTAGTACTGGCACCTGATGGTAGGCTAGAAACAAAACTCGAAAGATTTGATTTTGAACTAATGCATCCTGCACCAGTTGCAGTAGATATGATTGAGCTAATGCAAAAACATAGTGGGCTTGGACTAAGTGCAAATCAAGTTGGATTTCCTATGCAAATATTTGTAATGAAAGCATTACTAAACAAAAAGCATGGCGATCCTGTTATTGTAATGAATCCTATTATCAAAGGATTAAGTGAAGAAATCGAAGCTGGTGTAGAAGGATGTTTGAGTCATCCAGATTTAATATTAAAAGTAAGGCGCCCTGTAAGTGTAATGGTTGAATTTGATACCTTGACATCTGACATGAAGGATGTTATACATATAGAAGCAAAGTATGACGACATCGATGCAAGAATATTTTTACATGAGTACGATCACTTGTATGGTATTCAGTTTATTGATAGAGTTAGCAAACTAAAACTAGACATGGCAGAAAAAAAGCGCCGCAAAAAAGGAAAAAAAGTTAATGGTTGAACCATCAAAAGAGTTACAAGCAGTGTTTGATAAAGCAGTTACCGATGCTAAAAAACTTCAGCACGAATATATTACATTAGAACATTTACTATTTGCTATGCTCTGTGAAGAAACATTCGGAACCTTGATAACAGGGTATGGCGCAGATACTGATCTTATGAGAAAAGAGTTACAAAACTATTTGAAAACAAATCTCAATGACATTAAGATCGAAGAAAAGAAATATAAACCAAAGAAAACTACTACAGTAGAACGTGTGTTAAATCGGGCATTTACACAAGTACTTTTCCAAGGCAGAAACGATATTACTATTGCTGATGTGTTTATTAGTATTTTAACTGAAAAGAAAAGCTGGGCTTACTTTATTACACAAAAAGTTGGAATCGACAAGGAAAAGTTTCAAAACTATATTAGTGCTGAAACTGAAATATATGATAACCAAGACGAAAACGAAAACAAAGGTATTGCTAACAAAGCATTAAGAGATTTTACTACAGACCTAAATCAGCAAGTTAGTATAAACAAAATTGATCCTGTGATTGGCAGAGATGAAGAGATTGAACAAGTTGCTCTTGCATTAGGTCGACGTACAAAATCAAATGTATTGATTGTAGGCGATCCTGGAGTGGGTAAAACTGCTATTGCAGAAGGGCTTGCTTATCAGATTGTTAATGGAAATGTTCCAGAGTTCTTAAAAGAGTATAAAGTATATAGTCTAGATATTGGTGCTATGTTAGCCGGATCAAAATACCGTGGCGATTTTGAAGAACGTTTTAAACTTGTACTAGCAGGATTAAAAGGCAAAGGCAAAACCATTATGTTTATTGACGAAGCACACATGATTAGTGGTGCAGGTGCAGGCGGCAGTGGTGGATCAAATGATTTGGCTAATATGTTAAAACCTGCACTTGCAAAAGGAAACATCAATGTTGTTGCAAGTACTACTTGGGAAGAATATCGCAAGTTCTTTGAAAAGGATCGTGCCCTTATGCGTCGATTCCAAAGAGTAAGTGTTGATGAACCAGATAGAGAAACCACACTAAAAATCCTTGAAGGTATTAAAGTATATTACGAGGAGTTTCATAATGTTGATATACAACAGGAGGCACTTGAAGCAGCAGTTGATTTGAGCATGAAATATCAAAACGATAAAAAACTTCCTGACAAAGCTATTGACTTGATTGACGTAGCATGTAGTCGTTTTAAAGTACGTGATATTACTGAAGACAAAGTTGTAACCAAAGACAGTATTCAGTTTGAACTTGCTAAAATGATCAAACTTCCAGAGGATCAAGTTAAAGAGCGTGAAAGTGAAAATCTAGCACATTTAGAAGATAACTTGAAGAAAGTTGTATACGGACAAGATAAAGCAATCGACGACATTGTTGACAAAATACTTGTAAGTCAAGCAGGACTTAAAAGTGACAACAAACCAGTAGGAAGTTTTGTGTTTATGGGTCCAACAGGTGTAGGTAAAACTGAACTTGCTAAACAACTTAGCAATCAACTAGGTGTAAAACTTGTACGGTTCGATATGAGTGAATACCAAGAAAAGCATAGTATTAGTAAACTAATCGGATCACCTCCAGGATATGTTGGATACGAAGACAATGCTGGTGGATTGTTGATTGATAAGATTCAAGAAAATCCTAACTGTGTATTGCTATTAGATGAGATTGAAAAGGCTCATCCAGATGTAAGTAGTGTACTACTACAGATTATGGATAACGGCAAGATTACAGGATCAAATGGCAAAGAAGCAGATGCACGTAACTGTACACTTATTCTTACAACAAACTTGGGTGCTGCCGAAGCTGAGAAAAATACTATTGGATTTAATGACACTATGGATAAAGATTATGACGATGTTGATCTTAAAAAGTTCTTTACTCCAGAGTTTAGAAACAGACTAGATGGTGTTATTACATTTGGTAAACTTAGCAAAGAAGTTATGCTAAAGATTGTTGGTAAGTTTCTTGTAGAACTCAAGACACAAGTACAGAAAAAAGACATCGCTATTAATATTACTGATGATGCTCTTGATTATCTTGTGGACAAAGGCTTTGATCCTAAAATGGGTGCAAGACCATTACAACGTGTTATTGATAACGAAATCAAACGTCCACTTAGTCGTCAGATGTTGTTTGGTGATCTAAAAGCTGGTGGCAGTGTTACTATTGATTATCGAGAGAAAGAGATTAAACTCGATTGTGAAATAGAATATGAGACTGTATGAAACTAAAAAACTACACTATGGCAAGTACTTTTATAAACTTGCCATAGTGAACAGTTGTTCGTATTTCTTTAGAACAGAGTTTCAACCTGACGGAAGTTTGAAATATGCTAGACGCAAACTAGATGAAGTTAACAAACATTATGTTCCTTCAAATCACGATTGGAAGGTTGAAATACCATTAACAACAACCTACAACGATGTTATTCCTGTTGAGCATTTTTGGGATGCTATTGATATTTACAGACATTTGCTCAAGCACACTGATTATAAAGTAAGATGCGAATTTAATCAGTTATTAATATACAGTAACAATCGAAAAATGTTGGTAGACTTAGGAAACAAACTTAGACAAAAATACACAGAGTTTTGGGAGCCAAATCCTGAAACTATACATACACTGAGTTCTGAAAAAAATGCTATCATAGTAAACAAACCTCCTCAGTATGAATACAAAGTTACTCTTGGAAATAAAAAGGGTGTTGCAGCACTTGCTAAATGGATAGAACACAATCCAAAACTTGCATCAATGGGTGCAAGAGCCCGTGAAAGTTGTAAAAATGAAGATTATGTATATGGATATTATTTCCATGTTAGAGATCTTAAAACCTTGCTAATAATACAAATGATGGCTGGTGATAACATACAACGCATAGATAAATTTGTTTATATCAAACAATAGATAAATACAATATGGCAAGTTCAAGTGAAATAATTTTATCAAATCAAGTTCATCCAGGAGACAGTACTACTGAAACTGTTACCGGTGACGACTTCAAAGGCGACGGTTACTACGGACGTAGTGATGGGTTTCATACTGTTCAATATAGTCTTGACGGCTTTATTGGTACAATGGTTATACAAGCAACACTAGCAGTAGAACCAACTAGTAGTGATTGGTTTACATTAACCGAAACAACACATGCTAGTGCAAATGACAGTAGTAGTAACGCAGATGGCGGATTTTTATACAACTTCACAGGAAACTATGTGTGGGTACGTGCATACATCAGTAACTGGACTGACGGAACGATATCAAACATATTATTAAATCATTAAGGTAAACACATGAAACATTTTATTAGTATAGTAATAGACAACGATGGAATAAACGAAAGCAGAGATTTTGTTTTAGACACTGTCTTAAATACAGCTAACATTGGATTATTAGAAAATACAATGGAATATGAAATATACGAAAGTGAAAATAATACACAAGTATTGAGTATTCCTATCGCACGTGAACTAAACGAAAAACAACAAGCATACCTTGCAAAAAAACTTGCCAACAAACTATTCGACAAAGGTTATAATAACTTTGATATTGAGTTTAGTATTAATGAGTCAACACTTAATGAAGCAGATCCAGAAGCTGTAGCAGCAGTAGCTAGAACAGATGATAGAGGACGTAGTAGAATAGGCACAGATGCTGGTGATGGATTAGTATGGATTGTAGGCAATACTAATGCACTTGTAAGAGTTCGTCCAAATGATCCAAGAGTAGCTGCTCAACAAGCTGCTATAGCACCAACAACTACACCAGCAGCAGGTAATGCACCAGCAGCAGGTAATGCACCAGCAGCAGGTAATGCACCAGCAGCAGGTAATGGTACGTTACGTAAAGGTAGCAGAGGCGAAGCAGTTAGAAAACTACAACTTGATTTAGGCGTACAACCTGCAGATGGCGTGTTTGGGCCAGCAACCGAAGCAGCCGTTAAAGATTTTCAACAACGTATGATGCCAGGTGAAGCAGCAGATGGTATTGTAGGACCAAAGACTAATACAGCTATACAACAATCAGCAGCAATAGACACAGGTGATAATCCAGAGATTGAAAAATCTGATCCTAACTCTCAGTTTGCTGCACTAAGTGGATTTGCTACTAGTAGAAGAGGTGGCATTGCTAACAACCCTTCACAGGTAGATGCAATAAAAGAACTACAAGCTGAACTAAAACGTAGAGAAATATATGCTGGCGAAGTTGATGGCAAGTATGGTCCGCAAACAAGAGCAGCAGTAACAGAATTCCAAAAACAAAATGATTTATATGTTGACGGTGATGCAGGACCACGAACTATTCAAAAGTTAATGCAGCGTGAAGACCCTAACATCACAATGACACCATTAGATGAGCCGCAAGATCAAGCTGCTAGTGGCGGACGATTAAGCGGAGCAGATCAAATAGACGTTGACAATAACCAAGATGACAGTCCTAGCAATGACAGTCCTAGCAATGAACGTATTCAAGGTGCTTTACCTCAAGACATCATTGACCAATACACCCAATACAACCAAACAAAAGATTATATTGCAATGCTAAGACTAGTTGATCAATATCAATACCTTTATGATAGATTTAACGCCAGACCAAATCCTGCAACCGGAGGCGAAGGAACTATGTATGATTGGCTTACAGCAAAAGCAGCAGATGACAGTTCTGATTTTGCACAAGACGCAGTAGACACAGTAGATAGAATCCCAGCGCCTCAAGGCGAACTTAGTGCAACAGATCAAGCACAAACTGGAACAGACGCAGGCGCTGATGACGAACAACAAACAGCAGCACAACCAGAAACAGGAGTAGATTGGGAAGAACTTAATCCAAACGCAGCACCTGAAGGGTACACATTGTTTATTAAAAGACAAAATCCACCTGCGTTTACTTACGGTAAAGCTGGCGGCGAACCTGCTGACACAGAATATGCTAGTCAGCGAGAAGCAATAGCAGCAGTAAGAGAGATTGCAGATGGTCAACAGGCAGCATCATCTGCTGATGACGAACAACAAGCAGCACAGTCAACCGAAGGTCCTTACAAAGAAGGCGATGAAATAACAGACGATATTGCTGCTAAGTTAGAAACACTTGGTATTGATCCTGGAATGGGTGGCGAACCTATGAATCAAGAAGATGCAGATGCACTCAACAAAGGTGTAGCAGATGGTACTATTCAAGGTCCTGCTACAGAACTTGAGATACTAGATAATCAACCTAGAGGCTATGGTATGGATCAAGGTAAAGTAATAGTAAGACGTGGCGAAAGATACTTTGACGTTGATGTTAGTAGAACAAGAAACTTTAATGGATCAGCAAAATATCGTGGTAGTTCGTTACCAGGATATGAACATGATCCTAGCAATCCTCAAGCGCCTAGCAGAGTTAATGCTGATGCTGTATATTTTTCACCAGAAGATTTTGAAGGCACAGAAACAAACACACAAAGAGTCGATCCTCGTCCTACAGAAAGCGGCGTACAAGGCGACTATGCAAGAAATGATTGGGATACAAGATACGGTGAAACTCATAATCCAGACGGAACACTAAAAACAACAAATAACGAAAGTGTCGAACCGATGCCAAAAGGCGTGTTTATGGTTGAGGATCGTGCTATATGGCGTTCGCTGTATGAAAGCACACACTACACAAACGGAAAGCCTCGTCCACGTACATTTATTACTGAAAGCAAAATGCAAGAAGTTACATTTGATGATGATGACAAGTTCTTTGAAGCATACGGAGTGATGTGGTTCAATGAAGACGAAACAATAGACGAAGCAGAGTACCAAGGCCGCAAAGTCAAACTAGGCAAGCCGATGGCAGGTGATGTTAAGAAGTTTAAAGTGTATGTAAAGAATCCAAAGGGTAATGTTGTAAAAGTTAACTTTGGACAAAAAGGCGCCAAGATTAAAAAGAATAATCCAGAACGTAGACGCAGTTTCCGTGCAAGACACAACTGTGATAATCCTGGACCGAGACATAAAGCAAGATATTGGAGTTGCAGAAAATGGTAAAATCAGAAGCACAACTAATAAGAGAACTAGGAGACAGACTATCAAAAATCAATCCTGTTGAAGAAACACAAACAGACAACTCTCCTGCAAGACCCTTTTATGTTAAAGTAGAAACACCTAAAGAGAAGTAATATGAAAATAAATGAATTTCACGATATGGATATGCCGGACGAGATAGTTCCAAAGCCTGACTATGATGTAGCCAGTGACTTGCTGATCTTCATGCGTAATGATCCTATGTTTTATAGAAAAAACTTTTTTCCAGCAGTAGAAACATACAAAGAAAACGACAAAGATACTTCGCCTATTGAAAATATGATCAAAGGCGGATTAGGACAGTATTGTCAAAAGTTTAATATTCTCAATCCAGCCGACGAACTTATGGGCGAAGGTGACATAAAAGCTCTTACACAGCAGATTATCCAGGACGAAATGGAAGATTTGGAAGAAGGACGTTCACCTTATAAAAAAGGTACTAAAAAGTACAAGCAACATATGGCAGCTATCCACGCTAACGGAGGCTAATATGGATATCAAAGACTTACAGCACCTAGCAGGTATACGCAACAAGTTTACAGGGTTTACTCCGTATGTTCCTGAAAACATGAGTATCACTGGTACTGAGAAGTCTCGCATACAACGCAAGAAAAAAATACAACCAGGCACTGAAGAATGGTTCAAACTATGGTTTAGTCAACCACACTTAACAGGAGAAAAACCAGTTGAGGATTGAACATTTAGACGAAGGCGTAGGGCGCATTATAAAAGGTGTAAACACAACGCCAGATGTCGGAGTGGATCAAACACGTATAGAAGCAGCAAAGTTTGGCAACAAAGTAGACAAAGACGGAAGACCTCCCACACTTAGCAGTGCTGTAAAAGGCAAGAGTACAAACGTATTATTCAACTTAGGACTTACTGAAGGCATTAAGTTGCGTTTAGAACGTGACAAAGACATAGATGTACTACACATCATGGACACTAAAGACAAGCAACGCATTGAAGTGCGTGGCAAAAAAGGCTACGAAAGTGGCAACTATGATGCACAAGATAAACTACATCAAGTATTAGATCGTGTAGGCAAAGCTGCTAACATTAGCGAACTTATGAACGGTGAAGTTGTAAGTATTAATCCTAATCATCCACAAGGCACAAGAGCAATACGCACAGCACGAGACGTATTGCAGACTGAAGAAAAACGTTTTACAGCTATGGAACAAGCTATTATAGAAGGCGGCCACGATTTAAATGATTTGGACAAGCCTACTCCTACGATTGCAGAACTAGTAAAAATGCATGGAGTTCCTGTTAAAGTTATACTAGATCAACTTACACAAGGCATTGAAGCAGAATACGAACACACTAGTGATTTTGAAGTTGCTAAACAAATAGCAATGGATCACTTAGGCGAAGATCCTTATTATTATGACAAACTAAAGTTTATAGAAAACTTTGCTGACGGTAAGAAAAAAGGCAAAAGCAGACCAGGCAGAGTAAAGAAGTCTGGTGCTAGTTGTAATGGTAGTGTCACAGATTTACGCAAACGTGCTAAAAAAGCAAGTGGCGAGAAAGCTAAAATGTATCACTGGTGTGCTAATATGAAAAGCGGAAAGAAGAAATGACAAAAGAAGAACTAGCACACTACATAACTAAATATAAAGAACACGAAGCACGTAGAGCTAGTACTAACGAACGTAATGCATATTGGAGAGAATACAATGAAAATAAGTGAACTATTATCTGAAAATTATTCAATGGATGAAATTAATCAAAGTATAAATGGACTTTCTTCTCAAGAACAAGCTGAATTTGAACGTATAATTAATGCATGGATGCAAAGCAGGCCTTGGGGTGTTGATGTAAAAGGAGTTAATGAAATAATCAGTTTTTACAATCGTGCAGGCAGAAGTAGTGGCAAGACTCCTTCAGAGATATTGGCTATGGTATCTGATTTCATTGTTAAAAATCCCGGTCGCGGTGCACCAGTTTCTGAAACTACAAGTGCAGGCAGTGTAGCAGCAGTAGCAGCACCAATAGGTGGCATGCAATCTCGTCAGCCTAAAAATCCAGACGGCACTGCAAGAAATGCATTGGACAGCGACACATTAATGGCTGGAAAGAAAAAGAAGACTAAGAGTAAAAAGGCATAAATACTTAAACTACTAGTATGGAGCCAATCAATGACTAAAAAAACAAATGAAGGTCTTGCAGACTTAGCTGATGTAGCTGAGCGCGACCACGAAGTACAAATGGCACGTAGCGATTTGTACAAACTTGCAAAATATTCTATCAAACTACACGAGATGTTGAAAAACGTAAGTGAAGCAGAAGGTATTGAAGGATGGCAGCAAGCTAAGATTACCAAAGCAGCAGACTATATTTCAAGTGTGTATCATGCATTAGATTATGACACAAAGTTTGAAAGTGTAAATGTAGCAGAAGATGCCAAACCAAAAACAATAAAACGTACTTTATCTGATTCTCAAGTTAAATCTTACAAAGGCAGTTTATCTGAAAAACTTTCAACCATAACAGGGAGATAATCATGAGAATACGTGAGCTATTTGAATCAGCAGATCTGTGTGCAGAGTGTGGAAATCCTAGCTGGAAAACACTTGAGTCAGATGATCTCGATGAAGGTAAAAAGAAAAAGAAATCAACCAAGAAAAAAGGCAGCCACGGTAAAGTGTGCTGGAAGGGCTATCGCAGAGGTAAAGGTGATAGTTGTCATAAAGTAAAAGGCGACGGTTAATGGACTTTAATGCACTACAACACAAACTATTTGCAATGGATCCAGTTGATCCTAGAGAAGATATAGCAAAAATGAAAGCACAAGCTGCCGCTCCAGCAGTTGAAAGTGATGGTATTGATTATCTTAAAGAAAGTGCCGTAGTGCCAGAAGGTAGTTTACAAATGGATCGTGATTATAGTGTTAACGATTTTGCTGCACTAGCTGGCGTAGTTTCAGAAGGTAAACAACGTGCAGCAGATCAAGTGCGTGGCAATGAACCAATGCCAGCTACTTCAACTCCGAGTAACACAGGCGAACAACCACATCCGTTGAAAGACAGATTGGTAGGCGAAAGCGACAAAGATGACCGCATTGCTGCACTAGAACGTAGAGTTGAAGCATTAGAATCAATGTTGAGTGAACGTGAACTTAGTAATGACGAAGAAAAAGAAAAAGAACGTCTTGTAAAAGGAATGAAGAAAAACCGCAGCGATTTTAAAGATCGTTATGGTGATGATGCCGAAGCAGTAATGTATGCTACTGCTACAAAACGTGCAAAACAAAATGCAAGTGTAGATTACTCAATTGATATTAAAACAAGATTGTATGATGCATTAAATAAGAAAATGGGTGTATAATGAAACTAAACGAGTTCATCGTTGAAAATGTTTTAAAACAATTCAGGACAGCAGCAGGTCCAGGACTTTCAATGAATAATCCTGGTAACCCTGATGGCAGTCATGTTGTAGAAATCAAACGAGCTTTAAAGAAGCATACTCTTGTAACAGGAAAAACACAAAATGGCAGTTTTCAAACTGCTGGGCCTGCATGGTCAGGTGATGAGTTAGGAACCTGGGATCAAACATTAGACGATGCTATTAAAACTTGGAAAAATAGTATCAACATACAGGTTGATAATCCAAACGAACTAAACACTGCTTTAGGAGAACTACGAGAAAAAGATATTCGCTATCTTATTAGTACTAGTCTTTTTCCAGCTGGAAGCGGATCTATGGCAGGATTGCTACAAATAGGCAACGATGGCACTACTCCTGGAAATCAAAATACTGCTGCTACCTGGGAAGGACAAGAAGTTGATATAAATCATGTTATTGATACTCCAGTTGAACAAGTGACTAATACAGCACAAATGATTGCTGCTATTGGCTTTAGTGGTTGGTATTTTATTCTACAAGAACTACTCAACAAACGTGCAGAAAACACACAAGGAATACAACAAAGTCAAAACTCGAGATTAGCCGAACTTAATAGAATGATGGTAACTATCTATGAAAGACAAAATCAGTTTGGATCTATTTGGCTAGAAGAAGTATGGAAAAGAGGAGTTGTTCTTAAAATAAGTAACGGATTGACTGCTACTCTTGCAAATGGCGAGGAAATGGAGTTTTCTCCACCAAACTGGCGCAATGGATCGAGAACACAAGAAGCACAACAACTTTACCAATATTTTAGACAACTTGCAACAGGATTAACAGCCAAGTTTAAACAACAAGACTCTGAGGCCCAAGCAGCTGAAAATGCTCCAGACGTAGTTACAACACCTACATTAGATGCAACTACTACAACAGCATGGATTATTGCAATGAATCAGGCATTTGAAAATAGTGTTGCAGCGATTATACCAGGCGGGCGAGGATTTGGATACGATCGTGAAAAGATCAGCGATCTAATGAATCAACTAAACACAGCAGGAGATTGGGATCAAGTTGATCAGGCATATAATACACGGTTTGAAGATTTATCAACACAGCTAGTCGATGAACTCAGCGAAGCTGATTATCAAGCCCTAGTTATAAGACGACTTACTGCATTGAGAAGAATAAATCCAAAACTATTGTATGCATCCATTGTTTGGGGACAAGATACCGATAGCATGGATGTTAGTATTGAGGATGACACTTACACTGTTGTTAAGCAGTTAAACAGCAATGGGTTTCCTGTAGTTAACAAAGGCAGACGTGAAGTTATAGATGTATTGGTTATTGACGATGCATTGAAAGCAGCTATTGAACTATCTGGTGGTAATGTTCCTAATCTAAATATTGAAGCTGATGGAGAACACCGTGCAATGGCTGGTGCCATTATAGTAACAGTAATAAACGATCGTGTTCCGGAAATGACAGCGTTTTATACAATGCAAGATCCATTCAGTGAATCAGAGTTTAAATCAATAGGTCCAAGACGTTTGCTAGGTATAAGCGAAGGTGCTGCGGTGCTTATAGCAAATGGATCAAGTGAGGAATCTGTTGCACAATGGGTACACGGACAAGTTATAGACGATAGACTTTGGCTGATTGGCGACGAATCCCAGGATATCGAAGGTGCTGCTAATATTCATTTTGATAACAGATATAGAGACGAAAGTGAACAATCAGACGGATTTTCAAGCGATGATGATGATGTTGAAAATACAGAACTCGAAACTGATCTTATAAATAGATTATTCAACACTGCTTCACGAAATGCTGCATTAGCAGAACTTGGTCAAATATCTCCAGACACAGAACTACAAAGAGTATATGACAGAGTTTATCGCGGATATCATACTAGTCACGGCAAGTGGCTAGATGAAGATATTACCAATACAGGCGAATTAGAAAACTATGTAGAAGGTGATCAAAACGATATTCCAGATGGCTTTAAATCTATCATAGGTAAAATAGGTATTCCATATGCTGCACCAACATTAATGGCCCAAATATTTAAAGAAAGTATGGAGCCTGGGTGGTTTGGTTGGGGAACTGATGATAATCTATTAGGTGCGTTGATTGCACAAATAAGAAATAGAGAAGATTACCTACAAGTAAATGAAAGATATAAGGCAAAATACAGCGGCGATTTAATTGACGATGTTGATGCAGAGGATAGCAGTTGGAGACGGAACAATGATGGCGAATTTGTCGAAGCACTTAAACTTGCTATTGGTGAAGATGTTGATATTACACGAGAAGGTATAAGCTCGCCTGCTATGAGAGCATTTGCTACAATGCGTAATGAACCTACAGAAAATAATATTGCAGCCTTTAGAGCAAAGATTAGCCAATCTAACTTTGATAGTGTTGGCGCAGTAATGTATATACTAGACGAAATCAACAACATTGTATTAGCAACTCCAGGTGCATCACGAGAGCAACAGGAAGAATTTTTACAAATCGTTGCAGATTTTGAAGAAACTTTTGAAGGTGAAAGAGCCGAGCGTAGTGGATATAGTGCTCCAATGTTCGAAGATATAATTGCTGATTGGAAGCTAAACAACAGTGATCAATGGTTTCAATAATAGTGGAAGATTACGATTTAGATGAGCACGAACTTTATCTAAAATATCCGCAACATCACAAATGGTGGAATAAACTTTATCTAGCAGAAACTATGGGTTATAGTTGCGGGCCAGGTGGTGTACGAATACCTATCACAGGAGAGTATGTAATACGTCCTATATACAACCTTATTGGCATGGGCGTGTGTACAACTATAAAAACATTAAAACAAGGTGATTGTACCAGCACGCCTCCTGGTTACTTTTGGTGCGAATATTTAGAAGGCAATCACTATAGTGCTACATATGAAAATATCGATGGTACATGGAAACCGTTACACTGTTGGCAAGGATGGAATAGGAAATCAAATGTTGTAAAGTTTAACAAATGGATACGCAGTGATTATATACCAATCATTCCTGAAGTTATTGCTAATATAAATAATGTAAAATATATCAACATTGAATACAAAGGCGACAATCCTATTGAGTTGCATTTTCGTCCTAGTGGCAATCCTGACGGTACATCAGTTAGTAAATGGAATGAATATATTCCTATATGGCATGATACTACACAGTTTGAAAAAGATAAACTAGTTGATCAAGGATACACATGGATAGATAATCCGTTTGACGACTGGATGGAAGACATGGAGCCTTACTTAAATGAAAGGCGCCTTGGGTATTATGTACGGTAGAATTGATTTATCCAAAGTAAAATACAAACTAGATCCTGACATTTTTTTACACAAACCTAGTTGGGACGAAGCAGTGCATATATACAATATTTACTGTGAATACAAAAACTTTGACAGCGTGTATCCATTGTATCGTGATGATATCTTACAAAACGATTTTCATTGTTTGTATATAGATGATAAACTTGTAGCGTGGGAACAAACAAGAACATATACAAATGATAAAGTTGCATTTAGTGATCAGTTTGCATGGGATTACAGCAATCCAGAAGATAGGGTTGGTTGGAGATTTAGTTACCACGTTCCGGCGTATTACAAGTCGCAAGGATATAAGTATCTATACTTAGGCGACCATCACGACTATAAAAGTCGTATTCAAGGATACGAAATACTAGGTCCAATAAAAGCACTTGACATCTAGAAAAACGTATAGTATTATAAAACAATATCATTAAGGAGTATTGCATGAGCGATAGAGTATACGGCCAAGAAGAAAAAGCAAAACTAGAACGTCTAGTAAAAGAAGGCGTAACAGTACTACAAGAGATTGAAGATTTACAAGGCGGATTAAAAGAAACTGTGAAAGCAGTAGCAGAAGAATTAAATGTAAAGCCTTCGCTAATCAACAAAGCAATCAAAGTAGCACAAAAACGTGACTGGAGTCGTGTACAAGACGAGTTTGAAGATCTCGAAACTATTGTTGCTACAACAGGATACGACACGGACGCTTAATGTATCAAATATTAACAGTTGACAAAACAAAATAAAAAGTGTACACTAAACACACATTAAGGAGAGTCCATGCCATACGTAGATGCATTCTTTGACAGAGATTCGGATATTATTCGGGTTGTTGAACGCAAAGACGGAAAAAGACATTACCACGAGTATCAATCAAAGTACACATTTTATTATGAGGATCCACGTGGAAAGTACAAAAGTATCTACGGCAACACTCTAAGTAGGATTGTTTGTAAAAATACCAAAGACTTTAGAAAAGAACTTGCTATCAACAAAGGCAAGAACTTGTTCGAAAGCGATATCAATCCAATCTTCCAGTGTTTGAGTGAAAACTACATCAATCAAGATGCTCCTAAGTTGAATGTAGCGTTTTGGGATATTGAGACGGACTTTGATCCAGAGCGTGGGTTTGCTCCAGTTGAAGATCCGTTTATGCCTATCACTGCTATCACTGTACACTTACAGTGGCTTGATTTGCTGGTAACTGTTGCTATGCCTCCCAAAGGATTGCCAATAGAACAAGCACAAGAGATGTGTAAAGAACGTTGGGGAGACAGTTGTATACTATTTCCTAACAACGAAAAGGGCGAAGGCGAGATGCTGAGTATGTTCTTGGATCTTATCGAAGATGCAGACATTCACAGTGGTTGGAACAGTGAAGGATATGATGTTCCGTATACTATTAATCGTATCAAACGTGTATTGAGTAGTGATGATACACGTAGATTTTGCTTGTGGGGTCAAAAGCCCAAGCGTAGAGAATATGAGAAGTTTGGCAAGACAAGTGAAACGTATGATACTATCGGAAGAGTACATATGGACTATCTTAACTTGTATCGTAAGTACACATATGAAGAACGTCACACATATAGACTAGATGCTATTGGTGAAATGGAAGTAGGCGAGAACAAGACTGTATATGAAGGCACACTTGATCAGTTATACAACAACGACTTCGAACGTTTTATTGAATACAACAGACAGGACGTTGCACTGTTAGACAAACTAGACAAGAAACTAAAGTTTATTGACCTTGCAAATGTACTAGCACACGAAAACACTGTGTTGCTACAAACCACAATGGGTGCTGTTGCACTTACTGAGCAAGCTATTGTTAACGAGTCGCATAGACGTGGTATGCAAGTGCCAAATAGAAAACAACACGAAGGTAATACAGCAGCCGCAGGTGCATATGTAGCATTTCCTAAAAAAGGTGTGCATGAGTGGATTGGTAGTATGGACTTGAACAGTCTGTATCCAAGTGTTATTCGTGCATTAAATATGGGCCCTGAAACAGTAGTTGGTCAAATACGCTTGGATATTAGTGATGAACGTATTCACAATGATACTACACTAAAGAAAAAGAGTTTTGCAGGCAGTTGGGAAGGACGCTTTGCAACCGAAGAATATGAAGCAGTTATAGAACAAAAACGTGATGTAATGCTTACATTAGATTTAGAAAACGGGCAAGAAGAAGTGTTGAGTGCAGCAGAAGTTTGGAAGTTGATATATGATAGTCATCAACCATGGATGCTTAGTGCTAATGGTACAATCTTTACAAACGAGTTTGAAGGTATTATTCCCGGACTATTAAAACGTTGGTACAGCGAACGTAAAGATCTACAAAAGAATCTTAAAAAAGCAAAAGATGCTAAGAACGAAGTAGAAATTGAATACTGGGACAAGCGTCAGCTGGTTAAGAAGATTAACTTGAACAGTTTGTATGGTGCTATTCTTAATCCCGGGTGTAGATTCTTTGACAAACGTATTGGACAAAGTACTACACTAACTGGCAGAACTATTGTTAAACACATGAGTGCTGAAGTTAATAAGATTATCACAGGCGAGTATGATCATGTTGGTAAGGCTGTCATTTATGGCGATACTGACAGTGTGTACTTTAGTGCATATCCTGTATTGAAAGACGAGATTGCAGCAGGTAAGATTCCGTGGACCAAAGATAATGTAATAACACTATACGATCAAGTATGTGAACAAGCAAATGAGACATTTCCAGAAATGATGCTAAAAGCATTTCATTGTCCAAAGAGTCGTAGCGATGTTATTGCAGCAGGTAGAGAGATTGTTGCTGAAACTGGGCTGTTTATCACTAAGAAACGCTATGCAGCATTAGTATACGATATTGAAGGATTTAGAACAGACGAAAATGGAAAACTAGGCAAAGTAAAAGCAATGGGATTGGATCTAAAGCGCAGTGATACACCAGTGTTTATGCAGGATTTCTTGAAAGATTTGCTTGATATGGTACTACAGAAAAAACCTGAAAAAGAACTACTTGAAGCTATCAGTCAGTTTAGGCGTGAGTTTAAAGATCGTCCAGGATTTGAAAAAGGCTCTCCTAAACGTGCAAACAAGATTGGACACTATCAGCGTCTAGAAGAAAAGCAAGGCAAAGCAAACATGCCTGGACACGTTCGAGCAAGTATTAACTGGAACACACTAAAACGTATGAATGGTGACAAGTATTCGCAAGAGATTGTAGATGGCATGAAAGTTATTGTTTGTAAACTAAAACAGAATCCACTAGGCTATACAAGTGTTGCGTATCCCACAGACGAATTGCGTATTCCAGAATGGTTTAAAGAACTGCCATTTGACGGCGATGCAATGGAAGAAGTTATCATCGACAACAAACTAGACAACTTGATTGGTGTGTTGGACTATGACTTAGAAAGTACAAAACAAAAAACTACATTTAACAACTTATTTGATTGGAATTGATATGAAAGTGGGTATTACATTTAGTGCATTTGATTTACTTCATGCTGGACACATTGGCATGCTACGTGAAGCAAGAGCAAACTGCGATTATCTTATTGTAGGACTACAAACAGATCCTACAATCGATCGTCCAGATACCAAAAACAAACCAGTGCAAACATTAGTAGAGCGTTATGCACAACTCAATGCACTCAAGTTTATTGACGAGATTGTTCCATATGAAACTGAACAGGACTTGTTGGATATACTGGAACTGTTTCAAATCGATGTAAGGTTCTTAGGAGAAGAATACAAAGAAGATGAGTTTAGCGGCAAGGATATTTGTCGCAAGCGAGGTATTCAACTACATTTTAACAAGCGTGATCATAGATTCAGCACAAGTGATTTACGCAAACGAGTAGCAGAAAGCGAAAACAAATGAGTAAAGCATTTTGGCAAGGATTTAGAGAAGGATTTATGAAATACTTTTGGGTAGGTATTGCATTTGCTCTTGGAATAGAACTAGGCAATTATGCTCACCCTTATGAAGTGTGCAAGCGTATGTACGACACACTTGAAGACGTTGCAGAATGTGTGTGGATCAAGGAAAAACTATAATGTGGACACTTTTTATTATTAGTACAGTTATTGGACTAGACGAACCTAAAATAACATATTGGGATAACTATAAAACTCAAAAAGAGTGTTTATTAGAACGAGCAGTACTTACTTCAACCTTTACACAAGGCGAAAGAGCATTGTGTAGTAAAAAGGAGAAATAAGTTGAATAGATTTATTTTTGATGTTGACGGAACACTAACTCCAAGTAGGCAA
>Ga0209555_10001528_pt1 | contig 17701 bp, 14 predicted proteins | sample SaaInl85LU_5_DNA_FD_184643 | JGI IMG/M metagenome (GOLD analysis project Ga0209555, IMG submission 184643) | Marine microbial communities from expanding oxygen minimum zones in the Saanich Inlet - ESP_85LU_5_DNA (SPAdes) (version 2) | ecosystem: Environmental > Aquatic > Marine > Intertidal... | reverse complement strand
CGAGTGGGGGGTGTCAATGCGTATTGACAGCACCATTCGCTTCCCATGGCAAATGACTTTAGGCGCTGTTCAGAATGATTCGCTCATTTATCAAATGGGAAGGCAAATTGGTAAAGAATGTAAGCGACTTGGCGTCCATGTAAATTTTGCGCCTGTTGTAGATGTTAATTCTAACCCAAACAATCCGATTATTAATAACCGTTCGTTTGGTGAAAACCCTCAGCGCGTTGCCGATTTATCCTTTGCTTACATGAAAGGCCTACAAGATGAAGGCGTTTTGGCTTGTGCCAAACATTTTCCAGGTCATGGTGATACGGATTCAGATTCTCACAAAACGTTACCCACCATCAATCATTCCACAGAGCGGCTTGACAGTATGGAATTGGTGCCATTTAAATACCTTTTTGAACGCGGTTTGGGCAGTGTAATGGTAGCCCATTTAAACATACCTTCTCTTGATAACACCGATTCATTAGCGTCAACATTATCCAAGAAAGTGGTGACTGATTTATTGAAAGACAAACTAGCGTTTGAAGGATTGGTTTTCACAGATGCCTTGAATATGAAAGGGGTAAGCAACTATTTCGAGCCTGGAGAAGTAGATTTGAAAGCGCTATTGGCAGGTAACGATGTATTACTATTTGCTCAAGATGTACCCAAAGCCATTAAGAAGATTACAGAAGCCATAGAACAAAACGTAATTACAGAAGAATATATCGATGAACGTTGTAGAAAAATACTACTGGCAAAACAATGGTTCGGATTGGATGAAGTAACCCATTTGAATGAAGGCAATCTTATTGAAGATTTAAATTCAACAACTTCTTCATTGCTCAATAAAAAATTGATAGAAAAATCACTGACAGTACTGCAAAATACAAATGATTTACTGCCACTTTCTCGCTTAGATACACTGAATTTAGCAGTAGTCTGTATCGGTGAAAACTCACTGCCGTACGAAGAAATGATTTCCAGGTATGCACCACTCAAGATTTTTCACTTAGCAGAAGAGCATACGGAAGAAGAACGAATTAATTTACTGCGTGAGCTGCAGCCATTTAATCTAGTCATAGCATCTGTTCATAAATCCAATAAAAATGCTTGGAAGTCTTACCGCATTCAAAAAAACACAGATTTATTTTTACAAACACTTGCGCTCCAGTCAAAGGTTGTTTTAAGTGTCTTTGCAAATCCATATTCACTCTCAGATTTATTGATGACGTATTCATTTGATGGTCTTATTTTGGGTTATCAAAACTCAAACACAGCTCAAGAATCTGTTGCTCAGCTTATCTTTGGAGGTATAGGCGCTAATGGTAAATTACCAGTTTCAAATGCCCATTTTAATGCCGGACACGGCTTGGAGGTATCAGCAAATAGGCTTCGGTACACAATTGCAGAAGATTTGGGAATTTCTTCACAAATACTTTCCAAAATTGACAGCATAGCGCTAGATGCTATAGAGAAAGAGGCTACACCAGGTTGCCAAATTTTAGCTATTAAAGACGGTGCTGTTTTCTACCAAAAAAGTTTTGGCTACCATACCTATCAGAAGAAACAAGAAGTAAGAAATACGGATGTGTATGATTTAGCTTCTCTTACAAAGATTATTTCAACCGTTCCCTCTCTAATGATTCTTGAAGAAAAAGGTGAAATAGATTTAGATAAGCCGTTATCCAAATACATTACTCTAGCGGATACATCCGATAAAAAGGATTTGAAAATCAGAGAAATTTTAGCTCACCAATCGGGTTTAGCCTCTTGGATACCTTTCTATAGAGAAACCATCGAAGAAGATGGACGTTTACGAGACACGCTTTACAGTTCTACTTTATCTGATACCTTCAGTGTAAAAGTAGCCAATGGCATTTATTTACACTCTGAATACCCTGACAGTATCATGCAGCGCATCTTAACTTCAGAGCTAAATGAAAAAGAATACAAGTATAGCGATATGGGCTTTTATATTTTCAAAGATATTATTGAGAACAAAAGCAAAATGCCACTTGAAAAATTTGTTGCAGATTCCTTTTATTCTTCTCTTGGTTTGAGTACGATGGGCTATTTACCAAAAGACCGAATTGATTCTAGCCGAATTGTACCAACAGAATTTGATTATTATTTCAGAAGTCAACTTATAAAAGGCGATGTTCATGATATGGGTGCCGCAATGCTTGGTGGCGTAGGTGGTCATGCTGGCTTATTTTCTAATGCCAATGATTTAGGAATTTTCATGCAAATGCTTTTGCAAAAAGGGACATATGCAGATAAACAATATTTCAAATCTAAAACGGTTAAAAAATTCACAGATTGTCAGTATTGTAAAGATGATAATAGGAGGGGTGCTGGATTTGATAAAGCAGTATTAGAAGGTCAAGAAGGAGGGCCTGCCTGTGATTGTAGCCCTTCGGCTGAAGCATTCGGACATTCAGGCTTTACAGGCACTTTAGTTTGGGCTGATCCCAATGAGCAATTTGTTTATGTATTTTTGTCCAACAGAATACATCCAACATCTGAAAACAAAAAATTGCTCAAAATGGATGTACGTACCAAAATAATGGAAGTTTTTTATGAAGCAATACGAACTACTGAATAGATGCAAAAGCAGTTAAAGATAGGTGTAGTGTGTTATCCTACTTTTGGAGGTAGTGGTATTGTGGCTACGGAACTGGGAAAGGCTTTTGCCGAGCGTGGCCATGAGGTGCATTTCATTACATACAGCAAACCAGTACGTATGGATATGTTTACTGAAAACATGTTCTACCATAAAGTTTCGGTTTCTGACTATCCACTTTTTGAGTATGCACCCTATGAACTACTTCTTTCTAGTAAATTAGTAGATGTTGCTATTTCCCAAAAATTGGATTTACTGCATGTGCATTACGCAATTCCTCATGCATCGGCGGCCTATTCTGCAAAGCAAATATTAAAGAGTAGAAACATAGATTTACCTTTTATAACCACCCTTCATGGTACGGACATAACTTTATTGGGTAAAGATAAATCCTATCAACCAGTAATTGAATTTGCCATTAACCAATCGGATATAGTTACGGCAGTTTCGCAGAGTTTAAAGGATGATACTTACAGCTTTTTTAAGATTGACAAAGACATAAAAGTGATTCCAAACTTTGTGGACCTTTCCCTTTATAATAATGGAGTTGATGGAAGCCTAAGGGCTAATTTTGCTTCTGAGGATGCTTTCGTTATTACTCATGTTTCTAATTTTAGAAAGCTAAAACGAGTAGGCGATGTAATTCGCATTTTTGAGGGCATTCAAAAAGAAGTAAATGCCAGTCTTCTTATGGTTGGTGAAGGCCCAGAGTTAGAAGGGGTTAAGACCTTAACACGGATGCTAGATTTAGAAGATAAAATCTTTTTCTTGGGCAAGTCAAAACGCATTGAACAAATAACAGAAATATCCGATTTGTTTTTGCTACCTTCAGAAACGGAAAGTTTTGGATTGGTTGCTTTGGAAGCAATGGCGTCCTCAGTTCCAGTGATATCTTCAAATGTAGGTGGACTGCCTGAGGTAAATATTGAGGGAAAAACTGGCTATCTTAGAGAGGTAGGCGATGTAGACAGTATGATAGCCGCATCCTTGAGTATTTTATCAGATAAAGAAACCTTAGCTAAGTTCAAGAAAAATGCTTTTGAACACGCTAAAACATTTGATTTAGAGAAGATAGTTCCTTTGTATGAGGATTTATACCGCTCGTTGGTTTAGCCGCCTACTCTTTTACAGAAGTAACCTTTATCGGAAAGAATTTGCATGACTTTATCGCGTACATTTCCCTGAATAATTATTTCTCCATTTTTGGCACTACCGCCCACGCCACAAGCCGATTTTAACACTTTCCCCAGATCTTTTAAATCAGATTCAGTACCTACAAAGCCTTTGACAATTGTAGCAATTTTACCGCCTCTATTTTTTTTATCAATCCACACTTCAAGACGTTGGTCAGCAACAGCAAGGGTTTCTTGTTCGCTTTCGTATTCGTATTCAAAATTTGAATTGGTTGAATACATTACACCAATTTTATTCTTTTTCTTAGCCATTGGGAACAAATATTTTTAATGATTTTGGTAGGGTATTAATGTAAATGCTAGTGCCTAAATCGACACCTTCACCATCTAGATGGCTAATTCCATTTTGGCAATTAATCGTTACACTTTTTGTACGGATTATTTTCATGTATTTAGAACGGTGGATACTTGATGTAAACAAACGGTACAACAGTAAAGGTACTTTCAGACGGTTAAAGTCCTTCAGGATGCAAATATCTACAAGGCCATCATCTACTAGGCTTTCAGGCGATATTTGTGCGTTATGTCCGAACTGAGTGGCATTTGCCCAAGAAATAATTACAGCTTCGTGAATTTCGGTTTTGCCATCATATTCTAGAGTATATTTCTGAGCTGGATATAATGCGCATTCACGAAGTACTAATTTTATATAGGTCAAAAATCCCCTGACGTTGGAGGTCGCAAACAGATTAGCGATATGGGCGTCAAAGCCTACTCCAGAAACATTGAAAAAAGGCATGCCGTTGGCGGTACAACTATCTATGGTTCTGAAATCACAGCTGTTGAGTTGAATTATAGCTTTTTCCCAATCAGCATTCATTTTGAAATGGAAGGCAAAGCCATTACCAGATCCGCATGGCAATACAGCAAGTGCAGTAGAACTGCCAACAACTCCAGATGCACATTCGTGCATGCTGCCATCGCCTCCAACTGCAACGACTACATCTACCTTTTCTTCAACTGCTTTTTTGGACAGTTCTACGGCGTGTTTTTGGCGTTCAGTAAACACAATGTCGTAATCAAAACGTTCAGTGTCAAGATGCTGTTTAATTACATCAACAATGCCTTTGTGTTTTCCACCACCAGAAATAGGATTTATGATAAATCTAATTTTCATTTAGTCGCATTTGATTTTTAATCATTCTATTATTAAAATCCTGTTTTACAGATTGCAGCAAAATGGTTAAACTGTCGTTTGTTTCGCTTTTGTTTTTTAACTCTAAGTCTGTAAAAGAATTGTAATTTTCATCTTTATTCAGTAGAAAGTTCTGGTCAGAAATTAAAAGGTATTGTCCCTTTAAATATGAAACTGCCCAAGACTTTTTATCGAAAATTGATTTACCAAAGCTAAAAAATTCTTTGTCATAGCCAAGAATATGCAGGATGCTAGGCATGATATCCGTTTGTTGGCTAATGGTTTTAATGTTTCCTTTTAGAGAGTTATCGGACTTCCAAAAGACAAGAGGAATGGAATAACGCCCAATTTTATTTTTGTAGTCACTATTATCCGATAAGGGTGATGTATGATCGGCAGTAATAACAAATAGAGTATTGTCAAACCAATTCGATTGTTTGGCTGTATCGAAAAAACGTTTGAGGGCATAATCGGTGTAGCCAATGCTTTGGTGTATTTCGAGATTGCCTTCGGGAAACTTACCTTTGTATTGTTCAGGAATCTTGTATGGAGGATGGGAGGTGAGGGAGAAAAAGGCTGTTAAAAACGGTTCTTTTTTCTTGTTAAGTTCTTGGGCAAAGAATTGGAAAAATGGCGCATCGTATATTCCCCAATTGTTATCGTAATCGGCATCGTTATTATACTCTTCTCTTCCAAAATACTCTTGAAATCCTGTCTTCTTGCTGAATTCGTAAAAACCCATTGTTCCTCTTTCGCCACCATGAAAAAAGGAAGTGGAATAGTCTTCATTTCTTAAGAGGCTGGCGATGCTTTCAAAACGGTTGTTGGCATAAGCCGTTGTGATAAAGGGCTCGGGCATTAGGGAGGGGATAGAAGCTGTGATAGCTGGTAAAGCTTCAATAGAACGAATACCATTAGCAAAGGCGTTTTCAACTACCAAACCGTTGGCCATAATGCTGTCCAGAAATGGAGTATAGCCTTTGCCTTCATTGTGAAAGCCGATAAATTCTTTCGAAAAACTTTCCAAGATGATGATAACAACATTTTCTTTAGTGAACGAATCCGATGGGTATTGATGGATAGGGTTGTAAATTGTGGAGTCAATTTCTTGAAAATAGCCTATTGGACTAAGGTTTTCTTGATTATACGAGTTCAATATTGTAAAGGGCGTGTTTAGTACCAAATCAGGAAAACTGCTGTTGGTAAGTACTCCAGCATTAATGGGTTTTATGGGTTTTAGCTGAGTGCCGCCTCGCATTCCTAACACCATTACACCAACAAATAGTAAAAGGGTAGCTAGTGAGAAAATACTTCTTTTGTACAAATGGGGTAAGCGTGTAATGGAAAGTAAAAAGCCTATTTGAACTATGCTTAGTAAAGTAATTTCCCAATACTCAAAAATATAGTTGAGATAAACGTTTTTAACATCTGTATAGGTGATGAAATTAAAAAAGTCAATGGTGGATCGTTTTAGATTAAAGGCGTAGAAAACGATATCGATATTGTTCAACAGAATAAAAGGAATATTTATGCAATAGAATACGGTATTAATCAGGCGGTTAAAGGCTTTTTGAGCTGGAAAAAAGAAGTGAACGATGAATAATAAAACGACAGGTGTATTGATGTAAAGCAAAGCCGAAATATCAAAGCGTAACCCTTCTGCCATTGCAGCCATTAGCTCTGAAAATTGGCTGATTTCGTAATTTTTGAAGAAAAAAGCCAATCGGCTTAGGGCATAGATGCCGCACAATAAAAGAATTCGTTTAAAAAAGCTAATCAAATGTCTTAGGCCCATATGTTATCCACAGTCGCAGTTATTGTCACCACAGTTAGACTTTGGCTTACGAAGTGTTTTAACCAGATAAAGCACAGCACTTAATAGTAAAACAATAATGATGATATCTTCCCAATTCATTGACTTAAATTTATTGCACAAAGTAACGAATTATTATATTTTTACCGCTTAACGAAGGGATTTGTTTATGAACTACAATCGTAAAGGAATAAATGACGAGCAGTTATTGGCGCTGTACAAGTCTATCCTTAAGCCCAGAATGGTGGAAGAAAAAATGCTTATTCTTCTCCGACAGGGTAAAATTTCCAAATGGTTTTCAGGTATTGGTCAAGAAGCGATTGCAGTGGGTGTTACTTCGGCATTAGATCAAGACGAATATATATTACCCATGCACCGCAATTTGGGTGTCTTTACCACTAAAGGCGTTCCATTGCAACGTTTGTTTTCTCAATTTCAAGGTAAAAGCAGTGGCTTTACAAAAGGAAGAGACCGTTCTTTTCACTTTGGTACACAAGAGTATAACATAGTAGGAATGATATCCCATTTAGGGCCACAGCTTGGTGTAGCAGACGGCATAGCTCTTGCCAACAAACTCAAGGACAATAAGCAAGTAACAGCGGTATTTAGTGGAGAAGGAGGTACTTCTGAGGGTGATTTTCATGAGGCTTTGAATGTGGCAGCCGTATGGGATTTACCAGTAATTTTTATAGTCGAAAACAACGGTTATGGCTTATCCACTCCTATAAACGAACAATTTAGATGCCAACAAATAGCCGATAAGGGCAAAGGTTTTGGCATGGAATCCTATACCATTGACGGCAACAATATTTTAGAAGTTTACAGAACCATCAGTCAGCTTAAAAAAGAAATGCAGGCCAATCCCAAGCCAGTTTTACTAGAGTGCATGACGTTTAGGATGCGAGGGCACGAAGAGGCCTCAGGAACAAAGTATGTCCCTCAAGAAAAATTTGATGAGTGGACTCCAAAAGATCCTGTTATAAATTTTGAGAATTACCTACTCAAAGAAAAGGTGTTGACGGAAGAAGTTATTTCTGCCACCAAAGAAGAGATTAAAAAAGAAATAAATTTAGCCCTTGAAACGGCCTTTGCCGAAGAAGAAATCCATTCTACGGAAGAGAAAGAATTGCAAGATGTATTTTTTCCATACCATTTGCAGCCCCAATCCCCACAAAGCGATAAGGTTTCTAACATTCGATTAGTAGATGCCATTTCAGATGGATTAAAACAGTCTATGCAGCGTTTTCCCAATTCAGTAATTATGGGGCAAGACATTGCCGAATATGGCGGTGTGTTTAAAATTACGGACGGTTTTATTGAAGAATTTGGAAGGGAGAGGGTACGCAATACGCCCATTTGTGAATCGGCTATTGTTAGTGCCTCTATGGGTTTAGCCATTAACGGCTACAAGGCCATTATGGAAATGCAGTTTGCCGACTTTGTCAGTTCAGGATTTAACCCCATTGTAAATTATTTAGCAAAGGTGCATTACCGTTGGGGGCAATCTGCTGACGTGGTAGTGCGTATGCCAACTGGTGCAGGAGTAGGAGCGGGACCTTTTCATTCCCAATCCAATGAGGCTTGGTTTACACATACTCCAGGATTAAAGGTGGTTTATCCGGCATTTCCAGCCGACGCCAAGGGCTTGTTGGCAGCAGCTATTGAAGACCCAAATCCAGTGATGTTTTTTGAACATAAAGCCTTGTACAGAAGCGTTTATCAAGACGTGCCCGATGATTATTACACTTTAGAGATTGGAAAAGCCATGCGCTTAAAAGAAGGCCGTGAAGTCAGTATTATTAGTTATGGTGCTGGCGTACATTGGGCTTTAGAAGTTTTGGAAAACAACCCAGATATTTCTGCCGATTTGATAGATTTAAGAACATTAGTCCCTTTGGATACAGAGGCTATTTTTGAATCGGTAAAGAAGACAGGCAGGGTTATTATACTACACGAAGATTGTGAAATAGGCGGTTTTGGAGCCGATATTTCGGCACTAATAGCTGAACATTGTTTTGAATATTTGGATGCGCCAGTAAGGCGTTCTGCTAGTTTAAATACAGCTGTGCCTTTCGCTAAATCTTTGGAAGAAAACTTCTTAGCTAAAAGTAAGTTCGAACAAAAGCTCAAAGACTTATTGAGCTATTAATATATTTTGTAAATTGACAATTCATTTAAATCTAAAAAAATTATGAAAAAAATAGTTGTTTTTTGTCTGTCCTTTTTGGCTTTAAGCACATTTGCTCAGAGTAGTAGTGATGACATTTTAAGACGTGCTGAAGTAATGCCTGTATTTCAAGAGTGTCAAAATGAACGCTTTGCTAATGCGCCATTTCCGTGTACATTGAGTATGCTGACCGACTACTTCAAAAAGGCCATTAAAGTAGAAAACCCTAGTGGAAACGTTACAAAATGTATGATTTCTTTAGTGGTAGAAAAAGACGGTTCAGTTTCTGACGTTACAATGCCAAGAGGCGTTTACATTAATATGGAGGAGGGTGATGCAAAAGCTGAACTTGAAAGTTCGCTGAATGCTAAGGTATTAGAGGCGGCTAAGAAATTACGCTTTTTATCTCCAGCCTTTCAAGATGGGCAGAAAGTGAGAGTAATGCTTCAGTTCTCTGCAGGAGTGAATTATTAATTCGATTTTTCATCAAAAATTACAGACTGTCAATTTTTTTGACGGTCTTTTTTTTGTTTTGAAGGTGTACGTTTTTTTTTGATTGATATACCCATATAAATAGGCTTAAAACCACACGAAATAACCCTTTTGAATATGTCATATAAATGAGTTAATTCCTTATTTTTTGTATGTGATGCCTGAAATATTTATGTAAATTCGGCAATAATGTTTTGAATTGAACTTAGCCATGAAAAAAGAAACAATAAAAATAGAGAAGGTGTTATGAAGTCCTTAGTCTCATACGCACCAGCCAAGCTACAGACTAAGGACAGTGGGGGCGGACGGGTCAACTAATTATATTTATCCCTTTTAGACATGATTAAACAAATTATATTTTTAGTGGCAGTGTTATTTTTCTGTGAGTCATATGGGCAGAATCTTTCGATTGAGCTTTCTATCGAATGGAAATATGAAGAGTCTGACATTAACAGTAAGTTAAATTCCAACAATATCCCTTATCTTGAAATTAGGTATAATAATTTAACCAATGATTCTATTTATCTTCCAAAGATTTATAATAATAGTTTCCCATTGTTTCCAGCAGGGGCTTTAATGGGATATCATAAACCATACAAGATTGAAGAAATAAAATCGTCATATTCAAATGAAAATAATACAGTTCTGATTGGAGGAATGCCTATTTCCAATAACAAATTGTGGGTAGTACTTGCTGATTCCGTAATTAGTTCTGAGGATGAAGAGTATGAAGTTGGAGAGATTAATCAAATATTGTCAGATATTTATGAGATTGTTTTTCATTTTAATGAATGTAATATGATAAGTTACAACCAAATAACAGATATAAAAGAGTCTCAAATTTTTGGGGAGTTAAAAGAAGATTTTATTTTTTTACTACCAGGTTCAAAACATATTGAATATTATAACCTATCTGGATTTAAGCTTATTGGTGGCAATTATTCATTTGCTCTTTCAATTAATGAGATAAATGATTTTTTATTCACATCATCAACATGGAACAATGAAAAAGATAAGTGGGAGCTTAAGGAAGTTAAATTACCTGAGAAAGTAGGTGGTTATCACTTATACAGTGGTGGTTTTTACACAAATGAAATCAAGATAACATTTTAAACAAAATTCCCCCCCGCTAGCGCGAGCATCTTTGCTCGAGCTAAAAGTAAAAGATATGAAAAAACTGATATTTATTTTATCAACTATTTTAATGTATTCTTGTGGAACAACAAGTAGTTTTCAAAAATCACAAAATCATTCGCTTTCAGATATTCCGTTGAGAATGCGTACATATACACAAGTTTTTAATGATATGTATGAGATTTCAAAAAGTGACTCTATTTGTATTAATGACATAAATTTTATTTTAAAAAAGGATGGTAGAATAATTCAATTTCTTAATGATACTTTGACGTTTAATTTTATTGATACTTCAATTAATTGCAAACTAAGTAATCCTTTTATATATGACTGGGAGGATAATCTTTCCTTTGAAAATTCGTTTATTTTAGTGAAATTAGTTTCGGATGAGGGACAGTGTTTTATAGGAAACTATAAGTTTATTAATCAACAAGATGTAAATGCTAAAAATTTATTTAGTAATTGTAAGGATTCTAAATTATTTTCAGATTCGAGTATATGGAACATGAATAAAACAAATAATTTTAGGTTACAATATCCTCCTCAATATCGACGTAAAAATAAATAGAATATTTCCCCCGCTACCACGAGCATCTTTGCTCGTGCTAAAAGAAGCATTGGCTAAGAACTAAATTACTTAACCCCAAAGAGTTTTTTATCTAGTATAATTTCACTTACACCATCAGGTACTCCTTCTTCCCAGCCGTCTTTTTTCTTCTTGATCTTATTCAGGATATCTCTGGAAAATATCTGCAAGACGGACGCATTAAATTTCAAGTCTTTTATCTTGCCATTTTTAAGGAGGTAATCGTATAAAGGCCTCAATCGGCGGTGAATAGGGATGTTTTTGCTGTAGAGAAGTTCATCACTCGCTTCTGCTTGGTAAGGGTAGAGGTAAATTTTCAAATCTCTGGTAAAGAGTATTCCAAAGGCTTCTAATATACCCCCATTCAGATTGCGGTAATACTTATCGTCAAATATTTCCAAAAGGTTATTTACGCCAATGATAAGGCCCATACGTGCTTTGGTGTAATTTGAGAAATACTCAATAAGTTTATAGTATTGTTTATAATTAGATATCAACACTGAATGTCCTAAAGAACATAAAATGTCGGCTCTATCTAAGAAATCTTTTTCGTCAATATCACCTTCCATTTTCAGATTCGATAGGGTGATTTCAAAAAGCAATTGTACGTTGTCTTTTTCTACTTTATTTTCTTCAATAAAGGCTTTATAGCCGTTTTCCATCATGTCCAAATTTACTTTGGTAACGGGGCGGAAACTCCCTCTGATTGTCAGTATATTTTTCTTGTAAAGTACGTCCGAAGGCTGTTGGTTTTTACCATCAGGGCCAAAAATAACGGCATCCGTCATGCCTTCTTTAACTAGAGTAAGGCTGAGCAGTCTATTATCCACATTTTCAAAATCTGGACCTTCCATGTGTATCATGTCTAACTCCAAATTGTCTCTAGTAAGGTTGTCGTACAACGATTTTATAAAGGTCTTTGGTTCTTTGTAATGGTTAAAACAAGCGTAAATGAGATTGGTTCCCATTACCCCAATGGTTTCTTGTTGTAATTTGGCATCAGAATCATTGAGGCGAACGTGAAAAATTACCTCATTGTAGCCGCCATCAGCAGAAGTTTGAAAGCGACAACCCATCCAGCCGTGTCCTTTCACCGTCTTGGTGTAGTTGATGGTGGCTAGGGTGTTGGCAAAAGAAAAGTATTTTTTATCAGGATGCTCCTCTCGATTTAATCGGCTTTCTATAAGCCCATATTCTTGCTTAAGTATCTTTTTTAATCTAGATTTTGAAACGTATCTGCCATCAACCTCTTTGCCATAGATAGCATCACTAAAGTCTTTGTCATAAGCCGACATGGTTTTAGCGATGGTTCCAGAAGCACCACCAGCTCTAAAAAAATGCCTTACGACTTCTTGTCCTGCACCAATTTCAGCAAAGGTTCCGTAGATAGCACTGTCCAAATTTATTTGAAGAGCCTTTTGGGTGGGTGATAGTATTACCGGTTTTGTCATTATCAGATACTTTTAACAAAAGTAAAAACTGTCCGTGAAATAGCAACTATATTAATCTTATTTTTGGTAAAATTTTTAATGAAGATGAAATTAACGTTTTTGGGCACAGGCACTTCTCAGGGTGTTCCGGTTATAGCTTGCGATTGTTCGGTCTGTGTTTCAGTAGATTCAAAGGATAAACGCTTGCGTTCATCGGTGCTCATTCAAAGCGATAGCACAGCAGTAGTTATTGATACTGGTCCTGATTTTCGCCAGCAAATGCTCAACAACAAGGTAAAAAAAGTAGATGCTTTGGTATATACTCACGAGCATAAAGACCATGTTGCCGGTATGGATGACGTTAGAGCCTTTAATTTTAAATACAAAAGCGATATACCCATTTATGCCTCTGAAAGGGTACAGGAGGCTTTAAAAAAAGAATTTCATTATGTCTTTGCGGCCAATACTTACCCTGGAATTCCAAAAGTATTCTTTAACACCATAGAAGCAGAATCGCAATTTAGCATTGGCGACATTTCCTTTCAAACCATAGAGGTATTGCACTATAAAATGACCGTCTTTGGATACCGTATTAAAGACCTCGTTTACATCACCGATGCTAATTTTATAAATGATAAACAATTTGAAAAGGTAAAAGGTTGTAAAATACTAGTTATTAATGCTTTAAGAAAAGAAAAACACCTTTCTCATTTTACCTTAGAAGAGGCTTTGGAGGTTGGTAAAAGCACTGGGGCAGAGCGCATTTATTTTACACACATTAGCCACCTGTTGGGCAAGCACGAAGAGGTGTGTCAAGAACTTCCTAATCACGTTCAGATTGCCTACGACGGTTTACAAATAGATTTTTAGAAGCTAGATTGTTTTCCGTTTACTGTTCCTAATACTTTAGTTGTAAAGCGTTTTCCAATAAAGGGACTGTTCTTAGATTTGGAAGCCACTTCATTTTCGTCAAATACCCATTCATTACCCATGGAGAAGCAGCAGAGGTTTGCTTTTTGTCCTTCTTCAATAGTTGTATTTTCGATGCCTAATAGTGTTCTTGGGTTTGTTGAGAATGCATTAATAATGGTCTCTAAGCCTAGTTCTTTCTCTAGTTCACAAGCCAGTGGGAAAGCGGTTTGTGTGCCAATAATTCCAAAATTCGCATGGTCAAAAGTCAGTACCTTATGTTCAACATCTTCTGGGCAATGGTCTGAGCAAATGGCATCAATGGTGCCGTCCTTTAAGCCCTTTTTAAGCGCTTTTATGTCACTTCCTGTTCGTAGTGGTGGAAAGACCTTGAAATTGCTGTCAAACGTCTTACATTCATCATCTTTCAGTATTAGGTTGTGTATTGCCACATCGCAGCTTATGTCCACTCCACGTTTTTTAGCAGCACGAACCATTTCCACACTCTTTGCTGTGGATATTCTGTTAGCGTGTAGTCTGCCACCAGTATATTCTGCTAGTTCTATATCTCTAGAAAGCATTACTTCTTCAGCCAGAGCAGGTATTCCTTTTAGGCCTAGTGTAGTGCTGCATACACCTTCGTTCATTTTGCCACCTGCACTTATGGTCGAATCGTTAGGCTGATTCATTACTAATCCACCAAAATTTTTAGTGTAAAGGAGAGCCAACTTCATGATGTCGGTTTTTTGGACACTTCTTCGGTCGTCAGTAAAGGCTTTTGCACCAGCTTGATTCATTTCAAACATTTCGGTCAATTCGTGCCCCTTATTTTCTTTGGTAATATTCCCAGCAGGGACTATATCTACTAGAGCGTTTTTGGTATTGTTTAAAATATACTCAACTTGGACTTTCGTATCGGTGCTGGGTAGGTTAGAGGGCATGTACAATACTGCTGTAAAGCCACCTTTTGAAGACGCTTTGACTCCGCTATTTAAATCTTCCTTCCAGTCGAAACCTGGATCTCTAAAATTCACTTGCATATCAAACAGTCCTGAGGAAAGGTGAAGGTTTTTGCCTTCTACAACTTTACACCCATTTTCTGATTTGATAGATGATTTAATGGATTCTATTTTGCCATTTTTCACTAGCACGTCCACCACTTTGTTGTTAAATGATGATTGTGAGTCGATTACTTTTACGGATTTGAATAAAATGCTCATAATAGTCGGATTAATAGGGTTTCGATAATCAAAAACAAAAGCGCTAACACAATGCAGTATATCCAGAGAGGAGTACCCGTATTTAGGGTTTTTAAATAGCTGCTTATGGCATCGCTGTTTTTATCAATTAATAAAATATTACTGAACCGTTGACTTAATGCAGTCAAGTCGTCATTTTCTAAAGTAGTTAAAGGGCTTTCCAAGCGGTCGTAATTAAAGGCCAATTGACTGATAAGGACTTTATCATTATCAAATAAATTATAATGACCAGCACTGGTAATTTGATTGGCCAGAAAAAGACTTTTATCACGTGCATTTGGAATGCACTCAAATTCACCTTGTTGTATGCTGAAGGGTTTGCTAAAGCCACTGTTGATTAGTGGAATACTTTCATCGCCTACGGTATAGTACAATTGTTGTTTTCCACCAGAGTAAGAAGCGATATTATACAGAATAGGTACAAAGAGGGCATGTTTACTAAAATTACTAAAAGACTTATCTAGTCCTACAGCAGAAAGGTAGATTGTGCCTTCTCCAACTTTGTATTCGCTTAAAAAGTGAGATTTATTATCAAAAGTAAGTAGTGAGCTGCCGTTGGTATTGTTTAACTGACTCAGTGAAAAGTAACTGTCCACTTTTGGAAAGTTTAAGCGTTCCTCAAAGCGTTCAAATACACCATCAAATAAAGCATTCTGATAGTCAATTTTACTTATAGCAGTTTCTGTTTCTACTAGAGATTGATAATAGTCAATTCCCATATCAGTCGAAAAGGACTTGTAGCTGTCAAGGTCAATGTCTTTGGTTGGGAAAACCAATACGCTTTGTCCATCTTCTAAGGCATTTAGCAGGCTTTGTTTTAAACCTGAGGAGAGGGTTGTAATACCTTCTAAAATTATCAGTTGATTTTGGGATAAATCAGTGAAATTGATTTGGTTAATATTTTGAGAACTGTAATTGAAATAGTTGTCTTCGTTAAATAACTTTACTAGAGAAGGGTGAGCCTTTTTGTCATAAATGTGTTGTACATTAATTTGGGGCTTTATCTCAAAACTAAAATGAAATTCATCGTCAAAGGTAATAGGGTAATCTTGTAAGCTTAGCGTACCGTTGTGCCATGAGGTTTTATTGACAGTGAAATTTAACTGGACTATACTTTCATCTTGTAAGGTAGTATTAGCAATGGCGCGTTGTTGATTGTCAATGGACAACTTAATACTAACATCTCTTTCTTCAATATTGTGTGCTTTTAATCTAGCATAAAGGGTAATGTTACTTTTTGCTTGAGGATTTGGCTTGTCTAACCAACAGCTATCAATATAGATGTTTCCATTATCATACGGTTTAGTTTGAATTAGTCGAATGGAGTAGGTAGAGTCTGCATTTTCTATATCCAGATCAGCAATTGTTTTTTGAAAGTCAGAGATAATGTAAATATCTTTTTTCTCAGCCGTGCTGTTTTCAAGACTGTATTTTTGCCGTTTAAAAACTTGATTTAGTGAATTTAGTTTGGCACTGCTTTCAATAGCATTTATTTCTTCCAACAATTGCTCTTTGGCTAATTTTCTTTGATGTATAGGCCTAAAGTCGTTGTCAGAAAAGTAAAAGTCGTCGTTTGGGGAGTAGGCATCGAAAATAGCACTGGCCTGTTGTTTTGCAGCTTGTAGTAGTCTACCAGACTCGTTTTCAGCATCCATGCTAAAGGAATTGTCAATGTACACACTAACGGCATGTTTTTTGGCTACATCATCCGAATCTTCACTTTTAAGATAGGGTTGTGCAAAGGCAAATACAATAAAAGCAATTGTGAGTATTCTCGATAATAAAATGAGAAGATGCTTGAGCTGAGATTGTGATTTTGTTTTTTCTTTAACAGATTTTAGAAACTGTACATTGCTAAAATATACTGTTTTGAATTTCCTGAAGTTAAATAAATGGATAATAATGGGGACAGCTACTAGAGCTAAGGCGTACAAAAAAGAAGAGTACAAGAATACCATTAAAGCGCAAATATAATACAAAAAATGGAATAAGGTTTATGAAATTAAACCATCAACCATAGTTAGTTTTCGGTCAGCCATATTTGCCAAGTCGCTATTATGAGTAACTATAATGCAGGTATGGGCCGTTTCCTTGTTAATATTGAGCAAAATCTCGTGAAGTTGCTCGGCATTTTTAGAATCTAAATTTCCAGATGGCTCATCGGCCAAAAGTACTGAAGGATTGTTGATTAAAGCTCTGGCTACGGCTATTCTTTGCTGCTCTCCACCTGACAATTCATTAGGCTTGTGGTGAGCGCGGTCTTTGAGGTTTAGCATTAACAGTAATTCTTTGGCTTTCTTCTCAGCTTCAGCTTTAGGCACTCCTTTGATGAAGGCCGGAAGGCAAATGTTTTCTAAGGCATTAAACTCTGAAAGCAAATTATGAAATTGAAAGACAAAGCCTATGGATTCGTTTCTAAACTTGGATAATTGCTTATCGCTTAGAGTGTTCAGATTGGTATTGGCAATTTCAATTTCACCAGAATCGGCTTTATCAAGTGTTCCAATAATTTGTAAAAGGGTTGTTTTTCCAGCACCAGATGCGCCTACTATTGAAACGGTTTCTCCACTTTTGATGCTTAGGTCTACTCCCTTAAGTACACTTAAATCTCCGTAGCTTTTACAAATGTTTTTTACTCGTATCACTTCTTTTTGAAATATGAATAATCTAAATAATATCGGAGTCTCAAAGATAAACTATTCTCTTGTGGGTTGTTCAACAATGCCTCTAAATTATCATTATAATAGCTTAGTACCTGATCACTTTGGGTTAAAATAGCATTTTTCCAAACTATGCTTAATTCACTTCCAGGTGCAAACCAATAGTTGAAATTCAAGTCAATGTTCCATGCGTTAAAGTTCACGTCTTTGTTTTCGTTGTAGTCTGAATAAGCCAAATAGCCATTTTCATCAAGCTCATGAAAGGAGTAGTTTTTTACTTGTTCCCAATGGTGCCTAAATTTAAAATCA
>Ga0209555_10001524_pt1 | contig 17750 bp, 16 predicted proteins | sample SaaInl85LU_5_DNA_FD_184643 | JGI IMG/M metagenome (GOLD analysis project Ga0209555, IMG submission 184643) | Marine microbial communities from expanding oxygen minimum zones in the Saanich Inlet - ESP_85LU_5_DNA (SPAdes) (version 2) | ecosystem: Environmental > Aquatic > Marine > Intertidal... | reverse complement strand
TCTGTTTTGATTGTACTATAAACTATGAAGCTCAACTCCGTAAAGCTGGACTATACGAAAAGTACGAAGCTAGTATGATTAATGGTTCTATAGACGCTTTTGCAAAAGACCTTACAGCCTGGGTTAATGATTATGTTAGTTATAAACCTACCTATGTAACTGAACATGGGGACGTAGAGGATTGGAACAGTAATTCTTCTATACAAAATAATAAGGTGTTAGAAAGTTTAAAAGAGTTTCTAGATATACTTCAAAACAGTAAAAAGTAGAGTATTTATTATTATATAACTTAAGTACCTAAAAATGACTCAAAAAGAAGTGTTAGATGCCGTATTGTCTGAAATTAGACATATAAAAACTCACATGCCTAACGGAGAACTGAAGCAAATGCAAAGAGATTTGTCCGATCTTAAAGAAGATATGTCTGATATGAAGTACACACTTCTTAACCCAGATAACGGGGTAATAGTGAATACAAATAAAAATACCGAATTCCGTCTTCAAAAAGAATCTAGAGAAAAGGAATATGCTAAACATATTCAGGATTTAGAAGAAATTAAAGTTTGGAAATCTGGAGTAACAAGAGCACTCTGGGTAATATTTGGTATACTTGCATCGGTTATTATAAGAATGCTTATGATGCATTCAGATAAAATTCAATAGTATGAAAAACTTAAAAAAAGCACTTCAAGAAATAAAAGAAGAAAAACCAGGACTTTGGGCTAATATTAGAGCTAAAAGAGAAAGAGGTGAAAAACCTGCTCATAAAAACTCTAATGCACATAAAGATGCAGTAGCAGCTGGTCAGAAGATTAATAAAATGTCTGAAGATAAAGCTGATGCAGTTAGATGGTTCGGTAATTTAAAATACTACTATCAAAAAGCCTTTGCAGAACTTAAAGGTGAAGACAGAGAAACTTATAAGCAATTAGCTAAAGACTTCTTTTCTAAACTAGAAATTGATCAACACGTACGCCCAGTAGGATTATCTGAAGCAAACGTTAACCCTGAAGCAGAAAAATTAGTTGGTAACTTTATTATGAAGTTAGCTAAGCGATACGGTTACGGAGCTAAAGATGCAATCTACTTAATTCAATCTGTAATTAGTAATATAGAAGCTTCTGGTAAACTAAATGAAGGAGAGGATTGGCCAGAAGAAGTTCCATCAAGACATGGAGATATTATCTTCAAATTAATTAAGGTAATGCCTGATAGAGCTAAGTATGCTCTTATAGATGCCGAAACAGGAAAAGAATGGGAATCAGGAGGTAGAGTATTTACGTCTATTAAATCTCTAATGGCTTCAGCAGAAGATACTATTATGCCTCAAGGCGGTAGACAGTCATCCCAATTCTAAATTTTAATAATGACAAGACTTACACTAGCACAACTCATAGGTGAGATACTTGCTGCCGAAAACTACGCTGACGGCAAAGTAAAAGGTAAGTCAAGACCTGGTCGTGTAAAAAAATCAGGTGCTAGCTGTAAAGGTTCTGTAACCGACCTACGAGCTAAGGCTAAGAAGTATGGCGGTGAAAAAGGAAAAATGTACCACTGGTGTGCAAACATGAAAGGTGGTAAAAAGTAAAGTTATGTATGTCCAAACAATTTTTTATAAAACCAGTTAAAGAGTATTACGATACTTTAAAATTAGTAGAGATAATTAATGCTGGTGGATGGGTTGATGAGAAAACTATTATAGTTGTATGCTCTCCAGAATACAGTTCTATAGTTTCTCAGATTGTTAATCATAAACTTTCTTATTTAAATGATCACGTACCTTTTGATATGGACTTTCTTGAAATGCCCTACCCTGGTCAAGAACTTTATACTGAGGATAGGTACATTGATGATTTGGAATCTTTTGGACATAAGTACGTTAAATCCAATAGAAAATTTCTATTTATAGATTCTGGGGTACTTCGCGGTAAAAATTTTACTATATTAGATAATGTAATGGAAGAGTACTTTACTCCTAACCAGAGAAAGTACGCTTGCTTATACAAACAGTCTAATAGTATATTTGAACCAAACTACTATGTAGAGACTTTTGATTTTGAAGAAGACGGAGGATTAACCTTCTGGTGGGAAGATGAAAATAACCCCTATTGGGGGTGGTAGTTAAATTGAACCTATTTATTTATATACGTATATAAAATATTTGCAAATGACTTACAAAGAGATAAAGGACCGTTTATCTAAATGTGAAACAACTTTAGAACAGCTAAAAAACGGCAAAGTAACAAATCTTAAACCAGCAGAGCTTAGAAAGAGAACTGCTCAGTTAGAAGTCCTTAGAGAATCTTATATTAAACAACTCAAAGAAGCTCAAGAAAAAACTTATCTTGTAACTCCTAAATCAGGAAAGACAGCTGCTTTATCTCTTGGTGATGATGAAGTAGATGCGTTAAAAGATGCTGATGATATAGAGAAAATCAAATCCTCAGACGGTAACGAAGTTAAAGAAAATGAGGGTATTAAGTTTAGCATAGAAGAAACTAAATCAATCGCTAAGTCTGTTGGGAAAGCAGTAGCTATGTCTCTTAAAGCTTTAGGAGATAGCGTTTCTTCAATGAAGGCTAAAAACATAGAAGAAAGTTCATTTGAAATATACGTACAATATAAAAATGGAGCAGACGATCAATTCTCTTTTTATATAACAGATGATACTTTACACCTTGTTGATTTCTCTTTCGACAAAGAATTAACCGATGTAGGAGTAAAACCATCAGGAGAGGCTATAGTAAATGTAGATGTTCTTGCTAATGAACTCCAGAAACATTTTAAATCTTTAAATGAGACTGAAGTAAGTGAAGCTCCAGAAGGAATGTATTATATTAAGATTCCTAAAGATGCAGCATCTCAAAATAAAGCACAAGTTATTTTTGATGACCTTTACGGCATTAAATATCAAATAAACGACGATCCAAAAGGTATCGTTATGTACTTCAAAAAAGAAGATTTTGATGCTGGAGTAATAGACGACTTAGAAGGAGATGGAGTACATATTCTAGATACTAATGTCCCTATAGATGAAGCTCAAACAACTAGTGTAGAAGACATCATTGATCCAGCTGACTATATAGAAATAGCTCAAAACTATTTAGATGGAATGGATGATACCCATACTTTAAGTGATGACCAACTAGAAGATTTAGGGCGTAGAATAGTTAAGCAACTATATAAAGGAGATTTTAAAGCTGCAATGGCTAGACACGGTGGTACGAATGTGAATGAAACAGAAGTAGACACAGCAGGCGGTGACTTAGATGTAGGACATCAAGATGATGAACCAAACATGCTTAAAAAGGACCTTTACGATGTTATTACTTATGCATCTAAATTATACAAAGCATTAGATAAATACGACCAGCATGACGGTGAAGTTGATTTTCCTCACTGGTGGCAGAAGAAAGTAACTCTTGCTAGAGAGTATATGTCTGCAGCACAGCATTATCTAGAAGGAGAAGAAAAACAACCTGCTATCGATCAATTAGCTTTAGAAGCTCAGTCTCATCCAGTAATGGTTCAGCAGAGAATAGCTCATGCTAAAAAAGCTAAAGAAAAACAAGGAGCTTCAAAAGAACAAGAAACTGAATTCCATAAAGATTTAGATACTTTAGTTCATAAAACTTTTGGTAAAAGAAAAGAAGAACTAAAAGAATGGGGAAGTTCAGACCAAAATATAATGAACCAATCTATTCATAAAGAACTTGGCGAACCTAAAAGTATGCCTTCACCATTTAGTAATGAATTAGAATCAGCAGCTGAATCAGCAGTAGACCACTACTGGGATGACTGGGAAGAATACGATACCGATAGAGAAGGTTTAATTGAACATGCTAAAAGAGCCTACCTTAGAGCTTACTTTAAAGAGACATATAATAAATTGGTTCAGATGTTTAGTGAATCAGAAAATGGAGGAATTAATGAAGATAGGTTTCTTGCAGCCTCTTTAGAAGATTTAGTACAGGTAGTTAGTAATATAGCTCATACTGCAGGAATGTCTGAAGACGAAGCAATAGAGTTAGCTATTAGAAAGCTAGAGGCTATGTTAGACGGTAGAGATGACTTAGATGAAGGTAGAAGAGATAACGATGCTCTATATCCTGATAATCCACGACTACCTGAAATTAAAAAATTAGCTGACAAGATTGTGTCTATGGTAAAAGCTGAAGCAGCTAAAGGTGAGTTAGGTTACATTAAAACAATGGAGGAGATTAGATATCAACAAGAAGATGATTTCGAAAGAACTCCTGAATGGAATAAGGCCAAAGGTATTAGATCTGATTTTGACGACTACGGTAGTGATACTAATGAAGGAATAGCTAAGACTCAAAAAGCATATGGCCTTGTAGTGGCTAAAATGAAAGAGTTAGCCAAGCAATATAAAGCTGGTGATACATCAGTAATAACTCAATTAAAAGATCTTACAGCTAAAAAGAAACAACTTGAAAAACAGTTAGAAAAAGACGTAGCAGGTAAGAATAGAGGTCAACAACTTGACACTTCAGTTGAAGAAACTATAAAAGAAGAAAAAGCTACATACTGCGGTAGATGTAAAACTACTCATAAGAAATCCTCAGGCTGCCCTAAATAATATTTTATGAACAAGTTAGATAAACTCATATTAGAAGCTTTTGGACAAGTATCAGAAGCAGATGGTTCAACTAAAAAACCTAAGGATCTTCCTAAAGTATTTAGAGATGCTATAGAAAAGAAGTATGGTCCTATGTCTGATCAAGACTTTTTTAGTGATGATCTAACTCGTTATATGAAGTGGACCGGCACTGACAAAGAAACAGGCTCAGTAGCACACAAAGTTATTATATTACCTTCATTTGAAAAAATGTACGATGAGTTTGCTAACATCGTTAGAGATATTAAAACTTTAATGAGAAGTGACGATATTAGAAAAGATGCAGCAGCTAGAGAATTATTCGAACTTATTAGAACTAATTTCAGAAAGCTACAAAGGTATCTAAGAACTGAAAGACCTGACCAGTACGCACTTATTAGAAATAGAGCATCCCTTGCAGAGTTACATGAAATGTTTGTTAGCCACGCTAATCTTATTCTAGAAGAAAAGAGTATACTTAAAGAATCCCTTTGGCAAGAAATAGAAGAAGCTGAAGAAGAGCCACAACCAGAAGAGGCTGGAGAAGAAACAGGAGCAGTATTAGAAGATGCTACTGATACTATACTAGGCCGATTCCCTACCTTAAAGGCAGCTATTGTAAAACTACAGACTGAAGACTTTAAAGAGTTTGTAGATACTATAGATTGGATTTCACCAAGACCAACTTCATTTAGAATCAATCTTAAAAACGGTCAAGATTACATTTTAAAATGGACAGGTAAAACATTTGAAGCTCAGATACTAGGTAAAAGGTATTTACTTTCTAATATAGCCGAATATCAACAAGCATTAGATAAACTAGCTATACTCTATAAAGAGGCTCCTATGAGTGGAGCTGGAACTGGAGAACCTGCTGATACTGATACCGGAGGCGGTGGCGGTGGCGGAGGTGAATTCCCCGGAGAAGAAGGAGGCGCCGAAGGCGGTGAAGAAGGTGGTGATGAAGTAGACGCACTAGGCGGTGAAGAAGGAGGTGAAGAAGGAGGAGCTGATCTAGGAGGAGAAGAAATAGATTTTGAAGAACCAGGAGAAGAACCTGAAGCATAATGAATCTTATTGATAAGATAATACTAGAATGGTCGTATAGAACCAAAAGAGGATACCCTGATCTAAATAACGAAGAAGATTTAAGGATATTTGAGTCTATGTTTGGTTTTGACCCAACAATAAACGAGTTGCAGAAATTAGATTACGATGTCCTCACTGATAGAGGAAAAGAAATAGCCCAAGAGCTTATAAAACTATTAGGTATAGACCAGGAACAAATTATCCCTGCATCTAGAACCAGTATTGTTATATACGATGAAGATAGACCTACTTTATTTACCAGGATAGAAAATTCAGGTCAATACGGTAAAGCTACAAAAGTTAGAACAGGCCACTTTAAAAAAGACGGTATAACTATCATACTTAAGCCTACAGGTGCAGCATCAGGAGAATTTTTTGAATTAAAACCTCAACAATTAGGTATTACTCTTGATACTAAAATATCATTAGAACAATTACAAACAGAACTTATTAAAGGAATTAAAGATAATAATATTTTAACTCCTATTCAAAAAGAAGTTCTAATTCATGCAGTGACCGGCCAAGGAGCTATTTCTGATAACGATAAAGCAGAATTACCTAAAGGATTTTTCAATGAAGTAAATAAGAACTTTGGTGAACCCCACGGTGCTTTAATCTTCGGTAAACAGCAAGGATGTGATTCAGTTGAATTCCCTGCTGCTGGTAATTATAGATTATTAGACTATATTCTATATAAAGGAGACGAGAGAATTCAAGTTAGTGCTAAATCAGGCTCATCTATAGGTAATACCGTAAAATACTCAGACGTTATAAAACTTGTAGATTTAGCTAAAGGAGAAGCTTCAGATAAGATTAGAAAATTTTCTGATATTATTACTAAGTATTCTGTAATTGAAGGAGCATTCGAAGCTATAGATATTTTTGGTAGTAATGACCTTAAAAAAGCAGTAGCTGATTACAAGGAAAAGTACCCTCAATACCCTAGATTAGGTAGAGGCCCAGAAGACGAAGAATCACATAGAGATCGAATTAATATAGAAAAAGCTTTTGTTAAAGAGATCAATAATGATCCAGAATTAAACTTTAACGAAATCTTTAATAATTACGTAGAAGTAAAATATGTTAAGTACTACTTAGATACTGATAAGCTACAAGGAGTAACTTCTGTTATTGATAGTGGAAACTTTCAAGTATCTCATCTAAGTAAAAATAGCCCTAACCACGATTCTGATAAATTAGGATTAAAAGTTAGTAAAGTTAAATAGTTATGGCACAGGACATAAAGAAGTTAATCGCACAAGAGTATATCAAGTGTGGAAAAGATCCAGCATACTTCATGAGGAAGTATTGCTATATACAGCATCCAACTCGTGGTAGAATTCTATTTAACCTCTACCCCTTTCAGGATAAAGTACTACATTTATTTAGAGATCATCAATACATCATTACACTTAAGTCTAGACAGCTAGGTATATCAACTCTTGCTGCCGGATACTCTCTATGGCTAATGTTATTCCATAAAGATAAAAACATCTTGGCATTAGCAACAACACAAGCTACAGCTCGTAACCTCGTTACTAAGACGATGTTTATGTACGACCAGCTACCTAAGTGGTTAAAAATACCATCAGTAGAGAAGAACAAATTGTCTTTAAGACTTAAAAATGGTTCTAAAATAACAGCTAAATCTTCTAATGCAGATGCTGCACGTTCTGAAGCGGTATCACTACTGCTGATAGATGAGGCTGCTTTTATTGATAACATTGAGGAGACCTTTACTGCAGCACAGCAAACACTTGCTACCGGTGGACAATGTATGGCACTATCTACTCCTAACGGTATTGGTAACTGGTTTCATCAAACATGGGAAAGAGCTGAATCTGGTGAGAACTCTTTTTTGCCTATATCACTTCCCTGGACCGTACACCCGGAAAGAAATCAGTCCTGGAGAGACCAACAAGATGCTGACTTAGGTCCTAGAATGGCCGGTCAGGAATGTGATTGTGACTTCCTAGCATCTGGAGATACTGTATTTGAACCAGAAGACATGTCCTTCTACGAACAGACGTATCAAAAAGATCCTTTAGAAAGAAGAGGGATTGATGGTAACTTATGGATATGGGAAGGAGTAGACTACTCTAAATCTTATATGATTGTAGCCGACGTTGCCCGTGGTGATTCAACTGACTACTCAGCCTTCCATATTTTTGATATTGAAAGTGCAACACAAGTAGGTGAGTATAAAGGAAAACTTTCTCCTAAAGACTTTGGTAATTTCTTAGTAGGTATCGCTTCAGAATACAACGAAGCGTTATTAGTAGTTGAAAATGCTAATATTGGTTGGGCTACTATAGAACAAATAATGGAACGGGAATACCGTAACCTTTATTATAGTGCTACCTCTAATATGGAGACTGTTGAATCTTACATGCATAAGTATGAAAGAGATAAATTAGTACCTGGCTTCACAATGTCTATGAGAACTAGACCTTTAGTGATAGCTAAGATGATCGAATATATTAGAGAAAAATCAGTCACTATACAGTCCAAACGTTTGATGTCTGAAATGAGAGTATTCGTTTGGAAAAATGGAAAAGCACAAGCTCAAGATAGGTATAATGATGACTTATTAATGGCCTGTGCAACTGCACTTTATGTTAGAGATACAGCGCTAAAACTTAGACAGCAAGGTATTGATCTAGCAAGGGCTCAACTTTCATCATTTAATAACTTGAATGCAAGAAATCAAGCTGTTATAAGAAATGTTGGTAGTATGAGAGAAAATCCTTATCTTATTAAGACGCCTGGTGGTGAAGAAGATATCTCCTGGCTATTAAAATAGACTATTTATATTTAAATTATATATCCTATGGCGGATACTTCATTATTTGGTAGACTGAGAAGACTTTTTTCTAACGACGTTGTCATTAGGAATATAGGAGGAGACCAGTTAAAAGTTGCTGACGTTAATTCTATACAGGGAACAGGTAGATACGAAACCAATTCACTTGTAGATAGATTTAACCGACTCTACGTTTACAACAATGTTAACGTTTATAATCCCAATCTAAACTACCAAACTCTCAGAGCTCAATTATACTCAGATTACGAAGCTATGGATACTGATCCTATCATTGCTTCAGCACTAGATATTATCTCTGATGAAACTACTATTAAAAATGATCAAGGAGAAGTTTTAGCAATTAAATCTTCTGATGAAAATATTCAAAGAGTATTATACAACCTATTCTATGACGTATTAAACATAGAGTTTAACTTATGGTCATGGACACGTAATATGCTAAAATACGGAGACTTTTTCTTAAAGCTAGAGATAGCAGAGAAGTTCGGAGTATATAACGTGTTACCGTATACTGTCTATCATATGATTAGACATGAAGGACAAGATCCTGAAAATCCTTCTAAAGTTCAATTTCAATTAGAACCAGATGGAATCACAGCAGCATCAGATCCTAATTACAGAAAGAAACCTAATCAAAGGTCTATTACTTTTGACAATTACGAAATAGCTCACTTTAGATTACTATCAGATACTTCTTATCTTCCTTATGGACGCTCTTTTTTAGAGCCTGCTAGAAAGATTTACAAGCAGGTTAATTTAATGGAGGATGCAATGTTGATTCATAGAATCATGAGAGCTCCAGAAAAAAGAATGTTCTATATTAATGTTGGAGCAATACCGCCTAACGAAGTTGAGCAGTTCATGCAAAGAACTATCAACCAGATGAAGAAAACTCCTTATGTTGATCAGCAGACAGGAGAATACAACCTAAAGTTTAATATGCAAAATATGATGGAGGACTATTACTTACCCGTTCGTGGTGGTGATAACTCTACTCGTATAGAAACTACAAAAGGACTGGAATACGATGGTACTACTGACGTTCAGTACTTACAAGCTAAGTTGTTTGCAGCTCTTAAAATTCCTAAAGCATACTTTGGGTATGAAGGAGATTTACAGGGTAAAGCTACTCTAGCAGCAGAGGATATTAGATTTGCAAGAACAGTAGAAAGAATACAGAAAATTATGGAATCAGAGCTAACTAAAATAGCTTTGGTACATTTATACACGCAAGGTTTTACAGGAGAAAGTTTAACTAACTTTGAAATAAAGCTCTCAACAGCTTCTATTATATTTGATCAGGAAAAAGTTGCTCTACTAAAAGAGAAAGTAGACTTAGCTGCTCAAATGAAGGATTCTAAAATGTTCTCTTCAGACTATATTTACGAAAATATATTTGATATGTCTGAAGATCAGTATATGGAAGAAAGAGACCTAGTTAGAGAAGATACTAAGAGAGCCTTTAGATTAGCTCAAATTGAAGGTGAAGGTAACGATCCTGCTAAGTCTGGAGTTACTTACGGTACACCTCATGATTTGGCTTCTATGTACGGTAGACGTTCCGTTGCTACTCCAAAAGGAGGAGAGCCAGGAGCAGTACCAGACGGATACTCAGAGATGGAACCTGAGAAGGAACAAGAATGGGGTCAACCTGGTCCTGAAGGTGGCAGACCTAGAGAAAAAGCTTCTGTCTATGGAACTAATGATAATCCAATGGGAGGACGTGATCCACTAGGAGTTCATGGTATGCATGGAGGATTTCCATCAGATAATGAAAACGTAATGGAAAATATGTCTACTAAGGCTGTTTACTTTAAAAACAGGGAAGCCTTAAAGAATATAGTATTTTCTAAAGACGATACTAAAGAACCTGAACTTCTAAATGAAGACAACATTAAAGATTTAGGTAACTAGTGCATATTTATAATAGTAAACGTGTATAATGAAGATAAAACATTCTAAGTATAAAAACACAGGACTTATCTTTCAATTGCTTGTTAAGCAAATCGCCGCTGATACTTTAAACAACAAAGACTCAGCTGCTGTTAGTATTATCAAAAAGCATTTCACAGGTAAGAATGCTCTCGTTAGAGAGTTTAAACTGTATGAATTTATATTAAAAAATAAAGGTATTGGACAAGCTAAAGCTGAAACAATACTATCGACTATTACAGAAATTTCTAGAAAAATAGACCAGAAAACACTTAAGACACAGAAGTATGATCTTATCTCGTCTATTAAAGAAAATTACAATCTTGACGAGTTCTTTGCAATTCAAACCCAAGATTATAAAGCATTAGCCTCATTATACTGTTTACTTGAAGCTCAAAACAATAACGATATAGTTGACCCTAAGTACCTTATTAACTTTAAATCAACTTTATTAGAGCACCTGACAACACAGAAGCAAAATGCTGAGGATGTAAAAGATACGTTAATCGAAGAATACTCTAAGTACGATAAAGATCTTAAACTTTTAACATTTAAGATATTATTAGAGAAATTTAACGATACATATAAAGACTTACTTCCTGAGCAAAAAAACATATTAAAAGAATTTATTACTTCAGTTAACTCTACTACACGTTTACGCAATCTAGTTAACGAGGAACTTACTAAGATAAGCAATATCGTTAAAAAGTTATCTAGTAAAGTTAAGGATGAAGTGGTAAAAATTAAATTAGATGAGGTAGCTAAAGCTATTGTTCCTGTATCAAGTAAGGACAAAGTTTCGGATACTCATTTAGTTAATCTAATGCAGTACTACGACTTAGTCAACGAGCTTAAATCCCTTTAAAATGAAAAGGTCTGACTTAACTCAAATGGTTAGAGAAGTATTGCAAGAATTAGATGAAGCTAATACATCATCAGCCACTCCTGGGTTTCATACACCTTTTGCGTTTGGTAAAGATAAAAGAGCAAAACAGGCATTAAAAAAACAAGGATACAAAGAAGCATAATGAGACAAGTAACCGCAAATGAAAAATACAAAGCTGTTAAAAACGGTATTTTAGCAGAATCAGAATTCGTTAGACAGATGCGTCTAGCGTTTCCTCAATTTGTGTCTCCGTTAAATGGATATAAAGACACAATACAGATCCTTAAAAATAATAACCTTATCTCAGAAGAAACTGTAAAAGATGAATATGCTAATATTTCAGACGATTCAGTTAGAAGAGGAATGGATATTGAGATTGCTAAGTTAGGATATGATCCTGTTACTTGTACCGACGCTGATGTATGTTCAAAAGCTAAAGCCACAGCAATAAATAATATTAAAAAGGATCCATTATACTATTATAATTTACTTGCTAAAGAGTCTTCTAAGGTAGATAAGCACGATAAGTATACCGAAACTAAAAGAGGTAAACTTGAAAAAGATACTTTTAACGATATGAAAAAAGCTACGTTAAAAGAAAGAAAAGAGAACCTTGTTGAAGGAACTAGAGCATTAGTAGGATATTTGAGTGGCGATACTCTAACTACTACATATAACCATTATGACGGTTATCCTGAAAATTTGGGAGTAGGTTTAGAGACTCATTATAATGATGATGAGAAAGCTAAAGATGTTGCTATGAAAGGCTACATTACTTACTTAAATCCTGAAACAGGAGAAATTGAAGCTACTCATAATGATGCACCAGGTAAAGTAAGACTCCCAGAAGACGTAGAACAGAGAGCAAGAGAAATTGCAGAAGAGATTGATCGTTTTGGTGCTGATTACGGGTACATTTGGGTTGATGAAGCTAATATGTGGACAGTAGTTAAGAATACAGGTATCCGCTCTATGATTGATCAAATCGTTAAGAAGATTAGTGAAGGTAATTATAACATGGAAGAAGCAGATGCTATCCCAACAGAACCAGGAGTTCCAGGACAAAGAGCTTCTAACCACGATAGAAAAATGGCTATGAGACATATCATAGACTTTTTAACTATTACAGGTCATCCAGAAACAGGATTAAAAGTTTCTAATAACGATGCTATTGAGTTTATTAAAACTCATAGAGACGATATCTTTGACGGAACCATCGACCATAATGATATAAATGATGTATGGGCTAATTATGACGAATATGAATCTGTTAATACAGATTACATAGACGAAAAGAAAGGTAAAGATCATGACGGAGATGGAGATGTAGACGGAGACGATTACAAGGCTGCTAAAGATAAAGCCATCAAAAAAGCGATGGGGAAAGATAACGTTAAAGAAGCTGTCAAAAACATAATTACTAAAGTATTACAGGAAGAAGTATTAAACGAGGCTGCTACTAACGAACTAGCTAGAATTGCAGACGAGTATGGAGACTTTGGCGGATTAAAATCAGCTGTAATCGACCTACAGAACATTGTTACTGATATTGAAGCTTATTACGATAAGACACGAGAAAAAATTCAAAAGGTTTATAATGCTTTAGGAGATATAACTAATGAGGAAGGTTTGAAAGTAGGAGCATTTATTGCACCTTCTATTGAAGCTGCCTTTAATAAAGACCTTAGACCAGCAGTCAAAAGAGGATTCACCTCAGGTCTTGATACTCCAAAGGTAAAGACGATTTCACGAGCAGACGTTGATAGAGGATATGTTCAACAGGAGGCTCCTAAACAATCAGTTTTTACACCAGTAAACGAAAAAAAGAAATAACATGGCACAATTATTAGTAGACGTTACGCCATTTAGACCTACCATTAAAGAGTCCAAAAATAAACCTGGAGTCTTTGAAGTTGAAGGTGTTATGCAGAGAGCATCTGCACAAAACCAAAACGGTAGAGTCTATAAAAAAGAGATTCTAGAAAGAGAATGTAGTAAATACGTAAAAGAGTTTGTTGAGAGAGGTAATGCCTTTGGAGAACTTGATCACCCTGAATCTCCTGTTGTCTCTCTAAAGAACGCCTCTCACATAGTAAAAGAATTGTGGTGGAAGGGAGACGACCTTATGGGTAAGGTAGAGCTACTAAATACCCCAGCCGGTAATATCGTAAAAGAAATTATTAAAGCCGGACATACAATTGGAATCTCATCTAGAGGTACAGGATCGGTACAGCAGACAAATGAAGGGCATTTAGAGGTACAAGACGATTTCGAACTAGTATGTTGGGACTTTGTATCTAATCCTTCTACTCATGGTGCGTTTATGAACCCAGTATCCCTACAAGAGGGTAAAGTAAAAGTTTCTAAATATTCTAATTTAGATTCTATTATAAACGATATACTAAGAGCGTAATGAAACTTCAAGATATACTATTAGAGAGTGATGAACAGCAATTAGCTGCTCAGTTAAAAGCTGTACTAGATAAAGAAATGAAAGATGGTGAATTAAATGAATTCATCGATCCTGTATCAATTCTAGGATACCTATTAGCTTCTAATACTATTCTTGACATCTTAGGAAAATACACTGCTAAAGTATTACGTAAGTTAAACTTAAACAAAGCTGCTGATAAGGCACAAGCAGTACACGATTGGGCACACCATAACGAAAAAGCTATGGTAGCAGTAATAGCACAAGTTATTTCACCTTTTGTAAAAGATAAAGGTAAAAGAGATAATATAGCAAAAGGCCTGTTTATTGCAATTTTAGCTGCATTAGGTATACAGGCAGGAGTAGGAGCTCTAAATGCAATTAGAGGTGCTAATGTAGGGTCAGCAGCACTTTCTATGACCAAGACCGCACTAAAAGGAAGAGATATAGCTAACGTAGGAAAAGAAATTTTAGGTTCGTTAGTATAGTTTTTGAAAAAAGTATATATTTATATACAAATATACAGTTCCTTATACTGTATTTAAAAAATTATAACTTCACATTATAGCTCTCAATAGCTATACGAAATCACAAATTTTTATTAAAAATGGCAAACAAAGATTTATTCAAGCAAGCTATTGCTGAAGCTAAGTCTGTTCGTGAAGCCGCTATCGCTAACGCTAAAGAGGCATTAGAGGAAACTCTAACACCCCACCTTAAAGACATGTTAGCTGCTAAACTTCAAGAGATGGAAGATTCTCAAAACGAAGAAGAAGTAGTAAACGAAGTTGAAGAGGAAGTAGAAGAGGTAGTAGCTGAAGGAGATGGACTAGAATCAGTTACAGCTGAGGCTGAAGAAGAAGACGAAACCGAGGTTGATTCAGAAGAATCTGAAGACGAGGTGGAAGACGAAATCGAGGATGCTGGCGAAGAAATCGAAGGAGAAGAAGAAATCGACGGTGACGAAGATTTATCTAAACTTTCAGTTGACCAGTTCAAAGACATGATCAGAGACATTATTGCTCAAGAGGTAGGCGGAGACGCTCCTGCTGACGATATGGATGCTGGTGATATCGAAGGAATGGGAGACGAAGCTCCAATCGAAGAGCCTGCAATCGACGCTCCTGTAGAGGACGAAGATGAAATTGATCTAGACGAACTTATTAGAGAACTAGACGGTTTAACAGAAGAAGAAGTAGAAGAAGGTAAGAAAAAAGATGATGAGGCTATGGAAGAAGCTAAAGAGGAAGAGGACGAAACTGTAGAAGAAGACGTCACTGCTAAATCTACCGCTAACCAAGAGTCTGCCGATCATTCTGCCGAAGGTACTAACATTAACAGAACTGTTAGTGAGGACCTAAAAGACGCTTTAGCAACTATCGAAACTCTACAGAAAGAGTTAAACGAGGTAAATATTCTAAATGCTAAACTACTTTACGTAAACAAGATCTTTAAGGCTCAGAACCTTACAGAATCTCAAAAAGTAAACGTTATTGCTGCTTTCGATAAAGCAGAAACGGTTAAAGAGGTAAAACTAGTTTACGAAACTGTTGCTGACAACGTAGGGACTAAGAAGGAATCTACAATAAAAGAACACAAAGGATCTGCATCTAAAGCTACTGGTACAACAGCTAGTAAACCAGAAGTAATTGCAGAAGTATCTGATGCTGTTCGAAGAATGCAAAAATTAGCTGGAATTATTAAATAATTTTATTAAAATAAACTAAATCATGGAAATTAATTCACTATTAGAAAGTGCTAACGGCTACAAAAGCTTACAAGCTGATGCCAATAGACTTGCTGAAAAATGGGCTGCTTCTGGATTGCTAGAAGGTCTTGGTGAAAAAGAAACTGCTAATATGGCAATGATTCTTGAAAACCAAGCTAAGCAAATCGTAGCTGAAGCCAACACAGGTAACGTAGGTGGTGCATCACACGGTGGTGGACAGGGTGAGCAATGGGCTGGAGTAGCTCTACCTCTTGTAAGAAAGGTATTCGCTCAAATCTCTGCTCAAGACTTTGTATCTGTACAACCAATGAGCTTACCATCTGGACTTGTATTCTACCTAGACTTCAAATATGGAGATACTAACGGTGGAAGAACTGATCAAGAGAACATGTACGGTAACGTAACAGAAGGTGCAACTAAAATGGTTAAAGACGTAGATCCATCAGGAGGTCTTTACGGAGCTGGACAATTCGGTTACTCTTTCAACGAAGTATCTTCTTCTTTAGCTACTTCTGCTGCTACTGCTTCTTGGGCTCAAGTAGGATATGATGGAGACTTAGACACAGGATCTTTCGGTGCTGTATCTGTAACTATCCCTGCTGCTAGCAACGCTGATCATTTAGCTGCTAGATCATTCAGATTATACTCAGGTTCAACTGATATTACTACTAACCCAGAATTTACTACTGCTGTAAAAGCTTCTAACGGTAACGTAACTGTAACTTTCGTAACTGACGGTGCAGATTCACTTGCTGACTTAGGAACTGAGAAAGTATTATTCTCTAAACAACCAGTAGAAAACGACAGAGGTGACTTCGAAGCTGCTTCTGATAGAGCTGTAGAAAACCTTAACATCCCAGAAATCGATGTTAAACTACAAAGTGAGGCTATCGTTGCTAAGACTAGAAAGTTAAAAGCACAATGGACTCCAGAATTCGCACAAGACCTTAACGCATATCACTCAATCGATGCTGAAGCAGAATTGACTTCACTTCTTTCAGAGTACATCTCTATGGAGATCGATCTTGAGATCTTAGATATGCTTATCTTAGAAGCTAACACTACTGAGAAATGGTCTGCTGAGAACAACAGAGTATGGAATGGTTCAGCTTGGGCTGCTGCTACTTCAGACTTCTACAATACTCAAGGACAATGGTTCCAAACTTTAGGAACTAAAATCCAAAAAGTATCTAACAAGATTCACCAAAAAACTTTGAGAGGTGGAGCAAACTTCCTAGTATGTTCTCCTTCAGTAGCTACAATCCTTGAATCAATTCCTGGATATGCTGCTCAAACAAACGGTGATCAAGAGCAATTTGCAATGGGCGTACAAAAAGTAGGTGCGTTAAATAACAGATTCCAAGTTTACAAAAACCCATACATGACTGAAAACACAATCTTGATGGGATATAGAGGAGGTCAATTCCTTGAAGCTGGTGCTGTTTATGCTCCTTATGTACCATTGATGATGACTCCTCTAGTATACGATCCAGAATCTTTCACTCCAAGAAAAGGTTTAATGACTCGATATGCTAAGAAGATGATCAGACCTGAATTCTACGGTAAAATCCACATTTCTGACTTATCGTCAATCTAAGATTTAATCATTAGAATATAATTAAAGGAGGCTCGTTTTACGGGCCTCTTTTTTTATGTACTATTTATATTAAAACCGTATAATAAATGGCGAACGTAACTACATGGAATGGTACAGCTACATTTACAGCTGGAGATACTCCCTTCGGATTTTACGACTCAGATACTGACTTTCAAACTGATGCAGAAAAAGTAGCTAAGTTCTGTGGTACCCGTTTGGGGTATCCTCTTATGGATGTTGAATTACAAGAAGAATCATTCTTTACATGCTTTGAAGAAGCTGTAACTACATACGGAAATGAAGTATTTAATTTTAAAATTAGAGAAAACTATATAAATCTTGAAGGTTCATTAACCGGTAGTAGTATTAATAATCAATTAATTGATCCTACACTCAATCGTATTATACAGATTTCTAAACACTACGGAACAGAAACCGGAGTAGGTGGAAATGTAACTAAATATTCAGGATCTTTATCAATTACTGCATCTCAGCAATCATATGACTTAAATCAATGGGCTATAGATCAAGGTATTACAGGTAGTATAGAAGTTAGAAGAGTATTCTACGAAGCACCACCAGCAATTCAACGTTACTTTGATCCTTATGCTGGTACAGGTACCGGTATACAGTCATTAATGGAC
>Ga0209555_10001517_pt1 | contig 17801 bp, 19 predicted proteins | sample SaaInl85LU_5_DNA_FD_184643 | JGI IMG/M metagenome (GOLD analysis project Ga0209555, IMG submission 184643) | Marine microbial communities from expanding oxygen minimum zones in the Saanich Inlet - ESP_85LU_5_DNA (SPAdes) (version 2) | ecosystem: Environmental > Aquatic > Marine > Intertidal... | reverse complement strand
TACACTCTTGTTGCGAAGAAGGTGACGGTGCCCTGGCGTGCGACGCAAGAGTTTACCGGTGCCTGTCTTCTTGAAGCGTTTGGCGATGGATTTACGTGTTTTCTGCATGAGAAATTAGGAAAAGAGGAGGAAAACATAGCTTTACCGGGCCCTTGTAAAGGGAAAAGGAGAGAATTAGAAAGTAATTTCTTCCTTTTCCGGATTCCAGTAGCGAATCGCTACAATTTTACCAGTTGCATCGAGATCAAAGACGGTAACACGGTCATCCTTTTGCGGAAAATCTTCAAGTAAGCCCTCACTATCGGCCAGCATGATACGATGTGGATACTTCTTCATTTTAGGCATCGCAAAGAAGCGACCGATGGCTGGCATGCCATATACATTCGCGATAAATACAGCATTCTGCTCGGGAAGGTAAGTCGCGCCTTTTTTGGCAAAATAGCCATTGGCGCTTTTCCCCACACTCATAGTGTATGCGACAGCAATATGCTCAACGCACCTAGGCAAGGTGTAGGCTACCTCATGTTGATCCTGCATGTCTTTCAACGCTGGGAAATGATCTCCAGACGCCAACGGTGCAGCGGTGACTAGCCCCGTGCCGAACAAAGCACAACTGAACAAAATAATGATAAAGCGAGGACGGAAGTTAAATAGATAGTGTTTCACGGCCCAATACTAAAACACCGCCGTGAAACATTAGTGAACGCAAAATGAATTTTTATTCATAATCGATTCATGCACGCTTCACTTAAACTTACTAAAATCACACGAAAGAGTTATTGCACCCAACCCAAGCAATTCATGCGAGTGCGCATCCTTCAACACCCCTGAAGCGCCATCGTCATAACTCAGGAGAAAGCTACACCATGATGACTACCCCAAAATACGCCCCACGTCTGACCATAATATCGTTACTACTGGCAGTGTCCTCGGTTTGCTCTGCCTTCACTCCGGCTCCCGATGAAATCGAACCTAATGCCGGTTGGACAGTGATCGCATGGAACGATCTCGGCATGCATTGCATGGATGAAGATTTTGCCGTCTTCGCAATATTACCACCTTTCAATACAATCAACGCCCAACTAGTCGACCCCAGCGGAAACCTCATTGAAGGCGGCGACTTCCATCTTTACTATCAAGCCGCCAAAGATCCCGACGCGTCAAAACCCTCGCCCCCTCCAAATATACCAACTTCTGGGAATTCGCACAGGACCTTTTTGGAGCGCAACTCGCTGATAACACGGGGCTCTTTGGGAGTGTTGCCCCGGGGCCGGACAATACACCTGAGGCCATGCACTGGAACGCCACACACAAGTGGTGGACGGCAGAAGGCATTCCCATCGTGCCGGTGGATGTCTTCGGTGATCCCCAAGCATATCCTTTACTCCGTATCACAGCTCGAAACAGCGCCGGCGACCTCTTGGCTGAGACACTGACAACGACGCCCGTATCTGCCGAGATGAATTGCGTGACCTGCCACGGGTCCGGCAGCAATGCTGCTACTATTCCAGGCGGTGGCTGGGTCAACGATCCCGACCCTGTGCGCGATTACCGTTTAAATATTCTCAAACTACATGATAGCCGCCGCGCCAGCAACGAGGGCTATGGCGCTGCGTTGGCTGAGTTCGGCTATGACTCAAACGGCCTCTACGAAAACGTGGTGACACAGGGAAAACCGATCCTCTGCGCGAGTTGCCACGCCAGTAATGCTTTAGGCACTAGTGGATACAGCAACATCATGCCACTCACGCAGGCGATCCATAATGCACACACAGCAGCAATCGACCCGACTACCTTAGAACCGATGGGGCTCTCCAGCAATCGCTCTAGTTGCTATCTATGTCACCCCGGAAAAAAGACACAATGCCTCCGCGGTGCAATGGGCCATGCGATGGATGCAAACGGAGAGCCTTCGGTATCCTGTCAGAGTTGCCATGGTGGCCTCGCAGATGTCGGGGCATCAGAGCGCGCGGGCTGGTTTAACGAACCTAATTGCCAGTCCTGCCACACGGGAACCTACACCAACAACAGCGGTCAAGTTCGCTTCACAGATGCGCGGGTATCCGACGGCACACTACGCGAGCCCGCCGATGCTCGTTTTGCGACCAATCCGGATACACCAGCGGAAGGCATTTCCCTCTACCGCTTCTCAACTGGCCACGGTGACTTGCAATGCGCGGCCTGCAACGGCTCGCCACACGCTACCTACCCTACGAATCTAAGAAACGACAACTTGCAATCACTCAACATGCAGGGACACATAGGCACTGTTTCCGATTGCACAGCATGCCACAAGAATGACACCTCCACCACCCATACGATCGACGGCGGTCCGCACGGCATGCACGGCATCGGACAGTGGTGGGTGAATGCGCACCACGATGTCATCCCCGAAAGAAACGACCGTCGCGATGTCAGCGCATGCCAGCCCTGCCATGGTTTAGACGCCACGGGCGGTGACTTATCGAAGGCGCTCGGACCACGCACTTTCAACACTGAAAAAGGCGGCCCGACCATCACCTACTTTGAAGGGCAACGAGTGAGTTGTTACGATTGCCACCGAGGTCCAAATGAAAGTGACAGCTACAACCAAGCGAAGCCGGTCGTGCAAAACTTCACACTCCAGACTGCAAGCGATACCGCTGTGGCCGCTTACCTGCAAGGTAGCGACAACGACACGGCAATCCTAAGCTATCGCATTGTCTCGATACCACAGCATGGCACACTCTCACTTGCTGGTAGCCAAGTGGTCTATACACCAGATCCAGCTTTTGTGGGCACGGACGTTTTCACCTACTGCGCCAAGGACAATCGAACCGATTCAAACCTCGGCATCGTCAATATCAATGTAGGCTCCGGCGCCAATACAGTGGATGCAGACGGCGACGGCATCGCCGATCTTGTCGAACGCGCTTTCGGTCTTTCCACCTCGCGCGTGAATCGCGGCAGTGCGCCAGACTACCACCTCTATACCGACGAATCAGAGCAAAACTACATACAAGCCACCTACGATCCAAAACTCATTCCTGCTGGCCTAAATTTAATCTTCGAAGCATCACCCGACTTGTCCCCAGGCAGTTGGAATTCCGAAGCAAGCCTCATTCGTAGCAGCAATGCTCAAGGCAAGACCGTAGTGCGCTTGCCACTCCCCCCTCTGGCACCGAACCCTACTTCCTACGCTGCCGAGTATAATAAGAATAATCAGTGACTTGGAATAGTAGGAAAACTCGCTAGTGTTCGACTATGCCTGAAGTGCTTCAAATTATTCTGGTCTCTTGGTTTGCTGGGCTTGCCGCTTTGTTCGGCGGACTGATTGCCCGCATTGACCGCAGCCAGGATAGCGAGGTAAAAAATGAATTCCTACATGGCATGACTGCACTAGGCGGCGGAGTGCTGCTGGCAGCCGTCGCGTTCGCGCTTGTCCCAGAGGGCATTGAAAAACTGTCGGCACTACCACTGTGCATCACTCTGCTATCGGGGGGTCTGGCCTTCTGTCTACTCGACTGGTGGTTGTCTCAAAAGAGCAGTCCACGCGCCCAGTTTACAGCACTCCTCGCCGATTTCATTCCAGAAGCGATTTCACTTGGAGCCGTCTTTGCCGCCGATCCCAAATTGGGCTTTTTCCTCGCGGCGTTTATCGCTGCACAGAATTTCCCCGAAGGCTTCAACGCATATCGTGAATTAAACCAACATACCAAGCGGTTAACCCTTCTGGCTGGAGCCAGCCTATTGGGCCCAGTCGCCGCAGTCTCTGGATACTATGTATTGCAAGACAGCCCACAAATCACCGCTAGCATGATGACCTTTGCAGGAGGCGGAATTCTCTACCTAGTATTTCAGGACATCGCTCCACAGGCCAAATTAGAGCGCCACTGGCTACCCCCACTTGGTGCTGTGCTCGGATTTTTGATCGGTGTTATGGGGCAATATTTTATGCATTAACTAAGACCGCTCAATACGGCAGAAACTCCTACAATTTATTTATGTGTATATAATTACTTTTACGTGAACTTTTTTGAAACCAATCACTCATAATATAATTATGAAATCTACCAAAGTTAAGATACGTCGAGAGGACGGTTTGCATCTCCGTCCCGCCGCGCAGATCGTTCATCTCGCACATTCGTTTCAATCCTCCGTTTGCTTGAAGGTAAAAGAGCGAACAGCCGACGCCCGAAATATCATGTCAATCCTTATGCTTTGCGCGACAATGGGAACGATCATCGAGGTGGAGGCGGTTGGTTCTGACGAGACTGAAGCGACTGCCGCCATCTGTGAAGCTCTAGCCTCCGATCCAAATGAGCCCCTAATTGACAAAAACGTATGAGACCGATCGTTGTTCCACGGTCATAGTCAATAAATCTAAGATAAACGGAAAATGATGATTTTTTCATAATCCGTTCAGATACACTTCATCTATGCAGTATAGCGTATTGTTATGCGTTTATACCGAACTCTCCTCTCCGCCTATTGGATTCTTTTGACTGCAGGATCGGCCTACGCCGGTAACTTTAATATCGAAAAGAGCCAATCCGAACTCGCGGCCACAATGCATGCCTCGCCCTCGCATGATTTCACCAGCGTCGCGAAGGACTATACCTGCGATATCGAAATTGCTCCAGACACTCTCACAATCAAAGAGGCGGTTTGTCGCTTCAATTTTGCAGACCTAGACTCGAGCAAGAATTCACGTGATAAAAAAATGCGCAGCTGGGTAGATGTTAAAAAGCATCCCACCGCAAAGTTTGTATTCGAAAAAAACCTCCCCGATACTAAATCTGGTGAGCACGTCGCTAAAGGCACGTTCTCAATGCATGGCATGGAACACCCCATAACCATCACTTACACGCTTAAAAACAAGGACGGCGAAGTCATCCTCGATGGGCACACAGAGTTCAATCACAAGAACTGGGGGCTCGATCAAGTGCGCCTGCTATTCTTCTCGGTCGACCCCGTAATCAAACCCCACTTCCACCTCGTTGGAAAACTGGATAACTAATGCCTGCTCAAACAATGGTCAGGTGCGAGACCGCAAGAGAGCAAGTCGTCCTACTCAACGACCGCAGACAAGTCATCGGTTATGCCGACAAGGCGCGAATCCATACCATGGATACGCCACTGCATAGTGCCTTCTCCATCTTTCTTTTCAATCGCGAGGGGCAAATGCTCGTGCAACAACGTGCATGGTCGAAAAAGACTTGGCCGGGCGTCTGGTCGAACGCCTGTTGTGGACATCCCGCTCCTGGCGAAACCCTACTTGCCGCCGCAAAGCGCCGACTCGCCCAAGAGCTCGGACTGCACGACATCTGCCTCCATCTGGCACTCCCCGACTTCCGCTATCGAGCCGAACATTGTGGCGTCGTTGAAAACGAATTCTGCCCTGTCTTCATTGGGCTGTGTCGCTCGCAACCAAGACCCAACGATCAGGAAGTCGCAGCGACCGACTGGATCGAGTGGGATGCTTTCGTGAACCAAGATCCGATCTTTGCGGGCTATTCACCATGGTCAAAATGGGAAGCTAAATTGCTCCAAAAATCAGGCCTTATTGACGAACAGCTAAAAACCTAAGTAATAAGTTTAATCACTGCTAGCTATCGGCAAGAACCACTGTTGTTTCGCTGCAAACGCTGCGGTCGCCCAACGCTTCAATGGTTGATCGATTGGATCCAAAGAGAGCCTAAAAGTTCCAAAATGATATGGGATAACAAATTCACAATTCAAAATGCCAGCGACCTTCAATGCCTCTACTGGATTGAGATGTCGACTGCGCAAAAACCACTGCGGCGAATAGGCACCGATAGGCAAAACCGCAAAACGTGGTGCATAGTCTGCAGCAATAGCCTCGAAATGCTCACCCATCGCGGTATCCCCAGCAAGATACAGTGCCTCTCCCTGATGGCGGATCATATAACCGCAGGCAAATAACCCTCGCTGCCATGGGTAACGCCATCCGCCATGTTGAGCAGGCACTGGAATGATTTCTATATCACCTAGGCGAGCTACCTCGCCGATCTGCAAGGGCACAACTTCATGCCTAGCCAACACCTCCCCTGAAAGAAAACGTTCCGAACCAGAGGGCAAATACAACCGCGTTGGCGATAAGCGCTCTAAGGTAGCATTGTCCAGATGATCCATGTGCGCATGCGTCAGCAAAATCGCGTCGCTTACCAATCCCTCCGCAAGTATTGGACCATCAAACATTCGCGGCGCTACCTTTACGCGCGTCGAGGCGACAGGGTCCGCAACTAGTCGCAAGCCTCCCCACACGATCTGTATCGTAGCATGACCACCCCAATATAGATTCGGTCGATTCTCCAATTTGGTAAACTCATCCGCACTTTGCTCTGCCAATAAAAGCTCCGATTCACTTAGCTGAGTCCAACCAATGACTTCATCCCACTGTCCCGAGCGCCCCCACCCCAGCCATAGCATAAAAACTAGAAAGCTCCCGAGTAACGTAACGAATAGCAGACACCACTTCATCATGGTCAAGTTTCCGTTTCCAGAGTTCGAGGCAAGCGGACGACTACGACCAAGCCTTTGGCATCTTTACGGTTCTCTGCATAAATCAATCCACCGTGACGTTCCACGATACTTCGACAAATGGCTAAACCGAGACCGTTGCCCTTACTTCCAGCAGCAGAACCTAGGCGCTCGAAGCGATTAAACATATGTCCAAGTTGCGACTCTGGAAGTCCCGCCCCTTGATCAATTATGCGAAACTCAAGTTGACCATCCCTTAGATCAGCGGTCAGGGAAATGCTGTTGCCTGCGTGGCTCACGGTGAGTGCATTCGATAGTAAGTTCAACAAGACCTGACGCACCAGATTTGGGTCCATCTCCCACTTACCGGGGACTGAGTTCACCAGTTCAAAGGTAATTGATTGCTGTTCAGATAACAATTGAGCGTCCACCTTAAAGTCTTCCAGGAAATCTGAAAGCGCTACGAGCTTTAAAGACAGCGGCATGACCCCAGCATCCGATTTAGAAAGGAAGAGAAGTTCATCGATGATCTTGTTGAGTCGTTCAACCTCTTCCATTTGTTCAGTTAACGCACCGGCACGCTCTTCAGTTGTCAAATCTGGTTGATCCAGCAAGCGTTCGGTCTGGAGGCGGATAATCGAAAGTGGTGTCCGAAACTCGTGCGACGCCTCAGCCGTAAAACGCTTCACTTGCTGATAAGCAGCTTCCAAGCGATCAAGCATATCGTTCAGCAAGATCGCCATCCGCTCAATTTCATCACTGGTATTCGGAACAGGGATACGTTCATTAAAATTCGTTGCACTCACTCGCTGTGCACTCCCTTGAATCGCCGCGATGGGTCGTATTGCCAAACGACTCAAACCATAACCCAATGCTAAGCTAAAAAGAAAGACCCCCAGGCAAACATAAATGCTGGTTCGCTCGTAGTTATCAAATAAAGCCTCCGTACTCTGGAGAGAGGAGACGACATGGATATCCAGTCCCGCATACTGAGTCTCCATCGATCGAATCAACCCCAACTCATTGTCATACGCTGTGTAACGATCATGGCCATGCACATCTTTAGGCAAAGTGTAGGGCCCAAGATTACTACTTTTATACAGGATTTCATCATGCCCTCGACCGACTTGGAAAAAATATAAAGCAGCGTCCAACTCTGCATGCACTTTGATCGCTTCAATGATTGCTGCCTGCGTGCCAACTCTCTCTTCATCTATACGCGAGCGAATTTCCTCGAACTCGACATCATTCAGCAAGTCGATCGAAGACACCATATTATGCTCTAAATAGAATCGACCGAACAGCAACAAAGTCGCGACCGTGAGCGTCACCACCAAAGCATACCAGAGCGTCAAGCGTGCAGAAAGCGATTTCATGGCATCATGTAACCAACGGATCGAACAGTTTTTATAATTGGCGTGGTTTCGTCTCCACTATCAAAATGCTGGCGTAACTTACGCACATAAACGTCGATCAAATTTGTCTGCATATCGTAGCTGGCATCCCAAATCTTCTCGCTAATTTGAGTGCGCGTGAGCGTGCGCCCACGGTTCGAGAGAAAGAGCTCCAACAAAGAATATTCACGATTGGTCAAATCAACTGCTACCCCGTCAAAAGACACTGCATGTGCTAGCAAATCCATACGTATACCTCGATGCTCTAATACCGTTTTCCTCTCAGATCCCTGACGCCGGAAGAGCGAACGCACTCGAGCAAGCAGCTCCTCAAAACTAAACGGTTTAGGTAAATAATCATCTGCCCCTACATTCAATCCAGTCACACGGTCTTCAACAGAAGCACGGGCACTTAATATCAAAACCGGCTCGGTAAATCCACAACTACGCCAATCGCGTAAAAGGTCCATCCCATCTCCATCGGGTAAACCTAGATCGAGAATCACTAGATCGAAGCCGCTCTCGCTAATCGCATCGTTGGCCTCTTCCACACTCCGCCGCCAAACCACCGTGTAGGCATTCTCACGTAGACCCTTCTCAACGAAGCGCCCGATCTTGAAGTCATCTTCTACTAATAAAACTTTCATAATTCCTGTCCTCTACCGTGAACCTCTAGTAAAGTATTGTCAGTGATTAACGTATCTGCGTGCAAACTATCCAAATAGACTAACAAAGCCTCCCCCTGTTCAGAATCCGGCTCGAATAAATGCCCATACGAAGGCATCCTAGATCCGAGCACTACTGAGCTCGGTGCAATCAAATGCAGCCGGTTCCACTCTGCAGATCGCCGATCACCTACATTTGCTAAATCGGGACCTTGGCGACGATTTCCTATCAAAACCGGCTCCTGACTCAAGGCCCGGTCAACTGATGTGCTTGCGCCCCACAACTCACGATCTCGACCTACCGGTCTAACATACTGCGAATGGCAATGGATACAGCCCTCAGAGATGTAAACCTGGCGACCAATGACAACTAAATCAGCAGCATCCTGAGTCGCCTCCGCTTGACGATCGAGTTGCCATTGAAAGCCCAAGATCGCGACTACGCCCACCATAGAATATACTAGATAGCGCATCCAATTCATAACGTAGCCTTTCGCTCAATCAAACAAAGCCCACCCAATAACGCCACAACAGCCACCAACCAAAAAGCAACAGGCACTCGGTCCAAATTATTCACCATTCCTATCCCCATAGCAGAGCCAATCCAGCCCGAAGCGCCATAAACCAATCCAGCCAAAACGACTGGAACAAAGTCAGCATTTCGTATAAGCGCAAAGCCAACCAATGCGGTCGAATAGAACGATACCGCTGCAGCATAAATCAATGCGGGTAACAGCCCCCCCGCTCCAGACTCCAAGCCAAACCAACCGAAAAATAGACCCACAAAAGCCAAGATCAAAAGCATATGAAAGCGACTGGTGTGCATTAGAAATCCAGCCAGCAGCGCAGCAATAAAATGAACGATACCAATACTCCAAAGCTGCCCTGAACCTGACCAACTCGCAGCCTTCAATTCAGGAGTTTCTTGGATGCGTGTAAATGCAGCCGAGTCAGCCCACACCAAAACCATAAAGACAACCACCCAGCCCAAGAATCGCAGCCAACGCCCTTTAGCGATATCACGAATACATTTCATCGAAATGGAGCCCGACGGCACACCTCCGACAAAAGCATACCCAGCCAGACAAACTATCGCTGCGAACCAACATTGGAAACGTGGCGCCCCCTCGAAAACCATTGGTATATTACTCACCAAGTAAGCTGCTCCGGTCCCAAGTCCGCAGACTAGACCCACTTGATACAATGGTAAAAACTCGGCAAGCACACCGACGAGAGCAACTGTCAGCACCGAAAGAAATAATCCACTGAGTGATGCGGATAAGACAAAACTAATTAGATGCGATCCTTGCGCAGCCAACGCAGCGGCGACAGTCGCACCGATGAATCCAACTCTTAGCCAAATTCTGCCTGAGCCATTTCGATAGCAAACCAAAGTCACAATCGCTCCGATCAAGCCCGCCAATCCCATACTGCCTAAAACCAAATTCCAATATTCCTGCCCCAACGACTCACGGACTCGATGCAAGAAACCAAATTGAGCGAAGACGAGAAAGTAAATATACGTCGCGGTCACTAGCCCCGTGGCAGACCATCTTGCAGCCTCCATCTGGAAAAGCTTAGGCATGCCTCCTCACCCAACCTTTCAATAATATCCAGATTTGAACCACGGCCAATACGCCGTCCGTTACAGGAACAGACCACCAAGCAGGACTGAGCGCTCCGCTGGCGATAGCGACGCTAGTAAACACGCAAATCACTGAACGAAGCCAAGCCGTTGCCGCCAGCACGCCCCAAACCCAATGCCAACGACGCATCACAAGCACAGGTAAGAGTGAAAATAAATACAGGCAGCCGACACTGAAAACGAAGGCTCCAATAAAACGATTAAACACCAACGCCTCTGCGGCGACAGGTGGAACAGACATCATCCGTAACGCGCCCTCGGGCCAAAACATCAGTAATGCTCCACTCGTAGCATCCATCGTCCCGGCAAAGAGACAGAGCGCGATCAAAACCCGTTCTTTCCACACATTCGTCATACAAAAGAAACCTCCAAGTGCTTGTTTCTTTTCCCGATAGCGCGCACGACTTCCAAGCGCCAAAGCCAAATTAGATTCACCACCACTAGTAGCGCGCCACCAACTAAACGCAGAGCATAGAAGAAGGTCGTGCCGGCATTCGCGCCAAACAACACAGTCGGATCGAGTCCTTCTCGAACTCCCTGCACCAACATCGAAAGCACATAAATCAGTGTGCCGACTTGCCAGAACCAAAAGGCCCGACGATCCGTCCATGGATCATTCGCCTTGCTTTGCCCTAAAGAACCCAGAATCAACATATTAAAAGCACTGATCATACCTGCCATTGCCAAGTGCGCGTGGGCAACCAGACCGTTGGTGAATTTCATCAGGTCAAGCGCACCAGGTAAAAACGAAAGAAAACCGCTGACAGTGAGAAAACCCCACCAAAATAGAAATGCTCCAAGCCATGGTTTTAGCGACTGCGGCCATGCGTATGCCTTAAAATACTTAATGAGTAGTGGCACCCAAAGGAGCAAAACCCCTAGACCAAGAATTTGTCCGAACTCTGTATTCGATGCATTCCCATGATCGATGAACAACCAAGCCCCTACCGAAGCAATCATCCCGAACAAATAGATCCGCCGCCAACGACTCGCCTGCGCTTGCCCAGGGACACGCAACATGATAGGCAACAATCCAAAAATGGCGAGGATGCCCAAGCTCGAAGCGAGAAGACTATGCCCAGTCGCTCCGCCACTTTCTGGATCAATTGGAGGATACACATCAGCGCCTGTCGTCCAGAAAAGAGAGAATGGAGATACCAGTAAAACCAGTAGCAGCACCCACTGAATCCACTGCTTCGTATCGATTTTACCAATACACTTCCATCGCTTCAAACTCGCACGAAGCAGTATCACCCAAAGCACTAGTTGCGCTACAGGGAAAGCAACTTGCCCAAAGCCCGCCCAATTCAAAAACAATTTCCCACTCACCACACCATTGAGACTTAAAATCCCGGCGACACCCATCGCGAGCGACCACAATACAAAACCGATCTGTGCATCTGTAGAATCTTCCTCACGCAAGAAATAGCTCATCAAGAGCCCAACCAAGGGCAAAGCACACCAACCATACAGCTGCCAATCCATATGCAGGGGCATCCATCGTCCGTAAGTAAACTCACCTGCCAGCTTGCCAAGATTCGGCCAGATTAAGATCACTGCCAGCCAAAGGCCGACGAGATTAGCAGCCAGTAACCACAGCAAACTATACATCGCCGTCATACACTGCAAACGACGACGCCAACATTGTTCAGTCAAGTCACTCACCTCACGACCTCCTCCACATGCCCTGAATGGACACGGAAGATGCGGTCGCAAGCCTCTGCAAACCGGCGCTCATGAGTAGCTATCACCACAGTCACGCCAATATTTTCCGCAAGTCCACGCAGTAACTCGAAGACAACATCGCCAGTGGCTTCATCAAGCGCACCCGTAGGCTCATCTGCGAGCAGGACCTTTGGACGATTGATCAAGGCGCGTCCGATCGCAGTGCGCTGCCGCTCACCTCCGGATAGATCCTGCATGCGATGATCGATGCGATGCGACATCTTGAGAATCTCCAGTGTTTCCTTAAGACGCGACTCCGCCTCGGCATGTGGCACGCCAAGGGCTATAGCTGGGATCAGGATATTCTCTTTGACCGTGAGATACGGAATCAAATTGTGAAGCTGAAAAACAAAGCCCACGACTTCGCGCCGAAGCTGCAGACGGTGTGCATCAAGCGAGGGGTCCAGACCGTAAGTATCGAGGTGCCCAGAATCGGGTAAATCAAGCCCCCCCATGAGATTCAGTAAAGTCGTCTTACCCGAACCGGACGCTCCCCAAAGTGCGACACGCTCGCCGTGACGTATCTTGACATCCACATTCCTCAGAACCGGTATCCGCCCGTCATCAAAGCTTTTGGAGACATCCTGCACAGTAATTGAATACTCACTCATAACGTAAAGCCTCCGCGGGTTGAATGCGGCTAGCAAACCAAGCTGGATAAATCGATCCAGCAAGACTGGTAAACAAGGCAGTAGCAAAAATACCCACAATCATATAGGGCGACACTGAGGCTTGGATGTAGCCCTGCAACTGAGGCAAATGTTGTAAAACCAAGAGTAAACCGAAGCCCGATAGCAAACCGAGGCAGACGCCCAATACAGCGATAATAAAGCCCTCGCCCAGAATCAGAGTCGCCGCCTGTTGCCGCGAGAAGCCACAAACTCGCAAAATCGCGATTTCACGAATTCTAGTAAATACCGACATCGTCATCGTATTGGCTACACTCATACCGCCGAGCAGGAAGGCGCAAAGACCTACTGCCCAAGCCGTCGCCGTAAGGATTTTAAATTGGCTGTAGTTACTAGCGAACTCTTCGTTAGCCAAGACCACCAGATCCGGAAATGCCTCCTCCACCCTTACCCTAAATGCATCGCCTTCGGAGACATCCTTAAGGTTGACTGAAATAATCGAAGCCAGTCCTTCGCGATGAAAATACTGCTGCGCCAGCCCCAGTGGAAAAAACACACCGCCATCTTCAAAACCGTTTTGCGTCTGCAAAATACCACCGACACGGAACATACCTTTGCCGATTTCCACGCGGTCACCCATCGCCACCTCCATAAACTCCGCCGCACGCACGCCGAGATAGACCATGTCCGCCTCACGTCCGAAGTCGGCACGCTCGCCGACTATCCAAGTAGCAGCACCGATTCGCGCGTTGTCGGCTTCCACGCCGAAGCAAGTGATTACAGGATGCCCCGGCGCATTAACAATACCGAAAAGCACTGGCTGCGCCGAGGCGACCTCAGGCATCTGCGCCACCGCTTGCCAGTTCGACTCGGGCACACTGCTGAAAAACAAATCGGAAACATTACGCTCAAAAACCATGTATTGGCTATCCGTTTCCAAAATATTGCGAAACATGCCAATCGCACCGAGCACCACTGCGAGAACAGTCAACATTGCGGCCACACCGAATGCGATACCAGCCACACCGAAGAATGCACGCACCCGATGACGACGCAAGTTCGTCAAAATCAATCGAAGGAAGCTCATAATTTATGCCGCTTCAATCGCCTCGCGTAAGCTCTGCTCTTTCAAGCTAAGGGCCGTGTGAAAAACAGATAAATATGCCCACTTCTCATCGGTAGCAACCAATGTTTTTATCTGTTCATCTGCTATGCGCATATAACGTTGAAGTTCCTGCGAGGCTTTTACCTGGCCAAGTGCGACGACCAAATTGGGACGGTTCTGCCGTATATCCTGAAATGGTGTCTTACCTGCATTCATTAAACTCGGAATGATGTCCGAAAAATCATCCAGCGCTTGATAGGCAATGCCCCATGCACGAGCGATGCGGGAAAGCCTGAGATATTCGCCATACGTCACCCCACTCAATATAGCAGGCAGCAATAGCGTTAATTGAAGCAGTGCACCAGTCTTACGCGCAGCAATGAATTTCACTTCTTTCGCATCATACGATGATTGGAAGGACAAGTCTCGGTCTTGACCGTCAAGAATACCCAATTCACCAATACAACGTTCCACTAGGCGACCAGCTTGCTCACAATGCTTAGTATACCGCGCAGAGGCTTGCCAGCACTGTGTGTATGCACGATTCACTAAGGCCAAAGCGGCTAAAATCGACTTACTCTCACCAAATACGCGGTGTAAACAGCGACGTCCTCTGCGTTCAATCGCATCGTCCATACAGGGTAAATCATCAAATATCAGCGATGCATGGTGGAAATATTCAATTCCCTCAGCCAAAGAATGAACAACACTTTCGTCTAAACCACAGGCCGCGCCGGTGTGCTTTGCTAAGCTCAACCGAAAGCCTGAGCCGTTACTCTCCAAGCTATATTCCACGACCTCGCGAAGCGATACATTCACGGACTTCAATGACCGCAGTGGAATAGATGACGTTACAGGAGCAGTGTTTTGGATAGCTGTATGCATGTGACGGTGTAGTATAATCAGTGGTTGATGCCGACATGCTAGCGCAGCCAAATGATAAATTTATGAAACGAAGATGAATTTTTCTTCATCACGCGTAGAACGTTAAGGCACATCAGATGTTGAATTCCATAAACAGCATCGCCAAGTTTAGCACCATCGATACGAACCACACAGTTTCCTCACATAGCTTGCACAGCCGTATAGTTGGCTCTGTGACGGGTCGTATACGCAAGCTGTCTGGCTACCTTAAAAATCATCACGTTCCGGATGGTCAACACGCAGCAGCTCAAGCCTTTGTGCGTAAAGTTGGGAATGAGGATGTGAAGGCTGCCACGGATCGTCTCTACGCGGACATCCGGAGCCTATTCGGCTATAAGCGCAAAGAGTTTGCCTATACATGCGAAGACGGTTTCGGAGCAATTAAAACGCCTGACTTCGACCTCCAAATTCGAATCGACCAATGTCTCGACGATCCGAAGAATTACGTGCTCACCACGGAGATCGTCGCCCTACACAATGCGACCATCGCTAACGATGAGCGTTTTCACGCCTGTTTCACCCATCACTGTGAGACACTGGTAGTTGATTTCCACGGCAGTATAAATATCGACGACAAGATCGATGCCATCGAAGCCATACCGGAAATCGCCGATTGCCTCGACTACGAACCGGATGGGTCAGCCTTCGAGTTGAAGCTACCTGAGCTCGACCTGTATATTCACGTCACTGAATGTGAAATCACCTTCCAACTCCTGACCCTGCGCAACCTCGGCAAACTCCTCGACCACAGCCAGAAAGCCTTCGACATTTTAGCCAAAGCCGACTTCGGCTTAAAGTTAGGCTAAATCCTGATAGCCACCTTCAAGGTGGAAAACATTCATTTGCCCATGACTGCGTAGTGCATCCGCCAACAAGGAACTGACCAGCCCTTCGGCGCATACAAGTAACACATTCGCGCTGCCATCATCAACCAAACCTTCCTCCAGAATAGCTTCTGCCGTGATATGCTCCGCATCGGGCAAAGAGCCCTCAGAAAAATCAGCCTGCGAACGAAGGTCGATCACGCGTAAGGACTGACCGATCGACTGGACCTGCCTCCACTGGTCAATCGTCCAAAGATGCGCGGGCAATTTATCACCTTCAAAAATCGGTGGCACGCTGCTCCCCGGCAACTGAAAAGCTTGGATCTGATGCGTCGCGGCATGGATCGAAATCAACGTGCCAAGCTTCAGAGAACTCTGCCCAACAATTAATTTAATTGCCTCAAGCGCTTGCAGATTCGCGACCACACTTGCGACCGCCCCCAGCATACCGGCACCTGCACAACTAGGCGCTTCACTGGGCTCTAGGAATAGATCTCGAAAACACACACCATATTTCGCCCAGAAAACGCACAATTGAGAGTTTTCACGATAGAGCGCCGCATGCACCCAAGGGCGTTCCAACTCGGCACACACATCATCGATTAAATAGCGCACATCCAAATCATCTGTCGCATCAATCACCAGATCATGGGCTGCAATCAACTCTTGCGCATTTGCCGAACTCAACATTTCGGGGACAGATACGACCTCGATGTATGAGTTCAAGCCTTCCAACTGTTGCTGTGCCGACACCGCCTTATTCAAGCCCACATCTATGTAGCGATGCAGCCATTGGCGGGAAATGTTCGATACAGCCACTGTATCTCCATCAATGACGGTCAAGTGCCCCACTCCAGCGCCCGCCAATGCTTGTAAAACAGGACAACCCAGCCCGCCGGCACCGACAACCAAGACACGTGCGTCTTTCAACTTTCGCTGCCCGATGGTTCCTATATTAGGCAAAAGCAAATGCCGCGAGTAATACCTCAACTCTTCATCCGAAAAACAAATGGAGCCACAGCTTTCTGCAATACGCGCGATATAGGACATGCAGGGGAATTAAGTATTAGGAATGGAAAATTAGAAAACAAAAAAGCCGCCGAAGTTTCCCTCGGCGGCTTTGGAAATGAGAACAGCGTAACTTACGAAGCGCTTACAGTGTGCATGTGCACGTCTTGCTGTGGGTATGGAATGCTGATGCCTTCCTTATCAAAGGCTTCCTTGACCGCCTTAGTGAAGTCAAACTTCACAGCCCAGTAGTCTGGAGAGTTCACCCATGGGCGCACCACAAAATCGACACTACTGTCATTAAGATTCGACACTGCAATTGTAACAGCAGGGTCCTTCAGCACACGCTCATCAGCCGCAAGGAGGTCTTCCATAATTTGCTTCGCTTTGTCTAAGTCGTCACCATAACCAACGCCAACAACCATATCGACACGACGTGTTGGATACGCAGAGATATTAGTGATCGAACCACCCATGATTGAAGAATTAGGCATAATAATCTTCACGTTATCAGGTGTCTTCAGCTCTGTAGTGAGCAGGCCCACTTCAACAACCGAACCCACTTCGCCACCAGCTTTGATCACATTGCCAGCCACAAATGGCTTGAACAGAATAAGCAATACCCCTGATGCAAAGTTTGAAAGCGAACCTTGTAAGGCAAGACCGATTGCCAAACCTGCTGCAGCAATCACCGCAGCGAAGGATGTCGTTTGCACGCCAAGTTTACCAATTGCAGCAATCACCACAAATACAGCGATTGCACCATATAGCATGCTGGAGAAAAATCCTACTAATGTAGGATCGACTTCCTTCTTAGTGAGTGCACTTGCAAATAGTCCTTTGATCTTCTTTGCGAGCCATAAGCCGATGATCAGAATCACCAATGCCGCAAGAGCACTAATTGCGAACGATGTAAGTGATTCAATGATTTGATCCACTGTATTTGACTGAGCGGCTGCAGGTTGTGCAACTGCGACTGCTTCAGCCGCATTTTGAACTTCTTCTTCCATGATAGGTGTTAGTTAATTTAGTATGATGCGAAAAAATGAATATCTGATAAAATGCTTATTTTGTTATTGGCGGATTCAATTCTGAACTGCAAGAGAGCAGCTAAGGTGAGTTAGGTGCTTGCGAGAGCGCCCGCCTTGGCGGGAAGCTCTCGGTCGATGAAAACAAACAAACATCTAACTCAAGAAGAACGATACACGATAGAGCGGATGCCTAAAGAGGGATATACTCAGGCTCGTATCGGAGGTTCAGTGCGAGACTGCTCAGTCTTCACCGCAATCGGAGTCCGACGCGACGACGGTAAGCGTATGATCCTAGGCGTATCTGCCGCACTTTCTGAAGCCGAGGTGCATTGGCGCACCTTTTTAGTGTCATTGAAAGAACGAGGGAT
>Ga0209555_10001516_pt1 | contig 17810 bp, 20 predicted proteins | sample SaaInl85LU_5_DNA_FD_184643 | JGI IMG/M metagenome (GOLD analysis project Ga0209555, IMG submission 184643) | Marine microbial communities from expanding oxygen minimum zones in the Saanich Inlet - ESP_85LU_5_DNA (SPAdes) (version 2) | ecosystem: Environmental > Aquatic > Marine > Intertidal... | reverse complement strand
CGCAATCGAATACCCGCGGAGCCTTTCCGCTGACATTCCAAGGATAGAAACATGAAAACCTTCACTGCGACACCCGCAGACATCGACAAGAAGTGGATCATCATCGACGCTGAAGGCGTGGTGCTGGGCCGTCTTGCGTCGATTGTTGCGATGCGTCTTCGCGGCAAGCACAAGCCGTCGTTCACGCCCCACATGGACATGGGTGACAACGTCATCATCATCAACGCTGACAAAGTTCAGTTGACTGGCAAGAAGCGCGAAGAGCGTTACTACTGGCACACTGGCTACCCAGGTGGCATCAAATACCGTACCAAAGAGCAAATCTTGGAAGGTGATCACCCTGAGCGCGTTGTAACACTTGCGATCAAACGCATGTTGCCAGGCAACCGCCTGTCACGCCAGCAAATGACGAACCTGCGTGTGTACGCAGGCGCCGAGCACCCCCATGAGGCGCAAAGCCCCGAAGTGCTGGACGTCAAATCCATGAACTCAAAGAACACGAGGGTCTGATAGATGGCTGAAGAAATCAAAAGCCTCGATGAGCTGAACGCAGTTGCCGAAGGCACTGTTGCAGCAGCAGAAGTTGAGATGACCCCACGCGAGCCCGTCCGTGACGACCTTGGCCGTTCTTATGCGACTGGTAAACGTAAAGACGCGGTTGCACGCGTTTGGATCAAGCCAGGCTCCGGCAAAGTTGTTGTGAACGGTAAAGAGATGAAGGTCTATTTTGCACGCCCCGTGCTGCAAATGATCCTGCGTCAGCCTTTCACAGTTTCTGGTACGGAAGACCAGTTCGACGTGATGGCGACTGTCAAAGGTGGCGGTCTTTCTGGTCAAGCTGGTGCGGTTAAGCACGGCATTTCCAAAGCATTGCAACTGTACGATCCCAGCCTGCGTGGCGCGTTGAAAGCCGCTGGCTTCCTCACACGCGACAGCCGTGTTGTTGAGCGTAAGAAATACGGTAAAGCAAAAGCGCGTAAGAGCTTCCAGTTCTCCAAGCGTTAAGTTTTACGTTCATTATTCGAAAAAGCCCCGCCAATTTGGTGGGGCTTTTTTGTGTCTGCCGTCATCTAAGCACCTGCAAATGCTTTGGCAGTATTCATGTAACTTTAAGTCGGTAGTGTTTTTGTGGATTAAATCGTCACAGTGGTGAGTCCTAGGTGAAGCATTTTATTCGGACAGGTATTCAACGGCTAGCGGCTCGGAATGAGGTATTTGTCGGGGGCCTTGCCGCGCGCGCTGATGTGTCTGCGGCGATTTCACTTTTGCGGCCCGTCTCAATTCAGACCCCTTTGATCCGGATCGGCGGACAGGGTGACGGCGGGTACCTGTTACCAGACGATCTGGATGGAATTGATGCGTGTTTCTCACCAGGTGTTGATGATGTTGCGACGTTTGAAACACAGTTGGCGCGCGATTATCACATTCCGTGTTTTCTGGCCGATGCGAGTGTCGACCGATCACCAAGTAAGCATCCGCTGATTACCTTTGAGAAAAAATTCATTGGGAGTGATCCTGCTGAAAACTTCATGGATCTTGAGGATTGGGTTGCGCAGCGGCAGGCAGGGACAGGTGATTTGGTGCTGCAGATGGATGTTGAAGGTGCCGAATTCGATATATTTGCGCACTTGTCAGACACTACTTTGATGCGCTTCCGAACCATCGTTATCGAACTGCATCAATTGCACAATTTATTCTCACGGGGTGCTTTGCCGCTAATTACCAGCTTTTTCCGTAAATTAACCAAGTTTCACCATGTGGTGCATTTGCATCCTAACAATTGCGCACCTGCGGTAACTCGCAATGGCATTTCGGTTCCGCCGCTTCTTGAGGTTACGCTTAATCGCAAAGATCGCTGCGTTCTAACGCATCAACAGCTCAGCTTTCCGCATTCTCTTGATCGACCCAACGTTAATGAGATGCCTGATATCGAATTACCTTCCTGCTGGCGATAAACCCGTTTGCACAGGACGCAATTCCCTTGCAAATATAGCCTGTGGCAAATGATGTTTCTCATAATTCCCGTCGGGGGCTTTTACTGGTTAAACCACTTTGGTGCTGCTTGCGGGGCCACTCGGGGCAATCATTTTGTTCAGCTTTTGGACGCAAGATTACCTGACGCTGAATACTGATTTCACGATCAAAAATTACGTTGAGGCCGCCCAAGATCCGATTTACGGATTGCTACTGGGCCGCTCGCTTTTGGTTGCGGGGGCGGTGACACTGCTTACCGTCATCACAGCTTTTCCGGTGGCTTACTTCATCAGCTTTCATGTGAAGCCGTCGCGCAAATCGCTGTGGCTCTTCTTGATTACGATCCCGTTTTGGACAAGCTACCTGATCCGCGTTTTCCTGTGGAAAGTTGTTCTAGGGTTCAACGGCGTCATTAACTCAGGTTTGATTGAACTTGGTATCATTGATGCACCAATCACATTTATTTTATACAATCTAAATGCCGTAATCATCACGCTTGCGCATGCGTTTGCACCCTTTGCGATTTTGCCTATTTTCGTGGCTTTGGAAAAGATTGACCGCTCGCTTCTGGAGGCCTCACGCGACTTGGGGGAAACCCGCGTGGCGACTTTTTTCCGCGTCACGCTCCCACTTGCGATGCCGGGCGTAGTCGCCGCAACACTCATCGTGTTCATACCCGTCATCGGCGACTATATTACACCGCGCCTTGTTGGGGGGCCCGGCGGGTTGATGATCGCAAACATGATCCAAACACAATTTTTGAAACTCAACAACGCCCCAATGGGCGCGGCGCTCGCTGTTATTTCAATGATTTCCGTGACCGTAATTGCGACACTATTTGTCTGGCTAAACCGGCGTTTCCTAAAGGTGCGGTCATGAGGGCATATACTTGGACTTATCTGATTTTTCTCTACGCGCCGATCGTGTTGCTGCCGCTTTTCGCGTTCAATGACAGTACAACAATCGCCTTTCCTTTGCAGGGGTTCACCACCAAGTGGTTTGCGCAACTACCGACCATCCCAGCCCTGACAAGCAGTGTTTGGACCTCCGTTAAAATCGCCTCCATAACAGCAATTTTGTCAACAATCCTTGGTGTTTGCGCGGCACGTGCTGCCGTGCGCTATCGCTTTATTGGGAAGCGGCCCATCATGGGCCTGATCATGCTACCACTCGTCTTGCCCGAGATTATTGTCGCTGTTTCACTCTTGGTGGTGTTCTTGCAGTTGGGGCTAAGCATAGGGTCATGGTCAGTGATCGCAGGCCACACGTTGATCTGTATGCCATTCGCAATTTCAATTCTAAATTCCAGTTTTCAAAACATTGATCCAGCCCTTGAAGAGGCGTCACTTGATTTAGGCGAGACCCGCTTCAGCACGTTTTACCGTGTGACATTGCCGCTGATCTGGCCCGGACTGATTGCATCACTGCTTATCTCGTTCACGATCAGTTTGGATGAGTTCATAATCGCCTTTTTCCTAAGCAGTACAGAGCCAACATTACCTGTTTATTTATGGTCCCAGTTGCGCTTTCCAACCAAGCTGCCGGTCGTTATGGCCTTGGGAACGCTGCTTGTATGTCTCTCAATCCTGCTGCTTGCACTGGCTGAAACACTTCGTCGTCGTGGGTTGCGAAAGGCGGGACAAAGCACCGAAGGGGGCTTTTTATGACCATGATTTCGTTATCCGGCGTTAACAAGCATTATGATAGTTACCACGCGCTTAGGAACATAAATTTAGACATTGAAGCAGGGGAGTTCTTCTCTCTGCTTGGTCCATCTGGCTGTGGAAAGACCACGCTGCTGCGCACGATTGCAGGGTTCGAAGATATTGAAAGCGGGACGCTTAAGATCGCTGGTGCTGATATGGCGCAGGTGCCGCCAAACCGCCGACCGACCAATATGGTGTTTCAAAGTTATGCGATTTTCCCGCATTTGAACGTCGCGCAAAACGTGGCGTTTGGTCTACGCAAGTCTGACTTAAGTAAGCCAGAACAAACTCGTGTTGTTGGTGAAGCCCTTGAAATGGTTGGGCTAGACGGGTTTGGCGCCCGCGCGGCTAACGCTTTGTCTGGCGGGCAACGTCAACGTGTGGCCTTGGCCCGCGCTCTTGTTCTCAAGCCTAAAGTTCTTCTTTTGGACGAGCCGCTTTCCGCGCTAGACAAAAAACTGCGCGAGCAGATGCAGCTTGAATTGCGTCGTCTTCAGCGGCAGGTCGGCATTACATTCATTTTGGTGACCCATGATCAGGAAGAAGCGCTGATTATGAGCGATCGGATCGCCGTCATGTTCGAAGGCCAGATTGCGCAATTGGCTGACCCGCAAACCCTGTACCGTGCGCCGGCCTCGCGTAAAGTTGGTGAGTTCATTGGCACTATGAACGTGATGCCAGTTGCGCAAAATGCGGGAAGTTTAGTGATTGCAGGGCTTGGCCAGGTGTCCGCCCCTGCGCGAGACACTGTCTCTCACGCTGGTATCAGGCCCGAGACCATGTCCATTCTGTTTCCTGGCGAGCCTGATCGCGACCGTGTTGCGGCCGCTACAATTGCTGATCGGGCTTACTATGGTGATATGACCTACTATGAAGTCGGGCTTGATGGCTTAGACAAGACCCTTACGATTTCGATGAAAAATCTCATGGGGCGCGAGATTCTAGAAATTGGGACACCTGTCCGCATCAGTTGGCGCGAAGACGCATTGGTGTTTTTTGATCAGTAAGGTTTATGCAAGATTTGTCAGTGATGAAGGCGCGCCAATAATCCCTTGGTCAATTGGGCCAATGGCATCATCATCCCGGTCCTCATACGTCACGCGCGTTAGGATGGTTTGGATTGCTGCGATCCGCGCACGTCGTTTGTCATCGCTACGAACAACTGTCCACGGACACGTGTCCGTATGTGTCCGAGACAGTGTCTCACCAATTGCCTTCGAATAGCTGTCCCATTTACCAAGACCCTCAACATCGATCCAAGAGAGCTTCCATTGTTTCAAAGGATCAGCCTCGCGGCGCAAAAAACGGCGTAGTTGTTCGGCTCGCCCGACGTTCAGCCAAATTTTGATCAGCTGTATGCCATCGCTCACCATCATATCTTCGAAGTGGGGCGTTTGGTCGAACCAAAGCTGTCGCTGCGTGGGGGTGCAAAATTCAAAGACGTGCTCTACAACGCCGCGATTATACCAACTACGATCAAAAAACGTCATGCCACCGGCAGTTGGCATATGTTTCACATAGCGCTGAAAATACCACTCGCCGGCCTCCTTTTCAGTTGGCTTTGCAAGGGCTACGACACGCGCCTGACGGGGATTCAGGTTTTCGCGCAGCCGTTTAATGGTGCCGCCTTTGCCTGCAGCATCACGGCCTTCAAATACAACCGCAACCCGCGCGCCGCTTTTCTTGACCCACGACTGCATTTTGACCAGTTCAATTTGTAGCTTGGCCATATGAGCCTCATAGGCTTTCCGCTTTAGGCGCTCATCATATGGGTAGCTTGCATCAAGAATTGCCCCCTTAGCGCTGTTCTTGATGGCTTGGCGTATATCCTTCGGCGCATGTTCGCTGAAGAACTGATGCACCGCATCTTTGGAAAAACTTGACATATCAACACCTTCACCGCCAACTCTGATCCACACTATGACAAAGCAAATCTAATAGCGCTAGGGGGTCTTTCGCAGGTGATCAATTGCAGAAATTACATCTGCCGGATTGGTGTGATGAGGCATGTGTCCAACGCCATTCAGGATTGTGAGACGGCTGTTCGGTAATTGAGTATCAAGCACACGCGCATGAATACTGGCCGGTACGATTGTATCCGCGTCGCCATGCAGGATTTCTGTCGGAAGTGTCATGGTGGGGTACTGCTTGGACATTTCCACCAAATGCGGGCGTAGCCCAAGGACTTGCCGTGCGTTTGCGCGCATAGAAGCACGCCGGGTCACCAGAGCACCTCCAATATAATCGCTGTACCCCTCTGGCGGCTCGGCCGGCTCAAATATCGAATTGATTGAGGCATTGATCCGCGCCTCACTTGCAAAAGCTGCAATCAAGGGCGTCGTGATCAAGCCCCCGATAAGGCTGCCATTTACGCGGTAAAATAGATCAAGCGGTCCGGGCCACGGTTCAGTTGCGCCGCTGAGAATAACCATACCGCTTGGGTGATCCGGAAACTCCAACGCCCAAGCCATCGCCACGGCACCACCAAAACTGTAGCCAAGGACAATTGGATTTTTCACGCTCAACTGGTCTGCTGCGGCTTTCAGCATTTGTGCTTGTTCTTGAGGCGTCTCCGCGTCCGTGCTCCACGCGCCGGAAAGGGCAGGGCCCGCCCGATCTGTGTAGCCCAAGCCCGGACGATCCATAACGATAACGCGGTAGCGATCCTTGAGTTGATCAACAAAATCGAACGTCCAATCGCGAATGTTGCCAGATGCGCCATGGATCAGTATTAAATCAGGCCCCGTTCCCGTAACCAGCGCATGCACTTGGCGGCCATCCACGTTAACGAATTGGCCAATGGGTGGAAAATTAGCCTCAGCTGCCCGTTCGTTTTTGCGCGCCATGATCCCCACAAAGGCAGAGATCAGAACGACGCAAATCCCAATGGCGAGAAGGCTAAGTCCCAATGTTTTCAATCTCGTAGGGCGTCGTTTGGTAGATTTCATTTATCCAGTTCCCATAGAGAAGATGCGCGTGACTGCGCCAGCGGTTTTGCGGTGCCGCAGCAGGATCATCTTCGGGATAATAGTTAACGGGTACATTGATCGCGGTTCCCTCAGAAACATCGCGATCATATTCTTGTTTCAGGGTGCCGGTATCATACTCAAAATGGTTAAAAATATAGAGCGCGCGGCGCGCATTATCCTCAACAAGGCACGGTCCTACCGCATCGCTGCCCAACAGCGTTTTGAGGCCAGCTTGGTTAATTTCGCCTGCGTCCATTTCGGTCCAGCGGCTCACGGGGATCACGCAATCGTCTGAAAACCCACGCAAATAGGGTGATGCCGCATCAAGGTTTTTATGACGGAAACACCCAAATGCCTTGGCATCAAGAAGGTGCTTCGTGACGCCATGAAAATAGTTAATCATCGCCATTCCGCCCCAGCATACACCAACTGTGGAATGCACGTTGGTCTGTGTCCACGCAAAAACCTCTCGCAACTCATCCCAGTAGGTCACCTGATCGAATTGCAGGTGCTCAATTGGCGCGCCAGTAATGATGAGGCCATCAAACTTCTCGCCTTTGATGTCTTGGAAGGGGCGATAAAACGTCTCCATATGCTCGGCGGCGGTATTTTTGGTCTGGTGCTCGGACATGCGGACAAGTGTCAGCTCAATCTGCAGGGGTGTTGCACCAATCAACCGCGCGAATTGTGTCTCGGTCTGAATTTTCTTTGGCATTAGGTTGAGCAAAGCAATTTTCAGCGGGCGGATATCTTGGCGCGCGGCGACGGTCTCGTCCAGAACGCTCACGCCTTCGCGGGTCAAAATATCGTAGGCGGGAAGATCCGCAGGCAGTTTAATGGGCATTTTCGGGTGTCCTTACCTAAGGCAGCGCAGCGGCGATCAGCTCGCAGAACTCGTCCGCAGAGCGGACTTTCATGACATCATTTGCATCAAGCGTAACGCCCCATTTCGCCATTGCTTCATAACGGGGTTGGCGGTGTTTCATCGCGCGCGCATACATCCAGCGGATAAAGTCGTCTGGATTAACTTCACTCTCTACTATTTTGTTTTCACTTAAATAAGTTTCCCAACAATCAGTGGTAAATTCTGTGTCATAGCACATTGGCTTGGGTGATCGGTCAAAGCGTTCTACCAATGATTGGCTATGGGCATCGCTGCCTTTAATCCAGACGAGAAGTGCGTTCTTGGTCAAAGCGTTCAAGATCGGATCGTTAGGATCAGCGGCATCAACCCACTCACAAATAGAGCCGCCAGTGTCGCAGACGAAATTATCGTAGCCGTAGATGTCCTCGGCGCGCTCCATAAACTCACTCGTGTCGAGCAGGGCTTGGGTTTCAGCCGCCTCAAACTGTTTTTGACGCCTCATATAGGCATCAAAGCTCAGGCCACCCTGCGCCTCGTTTCCGGGTTTTCCGGTATATGCTGCAACGGCAGTCAGATCGTGATCGTGAATATTTGGCGCAATATGGATGGCATCAGCCAGAAGCATTTCCCGCAAGAACGGGACTTTCATCGCTTCGCGCTTACAATTGTCGGCAATCGGTTCGGCCATGTAACGGGTGCCGATCCGGTAATCGATAGAGTAGTGAAACCATGTGCCGGTCTGCTGAAGCATCTCGGAAACATAGGTTTTGCCCAAGCCAGACATCGCAAACAAAACGATCCGCTTGTGCGGAGCATCTCGCCATTCTTGTGCTGAATTATAGAGCATGGGCTGCGCCCTTTCGGAAAATCTGCATGGAGACTTGAGATAGCCCTACAAAGGCACCGGTGCAAGGCAGCCCTTTGGAACGTAAATAAAGAAAACCCCGCCACTTCGGATGAAGGGCGGGGCATGTGGAGTTTGAGTTAGCTGCGTTCAGAAAGTATAGCCGATCTTAAGACCAAGCCCAACAGCTGAGTTATCGGCGAAGGTGGCATTAACGAGTTTGGTAACCGCGTCACCGAAGTCAACGTAGCGAATACCTCCAGAAATTTTCACGCCATTCTCAAGCGTGTAAGCGCCTCCAATAGCATAACTAACGTTACCATCCGTTGGCCCAAGATCACTAACTTTTTCGTCCTTAGCTGCCTCGTAGCCAATTGTTAACGATCCAGATAATTGATCACTGAAGCGGCGTCCTATCCCGATACTGTATGTGCTGACATCACTATCATATTTTACAAGTGTACCCGCATTTGGATCGTCATCATTTAACGAAAAGCCATTCCAATTTACGTGCCGAACAGATGCTAAAAGAAGCGTGTCCGCCGCAATGCCTGTCTGGAAATCAACGTTGAAAGATTCTGGAAGCGTAGTCGTGAGGCTACCTGCGCTGCCTGGCAAAGCAAGATCAATTTCGCCTGAGTAAGTTACTGCTAGCCGCAGGGCAATATCCTTGCTCTCATATGCGCCCCCAACAACAAACCCTGTACCACTACCTGAGGAATAGGTTGATGAATAAGCAGGTAGAGACGTCTGAGGCCGATTATATTTCCCCTTAACGCTTACATAACGCAGGCCACCATGAACACTAAAGTGTTCATCCAATATTTGTCGTCCAAGGAGTGTAAGGCCTGTACTGGTAACGCTTGCTGCAGACCCGCTCAAAGCATAGCCGGCATCCGCATAATTCACATCTGCGCCGAAAGGCTGATCAAAAATGATCGCTATAGAAGTACTCTCTTTCAGTTGTCTTTTGTATGCAGCGCCTACTTGGGTGTATGATTCTGCTACATTACCAGTCGGCGTAGATGCACCGGCAGAACCAGGCCCCGTTCCTGAGACCGATGGGCTGACAGAGCCAAAGCTGAGTTCAACGTGGTTACCCGCTTCAAACAACGCGTTGATGCTCTGTCCGGAACGATCCAATGCCACCCGCAGCTGCAAGTGAGGTCGTGGCGAGAAGTACTGCGCCTGCTGTTGTTAGCTTATTCATTGTCTCTTCCCTGAATGAACTTTGGTTTAAACCTGCTTAATTTGTTAGTAGGCAAGCGGTTTTCCGCGCAATTGTTACGCGGCGTTAATCAGGGGGTCCAGTATATTGACGCGGGTTGCGTGAATATTTTTCTAAGAGCGTGAATTCCGCGTCTCAGTCCAAATATTTGTGTAATTCGCCCCAAAAATGATTGCAGCGCCAACAAATACCCAAGGGTCCAAATACTCACCGAACAAGATCATCGCCAAGACTGCAATAAGAGGCAGGCGCAGGAAATCAATCGGCACCACCAGCATTGCAGGTGCTAGTGACAGGGCCTGAACCAAACATGCATGCGCCAGCAACCCTGCGAAACCGATGATGATTATGAACGGTGTCATAGCGATGGAAGGGGCTGCGATGTCACCGTCGATCCCTGCGCAGATTATGCCGAACACTGCTTGTAGACCGACCAACCACGTCAGGATTGTCAGCGTCGACTGATCGGCTGTCAGCTTTCGAGTGAATAGGATAGAGCCTGCGAAGAAAATCGCCGAACTCGCCGCAGTCAAAGTACCAACCGAGATGCTGCCCATCGTGGGGCGTGTGACGATCAGAACACCAAAAAAACCAATGAGCGCGACAAGGATTCGTATCCGCGTCAGACGTTCACTTAAAAGTAGAGGCGACAGGATAAGCACCCACAGCGGCGTCGTGAATTCTAGCGCAAAAAGCTGGGCGAGGGGGATCAGCGTTAGCGCATAAAACCAAAGGTTCTGTCCCATAAAATGACAAATGTTGCGGATAAGATGGAGGCTGAACCGATCTGTTTGAATGCGCCGCACCCCGCCAGACGCAAAAATGATCGTCGCCATGACAACAACGCCGACGAGGCTGCGATACGTCATGATCTCAAACGTATCCAAATCCACAGAGACGACCCGGCCGGCCAAAGCCATGGCCGAAAAGCTGACGACGGCGCCAAGCATCCAAATGCAGGCTTTCAGTTGCGATGTCATCTGAACTACTGCCGATCAGACATCATGCCCACCGGAACATCCCAATTATACCAGCGCTCGCGTAGAAAAATTGCAGTAGCAACATGGCTCTGTGACTGCACAAAAAGGCCCACAAGCCGATAGAAAATGACGAGATCAGCAGCAAACTAAAGCCCCAAAATTCATAGCCAGAATTTGAAGCCACCAACAATGAGTATGCAATGGCAGTTCCTACGCCAAACCATTCGAGTGCTTTTTCTTTCGTCATTTGGTTGTCCTATCAAAGTCTTAACCGTGCATAACGCCGACGCGCTGCAAAAGGTAGCTTTGTTCGCACAGCTAAAAGCTAAGCGTTCAAATACCCTGCGGCGAGCGAAATGAATGCGCCGACATGAACAACCATGATGGCGCGGTCTTTCCACATCACTCCGACTGCGAACCACAAGAAAATGCCGGCGAAGAAAAAGAAGATGTTATAAGGCACCATATTGAGGCCCGTTAAGCCGTAGCCGATCAACTGGATGATGGTTGCAATCCACTTGACCGTATCCACGTAGCGGCCCTGGATTTTCTCCGCAGGTGGCAGTTCGATCAGCGGCTCAACCGATGGTGCGTCTGGGGTCATTCCCATTCAATTGTCCCCGGAGGCTTAGAGGTAATATCGTAGGTCACGCGGTTGATGCCTTTGATTTCGTTAATAATCCGAGTCGCTGTTTCACCAAGGAATTCGTGGCTAAATGGGTAGTAATCGGCGGTCATGCCGTCGACGGACGTTACTGCCCGCAACGCGCAGGCGAAGTCATATGTCCGCCCGTCGCCCATGACGCCCACAGTTCGAACGGGCAGGATCGCAACAAACGCCTGCCATATCTCATCATAAAGGCCGTGCTTGCGGATCTGGTCGATGTAGACCGCATCGGCTTCACGCAAGATTTCAAGCTTTTCGCGAGTGATTTCGCCAGGACAACGGATGGCAAGGCCTGGCCCCGGGAAGGGGTGACGGCCGATAAAGCTTTTGGGCAAACCAAGTTCGGCGCCAAGTGCGCGGACTTCGTCTTTGAACAGCTCGCGAAGTGGTTCGACCAGCTTGAGGCCCATCTTTTCGGGCAGACCGCCAACATTGTGATGCGATTTGATCGTCACACTTGGGCCGCCACTAAATGACACGCTTTCAATCACATCGGGATAGAGCGTTCCTTGGGCCAGAAATTCTGCGCCCTCAATGCTATCTGCGTGTTTCTGAAACACATCGATAAACAGCTTTCCGATAATTTTTCTTTTGGTTTCAGGGTCACTTACACCGTCAAGCTCACCTAGAAACAGTTCCTGCTCATCGGCGTGGATGAGCTTCATGTTGTAGTTGTCGCGGAACATGGTCACGACTTCTTCAGCCTCACCTTTGCGCAAGAGCCCGTGATCAACGAAGACACATGTCAGCTGATCCCCGATGGCCTCATGCAGCAAAACGGCCGCGACTGAGCTGTCCACGCCGCCGGACAAACCACAGATTACGTTTCTATCGCCAACTTGTTCGCGGATCGCGGCAATGGCTTGTTCGCGGTACGCGCCCATTGTCCAGTCACCGGTGAAGCCCGCCATTTCAACGAAATTCTTATAAAGCGCCGCTCCGTTGGGGGTGTGGTGAACCTCGGGGTGAAATTGAACTGCGTAGAAATTACGCGACAAATCTGCCGTAATTGCAAAAGGCGCATTAGGCGATGTGCCATAAACATCAAAGCCCGGCGCAATGGCGGACACGTGATCCCCGTGGCTCATCCAGACTTGTTCTTTGCCCTCGGCAAACCAACCCTCAAGCAACTTAAGACGGGTGTCCGCGGGGGTCACAAATGCGCGGCCAAACTCGGCAGTTCCGTGACCTGTGTCCACTCTGCCGCCCAACATGTGCATCATGACTTGTTGACCGTAGCAAATGCCAAGGATCGGCACGCCCATGTCGAACACAGACGCCGGCGGGCGCGGCGAGCCTTCGCGGGTTACACTGTCCGGTCCCCCTGACAAAATGACCGCTTTAGGCGCGAAATCCGCTAAAAAGCTGTCCGTCACGTTCTGATAGGGGTGAATTTCGCAATACACACTGAGCTCGCGCAGGCGGCGGGCGATCAGTTGTGTAACTTGGCTGCCAAAATCAATGATGAGAAGGCGTTCGTGGGGCGTGTTCTGTGTCATGGACGTTGATTATGCGCGAGTTGTGTCTGTGGCAAGAGAACATGTCGTTTTTACGCCAGAAGGGGCGGATATGGTGGCGGCGAACATCTGTCCGCGCACTAGGTTACCGCTCAAACGAACACAAAAGGGGCTCAGAATGTCTGATACAGCAACAACTACACGCCGTGCACGTGGTGGCGGAGGCGCTGCGCGACGTGCGGCGCGGACGGCTGTCTCATTTGATACGGCCAAGTATATCGAGCGCAACATCCCCAATTTTGAACTTTTGAGTGACGAAGCGCTTAGCATCATCGAGGAAAACGCGGAAACCTTGCTTGAAGAAGTAGGCGTGGCTTTTGTTGATTCTCCCGAAAGCCTCGAGCGTTGGAAGGCCGCTGGTGCATCTGTTGACGGCGAGCGTGTGCGGATACCGCGTGGATTGGCCCGTAAGCTGTGCAGCACTGCGCCCTCGAAGTTCACCCAACACGCCCGCAACCCCGAGCGTAACGTTGAGATTGGCGGCAATACCCTAGTGACCGCACCTGTCTATGGTCCTCCGTTCGTGCGCGACAAAGATGGCGGCCGCCGCTACGCAACGATGGATGACTTCGTTAAATTCGTGAAACTTGGCTATATGTCGAAATGGCTTCACCACTCTGGCGGTACGGTTTGTGAGCCAACAGATGTGCCTGTGAACAAGCGCCACCTCGATATGCTGCTTACGCATATGCTGTATTCGGATAAGCCGTTCATGGGCTCCGTGACCGAACCAAGCCGTGCACAAGACAGTGTTGAGATGTGTGAAATTCTGTTTGGCAAAGAGTTTGTCCAAGAGAACACAGTGATGACGTCGCTCATCAACATTAACAGCCCCATGACATTCGATTCGATCATGATGGGGGCGCTTGAGGTCTACGCCAAGAATAACCAAGCCTGCATCATTTCACCGTTCATCGTGGGCGGCGCGATGGCACCAGTGTCTGTCATGGGCACGTTGACACAGGTTTTGGCCGAAGTGATGGCCGGCATTGCCTACAGCCAGATCATCCGCCCCGGTGCGCCAGTTATTTTCGGCACATTTGTGACGTCGATCGACATGAACTCGGGTGCGCCCACATTTGGCACTCCTGAAGCGAGCCAGATTTTGTACGGCGCAGGCCAACTTGCCCGCCGCATGGGGCTGCCATTCCGGTCTGGTGGTGGACTTTGTGCATCTAAGCTACCTGATGCGCAGGCGGCTTATGAGACAGCAAACACGCTGAACGCAGCGCTGATGGGCGGTGTTAACTTTATGCTCCACTCATGCGGTTGGCTCGAAGGTGGCCTTGTTGCGTCATTCGAGAAATTCGTGATGGATGCAGATCAGCTTGGGACGTTGCACAAAATGGCCGCAGGTGTGGCCCATGATGAAAACGCCCAAGCAATGGGTGCGATCCGTGAAGTAGGGCCCGGGGGTCACTATCTTGGGTGCGACCACACGCAAGAGAATTTCAAATCGGCGTTCTGGAAGTCCGATGTGTTTGACTACCGGCCATTCGAAACATGGGATGAGGACGGCGCAAAAGACACCCAATATCTTGCATCGCAGCGGGTTACAAAGATGCTGAGTGACTACCAACAGCCGCAGATCAACCCCGAAATCAAGACTGCCTTGGAGGCCTATGTGGCAGAGAAAAAGGCATCCATGCCTGATGCGTTTATGTAGGCTTTTGGGTTGACCAATTTGAGGCGGTCTGCGCAGACTGTTTCTTTATTTTGAACAATGGCCGCCTCAATCAAGAGCGCGGCCATTATCATGACATGGCGCGATGGTTGGTAATTTGCGTTATGCGCTTTGCGCTGTTCGTTGAGTTGTTCTTCTGCTGCCATGAGGCGCGCCAATGCTTTTTCGCCAGTCACAGCAGGCTCGTTTTTCAAAAGCTCGGAGAGTAGTTTTTCACGATTACAAAGGTTTTTTGCGTTTCTTGCTGCGGCCAAAAGCAATTTGGGGCGTTTGATGCGGCTGAGTGTACGTAGGGCTTGGGTCATAGTGGTCTCCATAATCGTAACAGTCATTCAATTTACAAAACCATCATCACACAACCTATGCGGGTGTTGCGTGGAGAGTTTATGAGCGCGCGGACCTCTTACCAATTGTTATCAATTTGGAAACAATAATCGAATTGTGGCGATTTTGTTAACGCCTCGGTAATGTTTGCACGCTTAAGTTGCATTGCCCTGTGGGTAAATCAGTGGATAGTTTTTGTATAAGGGGAAACCAAATGTCTAGTGTTACCGTTTCCAAGGTTTCAGGCGCGTTGTTGCAGTCGCTGCCCGATTGGGTGCCGCAATCTGCCCGCAACTACATTCTACACACGGAAAAAGGGTGTTCGATCAGAGAGCTCGCCCGTGGTTTGGGCTGCCACGCGTCCACTATAAGCCGTCAGGTCAAGCGGCTTGAGCGCCGCCGCGAAGACATCTTGGTGGACGAGGCGCTGCGGACATTGGGTGCGACGGGGCAGGGCGTGGCGCCAACTGGGCCTTCGGGCCACAAATCTGCCGACATTGCAGTGCGCGTTACGGAGGCTGACATCTGTACCGACGAAGCGACAGTGAACCGCGAGGCGCGCCGCATTTTGCGTCGTTTGGTTGAGGCCGGTGCCGTTTTGGCTGTGGCCCGTGACATGGAAAAAGCCGTTGTGGTGCGCACTGGCGCGGACGGGCAAACCACCAGAACGGCGACTGTGGATCGGCCTGTTGCAAATGCAATGGCGCTGAAAGACTGGATCTCGTGTATCACACCTTCACGTATTTCGCGTTACTCTATTACGTGTGCGGGCCGTGCGGCGTTGAAGACGCTGATTGAGGTCGGTGATGATGCAAAGCTAAGCGTGCGGAGCGTAACGCAGGTTCATACATCTGAGACAACTGACCCTCGTGCGGCGCGCTATTCTCTTCGCGAAAGCCCACTTGTGGTTTTGTCGCGGCGCAAAAGCAAAGACGGTGAGGCGTTTTTATCTGATGAACATGTGTCCGCAGGCGAGCGTTTGCGTGAAGATTTTGAGCTGGCACAGATCGATGTAGGCGCAAATTTTGACTGGCAAGCAGCATTAAAGGCGCCAGAAGAACCTACGGCCACAAGTGATGCCCAAAAACGTGTGTTCGCCGCACTCAATGATCTTGGGCCCGGTCTTGGGGATGTTGTGCTGCGCACCTGTTGCTACCTTGAGGGCCTAGAAGCGGCCGAGCGTCGCATGGGATGGGCCGCGCGTTCTGGCAAAGTGGTGCTGCGCATCGCCTTAGAGCGGCTCAAGCGCCATTATGCAGATGTTTACGGCGCACACGGGCGTTTTGTGGGCTAGGCTGCCATTCGGTAAACACATAGCAGACAACACCGCGCACCCCCTAGGCATTGGCAAATTGAAGGGCTATATCTCAAATATCTTGATAACTGAGGTAGCTTCATGGCCACGCCCCGCGATCTGAAAATTCCTGCACAGCGCCACCCTGAAAAGCAGCGCCGTGCAGATGCTCCGCAGCCGAAAAAACCAGATTGGATTCGGGTTAAGGCGCCTGTCGGTGAGGGCTACAAGAAAACCCATGAAATTATGCGTGAGCACAAGCTGGTAACAGTCTGTGAAGAAGCTGGTTGTCCCAATGCCGGTGAATGCTGGAACCAAGGTCACGCCACGATGATGATCATGGGGCAGGTATGTACGCGCGCTTGTACATTCTGCAACATCGCAACCGGTAAGCCGCCAGAAGCGCTTGATGTGTTTGAACCGGGCCGTGTTGCGGATGCGGTGAAAAAGCTTGGGCTTAACCATGTCGTTATCACCTCCGTTGACCGTGATGATATCGAAGACGGCGGGGCAGAACACTTTGCACAGACAATCCGTGCGATCCGGCGTCAATCACCTAAAACGACGATCGAAATACTAACACCAGATTTTATTCGTTGTGATGACAGTGCTTTAGAAGTTGTAGTTAATGCAAAACCTGACGTGTTTAATCATAACCTAGAGACTGTCCCCGGACTTTATCCCGAGGTTCGCCCTGGCGCGCGCTATTTCCATTCCCTGCGCCTTTTGCAACGCGTAAAAGAGCTTGATCCGACGATCTTTACCAAGTCAGGCATCATGGTTGGCTTGGGTGAAGACAAGCAAGCGGTAGTCCAAGTGATGGAAGATATGCGCGCGGCTGACATCGATTTCTTGACGATCGGTCAGTACCTCCAGCCAACGCCGAAACACCACGCTGTTGATCGTTTCGTCACACCGGATGAATTCGCATCTTATGAAAAAGCTGCGTATAACAAGGGCTTTTTGATGGTTTCATCAACGCCGCTGACACGATCAAGCTATCATGCGGGTGACGATTTTGCGCGCCTGAAAGCAGCCCGTGATAAACGGTTGGCCGGCGCCTGATCCGGCCAATTCGTATCAATCAGTAAACCGTACTTTGCCAATATGGTTAAGGTTGCGATTGCGCTGTGCATAATCAATGCCGTACCCAACAACAAACTCGTCTGGGATAGCAAAACCAACCCAATCCGCTGAAATATTGACCTCGCGGCGGCTTTCCTTATCCAACAGAACGATGCTTTTCATCTTCGCGGGTTTGCGCGCCTGCAGCAGGCCAATGACGTGCTTCATCGTGTAGCCCGTATCAATCAAATCTTCGACGACCAGCACATGACGCGCCTCAATTGCGCCGCGTAAGTCTTTGAGAATACGTACTTCACGGCTACTTTCCATGCCGTCGCCGTAGCTACTTGCCTCTAAGAAATCGACTTCCACATCAAGGTTCAGTTCACGCACGAGATCGGCAATGAACACAAAACTACCGCGCAACAGCCCGACAACCACAAGCTTATCAGCGGTAGCAAATTCTGCCTCAATCTCACGGGCAAGTTCCTCAATGCGGGCAGCAATTGCCTTGGCGGTGATCATTGGATCGATGACATAAGGACGCGACATATTGGGTAATCCCCTTGATTTTCGCGCGCGAGCATACGACATCTGGCAGGACTGTCATCAACGAAATTGAATCATGCCGACACATACCGACACAAAAACACTGCCATACACTGCGCAGCAAATGTACGATCTGGTCGCGGA
>Ga0209555_10001515_pt1 | contig 17839 bp, 11 predicted proteins | sample SaaInl85LU_5_DNA_FD_184643 | JGI IMG/M metagenome (GOLD analysis project Ga0209555, IMG submission 184643) | Marine microbial communities from expanding oxygen minimum zones in the Saanich Inlet - ESP_85LU_5_DNA (SPAdes) (version 2) | ecosystem: Environmental > Aquatic > Marine > Intertidal... | reverse complement strand
CGGTATTGAGTACCAATATCATTACCCTGACGCATGCCTTGACAAGGATTGTGGTTTTCCCAGAAGAGCTTCATCAAACTGGAATAAGATATCTTGTTTGGCCAATAAACCACTTTAACGATCTCGTTGTGGCCGGTCATTCCACTACACACTTCTTCGTAGGTGGGATTTGGAGTATGTCCGGCACCGTATCCCACCGCAGTACAATACACTCCCTCAACATTCCAAAACAGCTTCTCGGCACCCCAAAAGCAACCCATGCCGAAGTAGGCAATTTCTGTATCGCTCGGGTAGGGCTCAACTAATGGTTTATCTAATACTGCATGGTTAATTGAAAGCTGCTGGATAGGGGTTTCCCTGCCAGGCAGGGCAGAGTCAGGCGAAGGTAAGCTTTGCTTGTATTTATTGAATTTCATCATATTCAGCCACCTTCCCAGCATTTACTTATCCATGACATAGAAAAACTATAATAATCCATCAGCTTTGTAGCGCTGGCAAGTTCTTGAAAAGTGTTAGCGATTCAGGATTCGCCAGTGCATCCGTGTTATTGACACGCTCATTGTGTACAACTTTTCTGACCGCCAGCTCTGCAATCTTACCACTAATGGTTCTTGGTATATCATCAACCTGAACAATCTTTGCGGGAACATGCCTTGGCGTTGTGTTACTTCTAATCGTGGATTTTATCAAGTTAATACGATCTTCATCCAAGTCTTCGCCTTCATCCAGCTTTACAAACAATATTACACGCACATCATCCTGCCACTGCTGCCCTATCACTACGCTATCAACGATAAAATCCAGTTGCTCAACCTGCCGATAAATTTCTGCTGTTCCTATTCTAACACCGCCAGGATTCAACACTGCATCAGAACGGCCATAGATAATCATACTTCCGCGATCTGTTATTTCGCCATAGTCGCCATGCGCCCAAACGCCTTCAAAACGCTCAAAGTAGGCGGCAGAAAACTTAGTGCCATCAGGGTCATTCCAAAACCCTATGGGGCACGAAGGAAACGCATTAACACAAACCAACTCACCTTTCTGGTTTACGACACTTGTGCCGTTATCATCGAATATACGTACATCCATGCCAAGCCCCACACACTGCAGCTCACCGCTTACAACCGGAAGGATCGGATTGCCTAAAGCAAAACAACTGATAATATCAGTTCCCCCTGAAATTGAAGACAAGCAAATATCAGATTTCACATCACGATACACATAATCAAAGCTTTCAGGGGCCAACGGCGAGCCTGTTGAGAATATCGCCCTCAACCGATCCAATTTATGGGTGTTCAGCGGTTTGATGCCTGCCTTTTCCAGAGCAGATATATATTTGGCACTTGTACCAAAAAGACTGATGTTCTCTTCATCTATCATATCAATCAATGATGAAGCGGCTGGATGAAAAGGAGAACCATCAAATAGCACAAGCGTTGCCCCACTCGCCAACCCGCTTATCAACCAATTCCACATCATCCATCCGCAGGTTGTAAAATAGAACAGTACGTCACTGGCTTTTAGATCAGCATGCAGTACGTGTTCTTTTCTATGTTGCAGCAACGTTCCACCGGCGGAGTGGACAATGCATTTCGGAACGCCGGTGGTGCCCGATGAGTACATTATATATAGAGGGTGCGAAAACTCGAGAGGTACGAATTCAATATCACCCTTTGCATCAGGCTGCTCTATCTCGTTATAAAATGCCACTCCTGTGATAGGTATTGCCTTTGAATCGAGCTCTAGAAATGGAACTATCACTGTCGTTTTTATGGAGGATATTCTTTGTTGAACGAGCTGAACTCTATCCAATATAGAAATAGCCTTGCCTGCGTAGAAGTAACCATCAACCGTTAACAAAAATACCGGTTCTATTTGCTCAAAACGATCAACTATACCGTTGATGCCAAAATCAGGTGAGCACGAGCTCCAGATTGCGCCCATGCTACTGGCGGCGAGCATACCCACAACAGTTTCTATGCAATTAGGCATCACAGCTGCAACCCGATCACCGGCCGAAACCCCTTGTTCACGCATATAATTAGCCATTCTGAATACGCGTTGATACAGCTCCTTATACGTCACACTATCGTGGCGACCATTCTCGCCACGAAACACCAATGCCGTTTTCTGGGTCAAGTCATCATCATGAGCTGATGCTAAAAGGTTCTCCGCAAAGTTAAGCCGCGCATTAGGAAACCAGTTGGCCCCTGGCACTTTTGACGGATCATCAACGACCGGAGTCAGACCCCCATCAATCTTCACTTCACAAAAATCAATGATGGATAACCAAAACTCCTCAGTTTGGTCGCAGCTCCAGCGATGCAACGCGGCATAGTCGTGAAAATCGGTGCCATAGCGTTGATTCACATACCGTATAAAGCCATCTATGTTAGTAGCCTTGATCCAGTCGTCTTCCGGTTGCCACAACACTGTACTCACAGTTAATCCTCTTCTTGTTCTAATTCAAGCTCAATTAGCTCATCGCCCTCGTTAACCAGCTCGCCTTCGTTGAAGAATATCGCTTTCACAAAACCGGTTTTCTGAGCACGGATTCCATGTTCCATTTTCATGGCCTCGACAGTAACCAGCAAGTCACCTGCATGTACTCGATCGCCGTCACTAACTGTAACGTGAACGACACGCCCATTCATCGGCGCCCTCAGATGCTTTTCTGATTGAGGATCGACCACTGATACAGGAGAATATCGATATAATTGCACATGGGAATCTCCGGAATCCTTGAACAATACGACGCCGTCATCAGTTGAAATCACAGTCAGCGTCAAGGACAGGCCTCCCGTTACGGCCAATCTGCCCCCTTCAAGCCTGCATTGAAGTGTCAGGCTTAGCTCTGAACAGTTCGCCACAATATCATCGTCGTAAAAAGTGAGGTCTACCTTTACCTGTTCACCATCATTGCTCATGAAGCAAAACTGCTGAGTAACGGCTCCATTCACATGCCAACCTTTCAAAACTTGCCAGGGCTCATCGGATAACTCGGTAGACTTATCCTTTAGCGCCAGGTATATCCCGGCAAGCACATAGTCAGCATCACTATTTGGCGGGCTATCGAACGCCAGTTCTGATTGATGATCTTCGATGAAATGTGTACTTAGGGTACCAGCACAGAACGCGTCGTGAGCAACCAAACTTCCCAGGAAGCTGATGTTGGTTTTCAGTCCGAACAGATTAAACTGTCTAAGCGCGCGCTGCATACGATGTATAGCTTGATCTCGATTCTTATCCCATACTATTAACTTGGCGATCATTGGATCGTAGAACACGCTTATTTCATCACCCTGGATCACACCTGAATCAAGTCGCAGATGTTCAGACTGGTCCGGCATACGTAAATAGTGAATGACGCCTGTGGAGGGCAAGAAGTCCTTTGAGGTGTCTTCTGCGTAGATCCGAACTTCGATAGCGTGACCGTCAATTTCAATCTGATCCTGCTTTAATAGCAAGGGATTACCTTCTGCCACACGCACTTGCCATTCGACAAGATCCTGCCCCGTTATCATCTCGGTTACCGGGTGTTCAACCTGCAACCTGGTATTCATTTCCATGAAATAAAAATCACCCGATGAGGCAAGAAGAAATTCAATCGTACCTGCCCCCACATATCCAATTGCTTTAGCTGCCCGCACCGCAGCTTCACCCATACGGCTGCGAGTAGCCGGATCCAAACCTGGTGCCGGGGCCTCCTCAATCACCTTTTGATGTCTGCGTTGAATAGAGCAATCCCGTTCGGACATGTAAACCACATTGCCATACTGATCAGCAAACACCTGAATCTCAACATGACGGGGCTGATTGATATACTTTTCTATGAGGATATGATCATCCCCAAATGATGACTGAGCCTCACGCTTACAGGCGCTTAAGGCAGTATCAAAGTCGCTCTCGCTTTCAACGATGCGCATGCCTTTTCCGCCACCACCCATGGATGCCTTTAAGAGCACGGGATAGCCAATATCGCCAGCCTGCTGTTTTAAAAATGCAGAATCCTGGGTGTCACCGTGATAGCCAGGCACCAGTGGTACGCTTGCATCCTGCATAAGATGCTTGGCCTGAGATTTTGATCCCATTGCCACCATTGCACTGGCTGGAGGGCCGATTAGTACAATATTATGTTCTACGCACCGTTGCGCAAAGCTGGCATTCTCCGACAAGAAGCCATAACCGGGATGAATAGCGTCCACTCCAGCACGCTTCGCAACATCCAAAAGACGATCCATACTAAGATAGCTCTCAGCTGCAGGTGACGGTCCAATCCAATATGCTTCATCGGCCTGCAGAACATGCTGGGCATATCGATCGGCATCGGAGTACACAGCAACAGCCTCAATATCTAGCCGATTCAATGTTCGAATGATGCGACAGGCTATTTCACCACGATTTGCGATCAAGACTTTCTTAAATAACTTATTCGTCGACATCTTTAATTAGCCTCACCTTTTACCCGCCAGGCAGGTGGTCGTTTTTCAAGGAAGCTGGTTAATCCCTCTTGCCCCTCTTCCGACACCCTGATCTTTGCTATGAGTTCGGCAGTATGGGTAATGGTTTTATCACCTATGCGCTCATGGGCGATAGCGTTGATCAGCTGCTTGCATTGTGCTGTTGCACGCGGGCCATTTTTAGCCGCAACATTGGCCAAAGCGACAACTTCAGAATCAAGTTGATCCGTTGGAAATACACCTTGAATCAAACCTGATTTTACTGCCGTTTCTGTATCAAACACCTCTGCGCTGAGCATGAATCTGCGGGCATTGCGTATCCCCATAGACTCGATCACATAAGGGCTGATCACAGCAGGCACCAAGCCTATCTTCACTTCGCTCAGGCAAAAAGTGGCGTCGGTATCAGCAAAAGCCACATCGCACGCACTGATCAAGCCTAAGGCACCACCAAAGGATGCACCGACAACTTTTGCAATTACCATTTTAGGTAACGTATACACGCAATGCATAAGCCCAGCCAGTTTCAGTGCGTCGATTTCATTATCTTCTCGGCTTAGGGATGCCATACTTTTCATCCAATTCAGATCTGCACCCGCTGAAAAGTTCCGCCCTTCTGCCTGCAACACAACCACCCGGCAAGCATCATCCTGTGCTGCAGTCTCAAACGCACCTGTCAATTCCTCAATCATCTGATCATCGAAAGCGTTGTGAATGGATGGCCGATTCATGGTGATGAACGTAATGTCGGACTGTTGTTGTACATTGACATAATTCATAGCAATGCCTCACATACGAAACACGCCAAAGCGCGTTTCGGGTATAGGCGCATTAAGCGCAGCACTGATTGAAAGCCCCAAGACATCACGGGTTTGGGCAGGATCGATCACACCGTCATCCCAAAGCCTGGCACTTGCATAATAGGGATGGCCTTGGGCTTCATAGGTATCAATAATGGGTTGCTTGAACGCTCTTTCATCTGCCTCCGGCCAACTCTCACCATTGCGCGCCAGGTTATCTTTTTTGATTTGCGCCAGGACACCGGCGGCCTGCTCGCCACCCATTACCGAGATACGCGCATTGGGCCACATGAAAAGAAAGCGTGGGTCATAAGCGCGACCACACATTCCGTAATTGCCTGCGCCAAAGCTGCCGCCAGTAATGATGGTTATTTTGGGTACCTGCGCACAAGCAACGGCGGTCACCATTTTTGCACCATGCTTGGCAATGCCTTCTGATTCGTATTTTCGCCCCACCATAAACCCGGTTACGTTCTGCAAAAACACCAAAGGAATCTTACGTTGTGCGCACAGCTCGATAAAGTGCGCACCTTTTTGGGATGACTCACTGAACAGAACGCCATTATTAGCAACAATGCCCACCGGAAAGCCCCAGATACGGGCAAAACCACAGACCAAAGTGGTGCCGTACAAAGCCTTAAATTCATCAAATTCAGAACCGTCCACTGTGCGGGCAATCACCTCACGCACATCGTAAGGCATTTTCAAATCCGTGGGCACTACACCGTATATTTCTGAAGGATCATAATGGGGCAATACAGGCGCAGCCACGTCCATTTGGAGGTGTTTTTTGCGGTTCAACCGTTTAACTGCTGCCCGTGCCAGCTGCAACGCATGCTCATCACTTTCAGCGTAATGATCAGCCACCCCGGAAGTACGACAGTGAACATCTGCCCCGCCAAGATCTTCTGCGGTAACCTCCTCTCCCGTTGCTGCCTTCACCAACGGAGGCCCTGCCAGAAAAATCGTACCTTGCTCTTTAACGATGATGCTTTCATCTGCCATGGCGGGAATATACGCCCCGCCCGCCGTGCAAGACCCCATTACTACGGCGATCTGAGCAATGCCCTTCGCCGACATGTTGGCCTGATTAAAGAAGATCCTGCCAAAATGTTCGCGGTCAGGAAACACTTCATCCTGGCGAGGTAAGTTAGCCCCTCCAGAATCAACCAGGTATACGCATGGCAAATGATTCTGTTCTGCAATGACTTGGGCGCGGAGATGTTTTTTTACTGTTAAAGGATAGTAACTGCCGCCTTTCACGGTTGCGTCATTGGCCACCACCATACATTCAAGCCCATGAATCCTGCCAATTCCGGCGATGGCGCCTGCCGCAGGCACCTGCTCATCATAAACATGATGGGCCGCTAATTGACCCACCTCCAGGAAAGGTGAACCTTGATCCAGCAGACGAGCAACACGCTCACGGGGTAATAATTTACCGCGCGCAAGGTGTTTTAACTGCGCTTTTTCACCTCCACCTTGCTTTATCGCTGCGGTAACATCTTGAAGCTCTTTCACCAGCTTGCTCATTCTTTCTCGATTCGCTGTGAACTCGGCAGAATGAGGATTGATTTTACTTTCCAAAATAGCCATAGCTATAAATCCCGTTGAATATGGCCTCAGGCCGTTTCATTAAACAATTCGCGTCCAATCAGCATGCGCCGAATTTCCGATGTGCCTGCACCAATTTCATAAAGCTTTGCATCACGCAACAAACGGCCTGTCGGGTATTCATTAATATAGCCATTGCCACCTAAAGTCTGAATCGCATCCAATGCACATTTGGTTGCGTTTTCGGCTGTGTAAAGTATGACAGCAGCAGCATCTTTGCGAGTGGTTTCTCCACGGTCACAGGCCTGAGCAACCGCGTACAAATAAGCCCGACTGGCATTGGTTATGGTGTACATATCGGCCACTTTACCCTGCATCAGCTGGAACTCACCGATAGCCTTACCAAATTGCTTACGCTCGTGAATATAAGGCACCACCACATCAAGACAAGCCAGCATAATGCCTGTAGGGCCACCCGATAACACAACCCTCTCGTAATCGAGGCCGCTCATTAGCACTTTCACGCCTTGATTCAGTTGCCCCAGAATGTTTTCCTCAGGCACCTCACAATCTTCAAACACCAGCTCACATGTGTTGGAACCTCGCATACCCAGTTTGTCCAGTTTCTGGGCTTGGGAAAAGCCTTTAAAGCCGCGCTCAACGATAAACGCCGTAATACCATGGGGGCCTTTTTCCAGATCAGTTTTTGCGTAGATCACATAGGTGTTTGCATCGGGGCCGTTCGTAATCCACATTTTGCTGCCGTTAAGAACATAACGATCACCCTTTTTTTCTGCGCGCAGTTTCATGCTGACCACATCCGAACCCGCATTCGGCTCGCTCATCGCCAACGCACCAATGTGTTCTCCACTTACCAGCTTGGGTAGGTATTTAGCTTTTTGTTGTTCGTTGCCATTACGATGAATCTGGTTAACGCACAGGTTTGAGTGAGCACCATAGCTAAGGCCCACTGAAGCAGAAGCTCTACTGATTTCCTCCATGGCAATTGCATGGGCAAGGTACCCCATGTCGCTGCCACCGAACTCCTCTGCTACTGTCATGCCCAACAAGCCCAGCTCACCAAACTTTTTCCATAGATCCATAGGGAACTGATTACTGGAATCTACTTCGGCTGCTCTTAGCGCGATCTCTGCTTTGGCAAAACGATTTACGGTATCCCGCAGTGCATCCATTGTCTCGCCGAAACCAAAATTTAAGGAGGGGTAGAGCGTCGTCATGATGGTGATCCTTTCTTTAAGCTTTACGTAGGTATCTATTGCCCGATATCAAGCGCATTTACACAGCGCTGGCGAGCCTCTTTTAATTCAATTTTCATGATTTCGATGTCATGAAGTTGCTGATCCAGTAGCGCTTCCTTTTCATCCAGCATGGCAAGAAACTGCTGAAGCTGCTTGGAATTACCTGAATCCGGGTCATACATATCGAATAGAACGCGACTTTCTGCCAGGGTAAATCCCAATCGCTTTCCTCTAAGAATCAGTTTGAGCAGCACGCGATCACGGGGCCCATAAATGCGTTTTTGCCCTTCCCGCCTGGGGGTCAGCAGGCCTTGATCTTCATAAAAGCGAATTGCACGGGTTGTAATATCAAACTCGCGGGACAGATCGCTAATTGTATATGTGACTGATTTTACTTCTGATTTGGAATCCATATGGGTTCTTTCGCTGCTGGCATTCACTATTAGGAGCCCGAATGCAGGTCCGTATAAAGGGCTCTCATCAACGCCAATCTTAGTTGACGTTTACGTAAAGGTAAATAGCCGATATTGAGGTATCAGTTTGTCCGCCTAGGGTTTTAAAAACCTGCTACCATCGAATTTATCCATAATTGACAATTAGTTAGAGGTTTCCATGACCAAAACCGCTCTCATCACCGGCTGCTCAAGTGGAATCGGAAAACAGCTTTCGATGGCAATGCTTGATAAAGGCTATCGAGTGATATCCACTGCGCGCTCTATGGAGAAAATTGCCGACTTAAGGGCTAAAGGCGCCATCACCCTGGCGCTGGACGTTACTGTGCAAGCCAGCATCGATGACGCCATGACTCAGATAAGCGCACAAGGGCACCGTATCGACATTCTGGTTAACAATGCCGGCTATGGGGCGATGGGGCCTGTTGCAGAAATGCCATCAGATGAGCTGGAAAAGCAATTCGCCACCAATGTTTTCGGGCCAGTGAACATGGTGCGGGCCTGCGTACCTGATATGCACAAACTCGGCGGCGGGCTGATTGTTAATATCGGGTCGGTATCCGGCATTTTGGTTACTCCTTTTTCAGGTGCTTACTGTGCCACCAAAGCTGCGCTCCATGCTCTTTCAGATGCAATGCGGATGGAACTTGCCCCCTTCAATATAAATGTCATGACGGTTATGCCCGGCGCGATCGAGTCAGAGTTTGGTAACAGCGCCGAATCCTCACTAACACGCACGCTACCCAAAGATTCACTCTATGAGTGGGCAAGAGACGGCATCCAAAAGCGGGCTCGGGCCTCGCAATCCAACCCCACGCCAACCGATCAATTTGTTCAGGCACTGCTGAAGAACATCGAAGCAGTCAAGCCAACGGCGGAAGTAACCATTGGCAATGGCAGCACTGTTCTGCCGTTGCTGGCAAGGGTACTGCCCACCAAATTAAGGGATGCAATCCTGAAGCGTTCCTTTGGTTTACACCATACCCCTACCGGGTAAGCGGAAATATTTCTAAAGCTTTCCTATACTTACTCTTTGAGCTTGCTTATCGAACAAACCAACAGGCAAACCTAAATGCGACGATGGAATGGTTGGGGTGATGAATCAAATCATTACCCCCTCAAAGTGGAAGCAAAGCAATTTCTTCAGCAACAGATCGGCCCGGGCAACCCTCTGCCGGATGCATCGCTGGAGGCCGTGATAGCATCAGTGCCAGCCTCTCGCCTGCCGGAACACCCACTAATCAGTACAGATGCCGAGCACAGGGTGCGCCACGCCAGAGGCCAGAGCTTGCCGGACTGGCTGGCCCTTCACTCGGGCAATATCGGACAGTTCCCAGATGGAGTAGCCTTCCCCGAGTCCTCAGATCAGGTGCGAGCACTGCTGAACTACGCCGTTCAGAACAATGTAGAGTTGATCACCTATGGCGGAGGGTCTTCCGTAGCCGGACACATTAATCCGCGCCTATCGGAGCGCCCCACCCTTACACTGAGCATGCAGAATTTTAACCAGCTGATCCATCTGGATCGGGACAGCAACCTGGCCACGTTCGGCGCAGGCACTCCAGGGCCGCTGATCGAATCGCAGCTGAAACCCCATGGATATATGCTGGGACACTTCCCGCAATCCTGGGAACTGTCCACCGTAGGCGGCTGGGTTGCCAGTCGTTCCAGCGGCCAGCAATCACTTCGTTACGGCCGTATTGAGCAGCTCTTTGCTGGCGCCAATGTCGAAACGACAGAGGGCACTCTATCCATACCAACCATTCCCGCATCATCCGCTGGCCCAGACATCCGTGAAATTATTTTAGGGTCCGAAGGAAGAATGGGTGTTATAACCGACGTCACTGTTCGAATCTCTCCGCTACCGGAGCATGAGCGTTTTTACGTTGTATTTTTTCCAGACTGGGACAGTGGCGTGCAGGCTGCACGCAACCTCACCCAACAACGGATACCTCTTTCGATGATGAGGCTCAGCAATCCCCAGGAAACCTGGACTCAATTGAAACTGGCGGGACATGCCGCGGCAATCGGTGTTTTGGAACGCTACTTATCGTTACGCGGGGCTAGAACACAGAAGTGCATGTTTACTTTTGGCGTCACCGGCAGCAAGGCCGCGTGCAAATCGGCGCTGGCACTGGCAGCCCCCATCATCAAACAGTATGAAGGCATAAACACGGGCACCCTTCTGGGCAAAAAGTGGGAAGAAAATCGCTTCAAGTCGCCCTATCTACGCCATGGACTGTGGGAACAAGGCTATGCAGTAGACACGCTGGAAACGGCTGTCGACTGGGTGCGCGTCCCTGCCGCTGTAGATGCTATAGTGCGAGCCATTAACAACACATTAAAATCAGCCGGTGAGAAGATTCATGTTTTCACACACCTTTCCCACGTTTACAACCAAGGGTCGAGCATATACACCACCTATGTATTTCGGTGCGCGAAAACCTATGACGAAACCCTGGATCGCTGGCGTAGAATAAAGCACGCCGCAAGCCAGGCCATAATCCAAAATGGCGGCACCATCAGCCATCAACATGGTATTGGAACCGATCACGCACCATATCTGAAGGCAGAGAAAGGCGAATTGGGCATTGCGGCGATCGACCGCCTCTGTCACCAATTTGATCCCAACGGCATTATGAACCCAGGCAAATTATTGCCACAGGATTAATAACATGAAGCCCATTGATCAAGCGCGGACCTGGCAACAATTACAAGAACACCCCGGCATTTGGGATATTATCGTGATTGGTGGGGGAATAACCGGCGTAGGCATACTGAGGGAAGCGTCCCGACTGGGCCTGCAGTGCCTGTTAGTGGAACAAAAGGATTTCTCATGGGGCACTTCCAGCCGCTCTTCTAAAATGGTGCATGGGGGGTTGCGTTATATTGCCCAGGGCGACATCAAGCTGACCAAACATTCTGTAAACGAACGGGAACGGCTGATTCGCGAAGCGCCTGGGCTGGTTGAACGACTGGGCTATTTGTTTCCTATACGCAAGGGGCAAATCCCCGGAAAACTACTGTTCAACAGCCTGCTGAAGATATACGACAAGCTAGCTGGAATAAAAACTCAAAAGTATTTTAATAGTCGAAAACTGCTGGAGAGAGTGTCCGGGCTTAACCCTGAAAACCTCAAAGGGGCCAGTTACTATACCGACGCCATCACAGACGATTCGCGCCTGGTATTAAGAGTGCTACACGAAGCGATCGAGGCTGGCGCAGAAGCAATTAATTATTGTTGCGCTGAAAGCTTGCTATTCGATGACCAAGGCCAGGTTAACGGGCTCATCGTACGCAATGACATAAACCGGCAAACATTGACGTTAGCATCGAAAGTGGTGATCAATGCTACCGGCGCTTGGGTGGATGGCCTGCGGGAGACCGTTAGTGGCGAGCGCAATATCCGCCCTCTCAGAGGCAGCCATGTTATCATCCCTCATCATTTTGCCCCCGTAAAAGACGCGCTAACGTTATTTCACCCTGAAGATAAGCGTGCCGTGTTTATCTTTCCGTGGGAAAACACAACCGTTATCGGCACCACAGACCTGGACCACGACAGTGATCTAAACCAAGAGCCCAGCATTTCTGCCCGAGAGCTGGACTATCTGCTAGTACTGGCCCAGCAACAATTCCCAAAATCCAATATCTCACAGGACACCATCATTTCAACCTTCGCCGGTGTCCGCCCTGTTATCAGCAAAGATCGTACAAAAGCCCCCTCCAAGGAGAAGCGCGATCATCAAGTATGGGTAGACAAAGGATTAGTCAGTGTCAGTGGCGGCAAACTTACCACGTTTCGCCTGATCGCATTGGATACACTGAAAGCAGCCCTTTCACAGATGGGCAGCCCCGACGTAAACTTTCTTTTTAGTGACAACAACAGCATCATCACACCTGCGACTATAACCCCTGCCGATCTAGACCTGGATGATACCAGCCTGGCGACTCGTTTGATTGGCTGTTACGGCAATGCGGCCGAAGACCTGGTACGTAATGCACGCAGTGGTGAACTGGCACCCATTAAACGAACCCGATTCTGCCTGGCCGAGGTACGCTGGTGCGCAGCAAACGAAAGCGTGCTGAAACTGGATGATCTGTTATTGCGCCGCACTCGCCTTGGCCTTCTACTGGATCAAGGCGGTTACGAACTATTCCCCGCTATAGAAAAAATTTGCCACGAAGAGCTAAACTGGAATCACGAAACCTGGCAGGCTGAAGCAACGCGCTATCAGGCGCTTTGGCAACGGTACTACTATTTGCCCGAGAAAACATGAAGCAAGAATCCCTGCTTGCCATTGATAATGGCACCCAAAGCATCCGCGCTCTGCTGTTTGATCTGCAGGGTCAGCTGATTGCCATAAGCAAAGTTGATATTGAGCCCTATTATTCAACCCAACCAGGCTGGGCAGAACAAAGCGCGGAATATTTTTGGGAAAAGCTATGCGAGGCTTGCCAACAATTGTGGCAACAGGATGGCGTTGATCGAAGAAAAATAAAAGCCGCCTCAATTACTACACAACGCGCCACAATGATCAATCTGGACAGGGAAGGCAACCCCCTGAGGCCCGCCATGATCTGGCTGGACCAACGTAAAGTGAACACGGTTCCTCCACTAAAAGGGCCTTGGCGCTATCTGATAAAGGCCGCCGGTGGAGCTGACACGCTAAACTACTATCGCACTCAAGCGGAATGCAACTGGATAGAATCCTATCAACCCAATATTTGGCGCGCCACCCATAAGTACCTACTGCTTTCAGGCTACCACACCTACAAATTGACCGGAGCCTATGCCGATTCAACGGCATCACAGGTGGGTTATCTACCGTTTGATTTTAAACATCACCGCTGGTGCAGGAAACACGACTGGCGCTGGAAAGCACTAGCCATCGAGCCAAAACATCTACCTAAACTGTACCCACCCGGTGGGAAACTCGGCACCATTACTGCCGACGCGTCTGCTGCTACCGGAATCCCTGAAGGGCTGCCACTGATTGCATCGGGATCCGACAAAGCCTGTGAAGTCATTGGCTCCGGCGGGCTCAACCCTCAAGTCGGCAGCATCAGTTACGGAACCACTGCCACGTTCAATACCACCAGCCCCAGGTATTTTGAAGCGGTCTCTATGCTGCCCCCCTATCCCGCCGCCATCCCCAAGCAATACAGCACAGAAGTGATCGTGCATCGTGGCTACTGGATGGTAAATTGGTTCAAGCGAGAGTTCGCTCATCAAGAGGTGACAGAAGCAAAACAACAAAACATACCGGTAGAAACGCTGTTCGAAACAATGCTGAACACCGTTCCCCCTGGCTGCCTGGGGCTGACCTTACAACCATACTGGTCACCCGGCCTGCGCATTCCAGGCCCCGAAGCAAAGGGCGCCATTATTGGCTTTGGCGATGTACATACCCGCGCGCATATTTACCGAGCGATTATTGAAGGCATCGCCTATGCGTTGCGAGAAGGCAAAGAACGGGTTGAAGATAAAAGCGGAACTGAAATCAAAACGCTGATGGTGTCCGGTGGAGGGGCTAAAAGCGATGCGGCGATGCAAATAACAGCAGACATCTTTGGTATGCCTGCCATCCGCCCCCATACCACTGAAACATCAGGGCTCGGCGCAGCCATCAACGCCGCTGTCGGCTCGAATCTATTCTCCTCACATAAGGAGGCTATTCAAGCCATGACCCATAAAGGCACAGTTTTCAACCCCAACCCCAGCAACCACAAACTCTACGACGCTCTTTACAACGAGGTCTATAAACAGATCTACGACAATCTCAGCCCGCTTTATGGAGCAATACGCAGAATCACCGGCTACCCTCAATAACACTTATCCGTAGGGGTTTTCCTTGAATAGACGTTGGATCTCCTCAATCTGCGCAGCATTACTTACCAGAGCATCAACACATTCAGTATCCAATTTGACGCCGGCCATCTCGCGGAGCTTGTTGAACGCTTCGGTGTTGCTCCAGGCCTCTTTATAGGGTCTGCGGCTGGTCAGTGCGTCGAACACATCCGCAACTGCCACGATACGGGCTTCCAATGGAATAGACTGCCCCACCAGGCGATCAGGATAACCAGATCCATCCCATGCTTCATGATGGTGCAAGGCGATATTGTGTAAAATATCAACATGGGTGACCCCGCTTAACCCATAGTTTTTTAATAGTTTTTCAATCAACTTTCGCCCTTCCTCGGAGTGTGTACGCATAACCGCCAACTCCGACTCATCCAAAGGGCCTTGCTTCAACAAAATGCTGTCTGGTATGGCCAATTTGCCCAGATCATGCAGTGGCGAAAACAGAAGTATATGCTCAATATACTGATCATCCAGATTGTGATTAGGTGCGATGGTCTGCGCGATAAGCTGTGAGTAACGTGACATTCGCTCCAAATGGCCACCGGTTTCTGGATCCTTGGAGTGAGTTAAATCCAAAGCTGATTTTATGGTGGCTAACAATACTCGCACATTAGTACGCTCGTTATACACAAGCAGGGTTATCAAATGGGCAACAACGTCCAGCTCCGTTAATACGCGCTCACTGAACACATCCTTCTCATCACCATTGAAAAACACAAACCCAAAAAAGTGGCCATCCCACTGCATTGGCAGTGTGTAGCTGGAGCGTAAACCTGCATCGTAGATTGCCTGAGTGTGCTCATGCTCTTCACCATGACGATTAAAGATACGCAAATCATTTACAACACGGGGCAAGCCAGACGCGGCAATTTCAGCCAAAGAGGCACAATCCGCCAACTTGGCCCGATAGCGGGTCAGTGGGCTCTCCTCCTGACTGCTGTATACGAAAGTACGTAAATAATCGGTATCCGAATCGTGCAATGCCACAGCAATACGGGTTATGTGCGGCATATGCCCTGTCATTACCTGATGTATAAACTGTAGTTTAGCAGCAACACTGTCGGCTCCATTCAGGCCCTGCCATGGATCAGTATGATGATTGCTAGACATAATGAATCCTCATTATTATCGCCTCCTGCATATTGCTCATCGATTGCCCACATGCACACAAGTATTCATCGTTGTCCCAAACTGGCGTTATTGCAAGTTGAATCGCGAGAAAAAAAATTGATCTATGACAGAGATACTTGAATTACATAAATATTCTGTCACCTCGCATCTTATAATCCTATACTTTCGGTATGTATCAAAATGAGCAATCAATGGACTTGAAACGCTCCGGCGCCCCCGAGAACAATCAGTATAATCCACCCCAAATAGCGTGGCTCAGCAGCTTACGTTTTAAGTTGGGAGTGGGGCTGTTTCTGTTATTTCTAATATTAGTGTGCTCAAACCTGTGGTTGATCTGGTTTAAAGGGTTGCCATTGCTGGTTCAGCAAAGCAAAGAGCTGAATGAACAGATTGGTCAGAACATCGTGACCGAATTGAATCAGCAGTTCATGCAGGCAGAAACGCTCACTAAAGATATTGCCAATTTGGCAGAAGCATTACCGCCCGACGATAAGCTTTTCAAGCGCACTATCCCGCACCTGCTGGACCTTGAATCCATGCGCGATATCATCGCCGGTGGAGGGTTCTGGCCTGAGCCGTTCCAGTTTGACCCAGACAAAGAGCGAGCCAGTTATTTCTGGGGGCGAGAGGCCAACAATGCACTCAAATTCTACGACGATTATAACGCCTTGGATGGGCCTGGGTATCACAACGAAGAATGGTATGTACCCACCACTCGCCTGCAAGCTGGTTCAGCTTACTGGTCACGCTCCTATACCGACCCCTATTCGTTACAACCTATGGTTACCTGTTCTGTTCCTGTTCATCGCGTCAATACCCTAATGGGCGTAGCAACAGTTGATTTGAAACTCGAAGGCGTGAACAAGCTGGTCAGTGAAAAGATCGGTTCACGCAGCGGATATGCATTTGTCATAGATCGAAACAATAAGTTTATTTCCTACCCGGATCAAAACATGGTGATCACCCAAAGGAGTGAAAACAATCAACATGAATATACGGATTTTATCTACGCTAAAGAGCTGGCAACAATAGCGCCAACCTTTCAGGAAATCGCCGAGAAACTTGATTTTATAAGCTATCGCAACACCACCATCGTCAACCGCGATGCAGACCGAATCAAAACCGTTGCCAAAAGCATTGCTGATAGCAGTTACCAAATCAACATTCAGGAAGCTCGATTGATCGCCCACAATTTATTCCGTAATGACAATGGGAATATTGCGGTATTGGAAAGATTCGAGATTGCAGACGATGTTTTTCTACACGGAAAGGCCGATGTTACTGTCTATCAAATGCCCCATACCTATTGGAAGGTTATTACTGTTTTTCCCTTAGAGGATACGATAGAGGCGGCCCGTGATATTAGCGAATCCGTTACCTGGGGATCTCTTACCGGAATCGCGCTATGGGGCATGCTGTGTACGGTGTTCCTGTGGCGGGTGCTGTTTTCCAGACTCCATGATATGACGGATCGTATTCGCCAATCCGCCCATGATGGCAGGGAAATCCCTTTAGATCATAGCGCCAATGATGAGTTGGGGCTGCTGGCACAGTGGTATAACCGTCGCACCAAACAATTGCATCAAGCGCTTCGCTCTGCAGAAGTCAGTGCCCAGGATCTTAAGCGGGAGAATAACGAACACAAGGTCACGGCCAAGTTACTGGAACGCAGCCTGTCCATGCAACGAGCGATTCTGGACAGCGCTAACCTTGCGATCATTACCCTCGACAAGCAAGGCCGCATACTGAACTGCAACGCAGGCACCACTAAATTGCTTGGCTATCGAGAGCAGGATCTGGTCGGTAAAACCTTTCCTCATGCGTTAATTGACAAACAGCAGATGGAAGAATATCGCGCGGACTTGCAACAACGCTATGACATAAGCATCAGCGGTTTCAGGCTTTTTACCACTGCGCTCGATAAAGGAGAACGCCAGGAGAACGAATGGACGTTCACCTGTCAAAACGGCATTAAACTGGATGTAATGCTGTCCATAACGGCCGTCATCAGCCCACATCATTCAATCGAAGGCTGGCTGGCGGTGGTAGCTGATATATCGGAACGCAAACAAGCCCAGGGCGAACTTGAACGTGCCCGTCATATCGCCGAATCCTCTAATCAGGCGAAGAGTCAGTTCCTGGCAAGCATGTCTCACGAACTAAGAACGCCACTTAATGCCATCCTTGGATTCACCCGTCGCTTGCAGAAGTACTTTAAAGATTCGGAATCAGATAATCAGCAGGCAATCCGCAACCTCGATGCACTAAACACCATCGAGCGCAACACGCATCACCTGATGGAGCTAATCAGCGATCT
>Ga0209555_10001511_pt1 | contig 17870 bp, 17 predicted proteins | sample SaaInl85LU_5_DNA_FD_184643 | JGI IMG/M metagenome (GOLD analysis project Ga0209555, IMG submission 184643) | Marine microbial communities from expanding oxygen minimum zones in the Saanich Inlet - ESP_85LU_5_DNA (SPAdes) (version 2) | ecosystem: Environmental > Aquatic > Marine > Intertidal... | reverse complement strand
ACTGCAACTCCGATTCCAGTGGTACCCGCAGCGCACTACACGTGTGGCGGTGTTGTCGTCGACGAAAGCGGCGCCACCGATCTGCAAAATCTCTACGCAGTGGGAGAGACGGCGTTCACTGGCCTGCACGGTGCCAACCGCATGGCCAGTAACTCTCTGCTTGAATGTTTGGTCTACGCTCATTCAGCGGCCGCCGCCATCAACGCAGCAATGCCCTCAATACACCAACCCGACTTTGTTAAGCCTTGGGATGAATCGCAGGTGACGTCTTCCGATGAAGACGTGGTGATATCTCACAACTGGGATGAACTGCGTCGCTTTATGTGGGATTACGTCGGCATTGTCCGCACCAATAAACGGTTAGAGCGCGCCGAACATCGCATCAAACTTCTCCAGAAAGAGATCCAAGAGTACTACAGCAACTACAAGGTGAGCCGCGATCTGCTCGAGTTACGCAACCTGGCGACAGTAGCGGAGCTGATTATTCGCTGTGCCCTGCAGCGGCGCGAGAGCCGCGGTTTGCACTACACGCTAGATTATCCAGAACTTTCAAGCCTGGCCCGCGATACCATTTTGGTGCCGATGAACTTTGCCGACCAGGAGTTTGTGATCAGCCGAGGTTAAATCTGGCCGAGTATCAGTGCTCGGCACAGCAGGCGGTACTCACCCAAGGGAAGAGCGTCACGGCAGATCCACAACTGGCTGGGTAGACGCTGGTCGGGCAGGCGAATCGACAGTAGCACTAACGGCCCGTAGATCCACTGTTGAGGGCTCAAGCTTACAAGCTGAGCTTCACAGTTGGGTGGCGAGGAGTAAAACCAGCCGTCGCTGGTGAGTTGCAATGTGTGAGTTCGCTGCGGGCGCCGCCACTCGTAAACCGCGATAGCGGCTGCGCAAAACCACCAAGCAAGAGCCATAACTGCGCTCGCGGCGAGCAGTGAACCAGAGCCACCAATCAGAAGCGCCAGAGTAACTCGGCAACAGCGCAAGCCACGCGAATCACCTATCTGCCAGAGATTGCTGGGTTGAGTGTCGGCTGAAATCAGTGGCGTGCGCCCGGCGTGTTGCGACTGTCGCGGACACGCTGAACAATCGCCAGTAGTTCAGGCTCCTCGGGGTCGATACGCTTCATCAGCCAGCCAAAAAGATCTTGGTCTTCACACTCCAGCAGTGACCAGAATCGAGCTTGGTCCGCTTTGCTGAGATCATCGTAGTTTTCATCAACAAACGGGCTGAGGATTAGATCCAGCTCCAACATGCCGCGGCGGCTCGCCCATTTAACTCGGTTCTTATCCACTCTACTGCTCCTCGCTCAAGGGACTGGGCGCAAGCCCATTAAAGCCGTTATTATAGGTGAGTTAGTGGCGCTGATCACTGGGTAAAATAATCTCTAGCCTAGCCGCTTAATACATTTAAGGAACTGACCATGAACCACATGCTCTTCAACATTGATGGCAACAGCCAGCTTATCGCCCGCAATCGCGGCGCTATCCAGCTGCGCGGCAGTGACGCAGCCAAGTTTCTCCAAGGCCAAGTCACTTGTGATCTCATCGCCTTGGCCGACGCCCCCAACGACAGTGTGATCAGTGGCGCACAATGCACCCCCAAGGGGCGCATGATCTTTGATTTCAGTGCCTTTTATCACGGCAGTGAGCAGATGCGTGATTTAATTTTAATCACAGCGCCCGAGCTGGTTGAGCTGGCCATCGCCAGCCTGAAAAAATACGCCGTCTTTTTTAAAGTAGAGATCTCCGACGTCTCCACACAGTGGCAGCAACAGCTACTGTTTGGCACCCCGCCAGAGACACTACCAGAAGGTATTATTGCCCAGCCGCTGTGCAGCGCTATCACCGCACTGACTCTACCTAGCGGCCAGCTCTGTGAGCTCAGCCCAGCTTGCAATGAAGAAGCTGACGCTAACTGGCTGCATAATCAGTTAATTGCCGCGGGCATCGCCGAAGTGAGTGCTACAACTACGGAATTATTCATTCCACAGATGCTCAATTTTGACCATCGCAACTTTATTAGCTTTAAAAAAGGCTGTTACACCGGCCAAGAGATTGTTGCCAGGGCGCACTACCGCGGCGCGGTTAAACGCCGCTTAGCGCGAGGCGTCACCGATACACCTCTGCCAGAACTACTTCTCCCTGGTAGTGAGCTGCGCGACAGTGAGGGACGCGCCCTGGGTACGATTGCGGCAGTCGGCGATCGCCAATTTCTGGTTGCAGCAACCGAGGCGGCCACAACTCAGCGCGACTTTACCGTGGATGCCAGTGCCTTTGCTGCAGAGCTGACTGCACTTGCCCCTGCCAGTGAGTGAGTTTTACTCAGCGGCATTAGATTGGGTGGCTGGCCACAGTGATCTTTTAGCGGCCGTAGGCATTATCTCTGCAATGGTATTTGTCGTCAGCCTAGCTTCTCTGCCGTGGCTGGCTGCTGCGATCGATGAAGACTATTTTTGTAGCACTCGACAACAAAAGATAAGACGCCAACCTCTACTGCGTTTAGCGCGCAATTTGATAGGAGGGCTGCTACTGCTTTGCGGAATAGTGATGCTCGTGCTGCCCGGCCAAGGCATATTGACTATCTTAGTCGCTCTGGTACTGATGGATTATCCTGGGAAGACCGAGCTGGAACAGTATATTGTCAGTATCCCTTCAGTCTTAAAAAGTCTGAACTGGTTGCGCCGCCGGCGCGGCGCGCCCCCTGTGAAACTAAAAGAGTGAAGGCTGCTGCTCTGGCAGCGACCAATCGACGGGCTCTCTACCTGCTGCTACTAATGCACAGTTAGCCTGTGAAAACGGTTTAGAACCCAAAAAACCTCGATACGCTGAGAGAGGTGATGGGTGACTACTAGTCACAACCGTGTGCCGCTGCTCATCAATTTGCGCTCGTTTAGCGCTAGCAAAACTGCCCCATAAAATAAATACTTTCGGTCTGCTGTCAGCACTCAAGGCCTGTAAGATACCGTCGGTAAACGACTCCCAACCCCAACCTTGGTGGCTATTGGCCGCGCCTTTTTCTACGGTTAACACGCTGTTGAGCAACAAAACTCCGCGCCGCGCCCAGACCGTGAGGTCGCCGCAATCGGGCAGCTGTAAGCCAAGATCAGTCTTTAGCTCGGTGAAAATATTGCGCAGCGACGGCGGTATTTTGACGCCGCGCGGAACCGAAAAACTCAAGCCGTGGGCCTGTCCAGGGCCATGGTAGGGATCTTGGCCGACGATGATCACTTTGACCTGTTGCGGGTCACATAGCTGCAAGGCAGCAAGACGCTGCTCACGGGGCGGATATATTTCGACTCCTGCTCGTTCACGTTCAGCAAGACGCCGCCAGAGCGGTTCGGACGGAAATGAGAACTGGTGTTTTTGCAAAAAAACATGCCAGCAGTTGGGCAGCGACTCACGCAGAGATGTAGGAGCAACAAACGACACAATCGACCTTATAGGCGTATTCAATGAGTTAGATGCTAACACTTAATTGGCTTGATTAAACGGGGATTTTACCCACAGCTGAGCTGACTCACAGGTCGCCAACACACTCGACAAGCGCGGGGATTTTCTATAAATTACCGTCGGTTTCAATAGCACTGGCACCCAGTCGTCAGCCCCATCAGCATTGAACGAGAAATCACATGAATGACGCCCTACTGTATCGACGCCAAGTTGGCTTATGGCTGGCAATCTGCGCTGCGACAATACTGGGTATGATTCTTCTCGGTGGTGTAACCCGCCTGACCAATTCTGGCCTCTCGATGGTTGAGTGGCGTCCCCTTTTGGGCATTATTCCTCCCCTCAACCACGAGCAGTGGTTAGATGTTTTCGCCAAATATAAAACCTCTCCTGAATATCAGATCGTTAACGCAGGCATGAGCCTCGCTGAATTTAAATATATTTTCATGTACGAGTATTTACACCGCGTACTCGGTCGCATTATCGGTGTTTTATTTTTTGTGCCCTATGCTTACTTCTTGTTAAAGGGCCGAATCCCAGACGGCTATCGCGTCAAACTAGCCCTGTTATTTGTGCTCGGCGGCTGCCAGGGACTGCTCGGCTGGTTTATGGTGAAAAGTGGGTTGGTCGATGATCCACGCGTAAGCCACTACCGGCTCACTGCTCACCTAGGTTTGGCCGTGCTAATTTTCGGTTTCATGATCTGGCTGACCAGCTCACTTCTTGATAGCCGCCATGAGCAACACGCGGCGAGCGCTGTACCGCCATGGTTGGGCCGCTTGGCAGCCGCCGTAGCCATTTTGATTTATCTGATGATTCTCTCGGGTGGGTTGGTGGCTGGCAGCCGCGCCGGTTATGCATGGTCAACCTGGCCATTGATGGGTGACAGCTTTATCCCGCCAGGCCTCTATGCGACTGCACCTGCGTGGTTGGCAGCCTTTGAAGATATCACCACTATACAGTTCAACCACCGTATTTTTGCCTACTTCATAGCGCTGCTTGGCGGCGGCTTGGCGCTGGCTGTCTTGCGCCTCAGCCAAGACCGTTTAGCGCGAGTTGCGGCCGGCCTATTTACTCTGTTGTTAACCACTCAAATTACTCTCGGCGTGATAACTATCCTCTATCATGTGCCGATCGCAGCAGCCGCGGCTCACCAAGTGGTGGGGGTCTCGCTGTTCGCCAGTGCAATCTATCTAGCGCGCCGGCTGCTGATAATGGAACCGCTCGGCAGCGAGAAAAAATCTCAGTTTCCAACCTAACCGATGCTGACTCAGCAAGGAGCAACACCATGTTAAAATTTCTCAAAATCACTACTACCGCGCTGGCACTTGGCAGCACAGCCCTTCTCGCCACACCCGCTCTGGCTGGCGATGCGGCTGCAGGCAAAGCGAAAGCGATGATGTGCGCTGGCTGTCACGGCCCAGCAGGCATCAGCAATAACGATATGTGGCCAAACCTCGCCGGCCAAAAGCAGGGTTATCTTGCTTCATCGTTAAAAGCTTACCGCAGTGGCGAGCGCAAAAATGCCATGATGGCTGGTATGGCACGCGGACTCAGTGATGCTGATATCGCCAATTTGGCCGCTTACTACTCTTCACTTAAGTAAAACACTAGTGCGATGCTAAGGCGCGCTTCGGCGCGTCTTTTTTTTAAGAAGCATTTTCTGATAACCAACTGGCGAAAAGAGCCGGTGATAGTGGCGATTACCTAGCACTGTTAAACTAACCTGCAATTCAGTACTGGACGCCTTCCTATGAGCGCAAATGCAGCCCACCGCCCGTCGTTAACAGACGCGTTTATTCCTGTTGTCTTTTTGATCAGCACTCTCGGCACGACCGTCTATCTATTCGGTCTCGATGCATTTGGGCCGAACCTGCTGGCACTTCTGCTCTCTGCTGCACTCGCCGCCGCTATCGGCATCAAGAACGGTCACAGTTGGCTCTCCATAGAAGAGGGAATGATCGAAACTATTTCACTGTCGATGCGCTCTATTCTCATTTTAATGATGGTCGGCGCTCTGATTGGCAGCTGGATGCTCAGTGGCACCGTACCCACTATGATCTACTACGGCGTGGCACTGATTTCACCCGATTTTTTCTACCTCACCGCGAGTATTGTATGCGCCTTGGTCGGTTTTAGTATTGGCAGCTCTTGGACAGTCGCTGGCACGCTCGGCATCGGACTGATGGGCGTTGCTGCCGCACTCGGACTGCCGCTTGGCATTGCCGCCGGAGCGATTGTCTCGGGCGCCTATTTTGGCGATAAGATGTCACCGCTGTCCGATACCACCAACCTCGCAGCAGCTGCCACCTCAAGCGACCTGTTTGAACATATTCGCCACATGACCTGGACCACCCTACCCGCTTTTGGTATCTCACTGGCGATCTATACTGCGCTGGGGCTCGGTAGCGAGAGTAGCAGCGAGCTCAGTGAAATAGTCACCCTGCAAGCCGCCTTGCAAGGCTACTTTGCTATTTCTCCGCTAATGTTGGCGCCGCTAGGCCTGCTGCTATTTTTAGCCATCACCCGTCGGCCGGCACTGGCCACCTTGGTTTGGGGAACATTGGCAGGCATTGCCATGGCTCTACTGTTTCAATCCGAGCGCGTCATAGCCGCGGCTGGCGACCCACAACTGAGCAGCGCAGCGGCCAGCGCCAAAGGAATTATCACCACTCTGTTCGCCGGTTTTACCCCGGACAGCGATTCGGCGGTAGTCGATGAACTGCTCAGTAAGGGCGGTTTAAGCAGTATGCTGTTGACTGTAGGACTCATTATTTGCGCACTCGCTTTTGGCGGCGCCATGGCTCGCGCAGGCCTTTTACAGCGGTTGGTCGACGCTATGCTCTCAGGCGTTAAAAGTGCCGCTGGGCTGATTGTTGCAACGGTCAGCGCCTGTGTTGGCACCAATCTCTTAGCTGCGGACCAGTACCTATCGATTGTTCTGCCTGGGCAGATGTTTAAAGGTGCCTACCAGGAGCGCAAACTCCACGCACTGACACTCTCTCGAACACTCGAAGATGCCGGCACGCTTACCTCGGCATTAATTCCTTGGAATACCTGCGGCGCTTACATGGCTGCAGCTCTCGGAGTCTCTACCTTTAGCTATGCACCGTACGCTTTTCTCAACCTGCTCTGCCCACTGTTAGCGATCGGCTACGGTATGTTTCAGGTTGGCTTGCGCCCCAGTCAGTCGGCACTCAGTTCACACTCAACACAGCCTTGAGATATCTAATCTTAATCTGCTGGCTACTCCCCAGCTCACTATTAGCAGCTCCAGACTTTAGTGGCCAGCGCGCACTCGAATTAATCGCTGCGCAAGTGGAGCTTGGCCCACGCAGCAACCCCACCTCGCGCGCGGCAGCGCTGCAGCTCTACCGCAAACAGCTAACCGCTGCAGAGAGTCTGCGCGAACATCACTTTCAGTGGCAGTGGCGCCAGCTCCCTATCCGCCACGGCACTAACCTACTCGCCAGTTTTGGGCCACAAGAGTCTGATGTCGAGCACTGGCTGCTAGCCGCCCATTGGGACACTCGCCCGATTGCCGATCGCGAAAAATCTAGTCAACAGGCAAACCAACCGATCAGTGGCGCTAACGATGGTGGTTCTGGTGTTGCCGTACTGCTGCATCTGGCAGAAATCATGGCACAACACCCACCTCCGGTGCGCGTCGATATCGCTTTGTTCGATTATGAAGACTTGGGCGGTATTGACGGGCAGCCGTTCTCAATTGGTGCCAATCAATTTGTCACCGAGCACCCCGACTATCGACCCGATGGCGGGATTTTGCTCGACATGGTCTGCGACAGTGAGCTGCGTATCCCTCGCGAGCTCTATTCCAAACGCTACGCGGGCAAGTTGCAAAATCGGCTTTGGGGGGTCGCCAAAGAGCTTCAGTTGAGCGTAGTAGAGGAGCATGACGGCGCTGCGATTAGCGATGATCATCTACCGTTTCTACGCGCAGGTATCCCTATGGTCAATCTGATTCATTGGCCGTTTCCAGACAGCTGGCACACTCACAAAGACACCCTTGAACGCTGCAGTAGCAACAACTTAGCTGAGGTTGGCCGCTGGATAACTGCCGTTATCTACAAAGCTGATCAGCCCGCAGCGCGCTGAAATTTGCATATCACACCGACTCGGTTATAGTCAGAAGCAAACTTTCATAGCCCGGAGCAATACCATGCAACTGTTATCCTCACTGCGCGCAGCAGTACTACTTGCGCTGATATCGCTAAGTGTTCACTCCGTCGCGCAGAACGAACTGCGCGCTAGCATCTCTGCAGATTATCACGATTCACTGCACGATCTTTTCGTGCACTTTCACCGCAATCCAGAACTCAGTTTTTTAGAACACGCCACTGCTGCACGGCTGGCTAGCGAACTGCGCGACGCCGGCTTCACTGTCACAGAAGGAGTCGGCGGTACCGGCTTAGTGGCGCTGATGGAAAATGGCGAAGGTCCGACGGTGATGGTGCGCGCCGATATGGATGCACTGCCCGTAGAGGAGCGTTCTGGGCTCGAATATGCTTCAACTGCCAAGCAAATTGATCCCATTAGCGGGCGCGAGGTCCCCGTCATGCACGCCTGTGGGCACGATGTTCACATGGTCAGCCTAGTCGCCACTGCGCGGCAGATGGCAGCGCGGCGCGACAGTTGGTCAGGCACCTTAATGTTGATCGGCCAGCCGGCTGAAGAGCGTATTTCTGGCGCGCGGATTATGCGCGAAGATCAAATTTGGGAGCGCTTTGGCACCCCTGACTACGCTATGGCACTACACGTTATGTCTGGGCTTGAAGCGGGTATTATCAATGTTACCGAGGGCTCGCCAATGGCTGGGTCAGACTCGGTCGATATCGTGATTCACGGCATCGGCACTCACGGTGCAGCGCCGCATTTGGGCAAAGACCCGGTCGTGCTCGGCAGCCAACTTGTCATGGCCTTGCAGACCCTCGTAGCTCGGGAGCTGTCGCCGCGTCAACCAGGCGTCGTCACCGTCGGCTCTTTTCACGCCGGCAGCAAACACAACATTATTTCGGATCGCGCCGAGCTACAGCTGACCGTACGCAATACTAATCCCGAGACCCGCCAACTGCTGCTCGAAGGGATCGAGCGGATTGCCGTCAATCTTGGCCGCGCCGCCGGGCTACCCGAGGACAAACTTCCCGAGGTCTCACTCAACAATCCGGGCACTCCGCCCACAGTCAACAACGACGAACTAGTCAAAAGAGTCCGCGGCGTCTGGAAGCAACAGTTTGGCGAAGACAGAGTTCTAGCGATCACCAGCAGTTCGATGGGTGCTGAAGACTTCCCTTATTTCACTAGCGATCCGGCGATCCCCAGTGTTTATTTTGCGATAGGTGGCAGCGCCAAGAGTGATCTCGATGCAGCGGCCAACGGCGGACCAGCGGTACCGTGGAACCACAGCCCAATGTTTAAAATTGAACCCGAGCTGAGTATTACTCGCGGTGCTGAGGCAACCATATCAGCACTACTGGATTTAATGCCGGCACAATAAAAAATTGCGATATAAAAAAACCGGCTCTCAGGCCGGTTTTTTTTGTCACACCAAACTCAGGGCTCTGAACGGCTGAGCACCTCGCGCAGTGTCGCCACGCAGTAGTCGATATTGCGTTGAGTAGAAGCGCTGCCCATTAAGCCTATGCGCCACACCTTGCCGGCCAGGGCACCGAGGCCCGCGCCAATTTCTAAGTTGTAGTCAGCCAGCAGTGCCGAGCGCACGGCTGCATCATCGACACCCTCGGGAATAGTCACTGCATTGAGCTGTGGCAGGCGATCGGCCTCGGGGACGATGAATTCTATTCCCAGTTCGGCCAACCCCTGCTTAAGCAGATTATGGTTGTCGCGGTGGCGCTGCCATGAGGCTTCAAGCCCCTCTTCTTGCAACATCACTAATGACTCGTGCAGCGCATAGAGACTGTTGACAGGCGCAGTGTGGTGATAGGCGCGCTTGCCCTCACCCGCCCAGTAACCCATTACCAGCGAGAGATCTAAAAACCAGCTTTGCACTTTGCTTTTGCGATTGCGAATCACCTGTGCAGCAGCATCGCTAAAACTCACTGGCGATAATCCGGGAGGCGCAGAGAGACATTTTTGTGAGCCTGAGTAGATCGCATCAATGCCCCACTCATCAACTTTGAGTGGCGAGCCTGCCAGCGACGTTACCGCATCAACAATACTCAGAGCGCCGTGGCGTTTGGCAACAGCGCACAGTGCTTGCGCATCAGAGCAGGCTCCCGTAGAGGTCTCAGCGTGAACAAACGCCAAGAACTTAGCATCTGGATGGGCAATAAAAGCCTCTTCTACTTTGCTGACATCAACCGCATGGCCCCATTTGTCCTCAATCAATATCGGGACGCCGCCACAGCGTTCAATATTTTCTTTCATGCGGCCGCCAAATACACCGTTTTGACAGACTATGACCTTATCACCCGGCTCAACTAAATTGACGAAACAGCACTCCATACCGGCAGAGCCAGGTGCAGAGACAGCAAAGGTCATCTCATTGTTAGTTTGGAAGGCGTACTGCAACAGCTGCTTGAGCTCGTCCATCATGCCGATAAAAGCGGGATCAAGATGGCCTAGCGTCGGCCGTGCCATCGCTTCGAGGACCCGTGAGCTAACATCAGAGGGGCCGGGGCCCATCAACGTGCGCTGCGGAGGATGAAAGGAACTTATTGCCATGCGGATGACTCCATATAGATCGGTAGCGACTAAAACTCCGCTATTCTAAACAGCCTCCCCAACAGTGTCGAATATTGCTCAACCTGTTGAGCGGCAAACTCAAGGGCAGTCATCGACTGCCTTGCAGTTGCCTGTGCTGCGGAGCACACTAAAGGGAAGCATAACCGGCTGCAATGGGGTGGCCGGGCAGTCAGGAGAGCCGTGTGCAAATACTGCGTCACATAGCCAAACCGCCTCTATTGCGAACAAGCCGACTATTGGCTTATGTTTTTTTATTGGCTACTGCAACGCCTACCCATACTTTGGCGGAGAACGATGGCGGCAGTTCAATCGATAATCTGCTTGCCCGCATTGAGCGCCAAGAAAATCTTACAGACAGCTATTCACCTGAACTGGGTGAACTCTACTTCTCTCTTGGCCGAGCTTTGGCCAACCAAAATGCCCACCTCGAGGCGCTGGATGCGTACCGCACAGCGATGCAGATTGAGCGTATCAATCAAGGCCTCAACGCTATCAGCCAGACGCCCTATCTGTTTGCTGTCGCCGATAGTCACTACCAGCTCGGTGAGCGCGAACGCGCAACTGATGCTCTCTACGCACTGTATAACCTCGCCATAAAATACCATGGCAAAGAGAGCGAAGAGTTGATCCCTACGCTGGATCGTCTGCTTGATTGGCAGTTACACGCCTACCGTCTCAGCGAGCCGAGAGCCGGATTCAAGCACCTTATCGATGCCGACAAAATCGCCGCTCACCAACTCAGCCTGCTCATTGCCAAAGCAGATGATGCCGATATCTCGGCCGATATGCCCAGTTACCGACGCGCCATCGAAGTAAATTATACGGTTGCCGAGCATATCAAGCAGCATGGGTTACCCAGTGAGAGCGGATTTTCAGTGTCGATGGGCGCATCTATCGAAAGGACACCATCAACTCATACCCAGTCGAGTTATCGAAATGGCAAAATGGCATTGGAACAGATTATTTTGAGAATAGAACGCGCACAGCGGACGAATAGAGAAGCACTGGCTAAAGCGATTGCAAGATTGGGTGATTGGTATCTAGTCTTTGGCCAGCACAGCTCTGCAGAGCAAGCCTACCAACTTGCCTACCAGGTGACCTATCCCATCGATAGCAGCGCCGAAAATCCAGATACAACCATAAGTGATGAAGTGCAGCGGGAGCAGCGTTCAGAACTTGGCGAACAGCTATTCAACTCACCACAAGCGATTCTTTTTCTCACCCCTGACGCCTCATGGAGCAGTCAAAACCTCTCCGTTGAGGTCAATAAAAAAGGCCGAATCACCGCGGTAGAGTGGTCACAAAATAACTCTGCTGTAGCTGAGAAAAATCTTCAGCGCGCACTCAAATTAGCCAATCAGATTCGCTACCGACCGCGTATCGATCAAACGGGAAGCCGCGATAGTGTCGCTCGTATTGCCTTAGCTATAAATCCTGAGCTGGTCGAGCTACTCAGCACCATTGACACCCAGTCATCAGCAGCACCTCCCGAGGAACAGACAGATGCCGAAAATACCACAGCCAACACGCTTTAATGAGAGCGCGATAGCCGCTGCAATACTGCTGCTTTTGGCCGGGCCAAGTAGCTTTGCAGGTGCAGATACCGAGCCGTTAGATCTCGAGCTCGAGCGAAAATTAGAAGAGTTTGACCGCGCTATCGGCCGTCAGAACAGTAGCGATGAGGTGGATATCCTGTCGCAAAAAGGTCGCAATATGCCACTCGATCACGGCTCTGCATTCGATGAAATTGAGCTTGGCGAACTGCATGCCAATATGGGCATAGGCGACGAAGATGACAGTATTGTCGGCCGCGCAGGTCGCGACTCGGGCAGCCAGAGTGGATCACAGAGCCCCGGCTCAAACGGAGATGGTGGAAAGGATAGCGGCAGTGCAGGTCGCGAGGGTGATAGCGGTGGCGCCCAAGGTGGTCCCAGCGGTGGTGGATCTGGCGGTGGTGGATCTGCCGGAGCCGGCCAGGCGAGCATCCCCCTGCCCGATGACATTGACGATGGCCAAGGGGATGATATTGTATTGCGCCAAATCCGCGAGGCGGCGATGCGTGAGCAAGACCCTCTGTTGCGGGAAAAACTCTGGGAAGAGTACCGCAGGATAAAAGGTCAATAAAATGTTTACTGTGCCAATAAAAGTTTGCTGTAAACCGTTGCTGGCTCTCTGTACGGCATTGTTATTGCTACTATCAATACCCAGCTTAGCAATCGACAAAGTCACCTCTTCGACTCCGATTTCGCTGCTCACGCCCAGTAGAGCTTTTGCCGATAGCGCGCTGCTCGATATCGGCCTATTGCCACTCGCCGATGGGCTCGAACTGGTCGATCAGGACGAACCCGTGTTTCCAGAAGTGCGCATGGCAGAGACCATCTACTTTGTTAATCAACTGGGCAAAATGTTAGAGCGCAGTGGTGCCTGGGGTGCGGTGCGAGTGGTTGCCAGCGAAACGATGGCGGTTGATTTGATCATCACCGGCAAGGTGATCTCCTCGAACGGCGAAGAGCTAGAGCTACAAATCAGCGCTCGCGACAGTGCCGGGGAAATTTGGCTAGACAAAAATTATCGTCAGGTCGTCGGTAAATACGCCTATGACCGACGCCTGAAAAAACTGCGCGATCCCTTCCACAATTTATTCACCGAAATTGCTAATGATCTACTCAGTGTCCGCGAAACTTACACGGATAAACAAGCTGCCCGGCTGCAAACTATCACCGCTCTGCGTTTTGCCCAGGAATTCGCACCGCAAGCGCTTCAAGGCTACCTACAACAAGACTCCAATGGTCTGTGGCGCATTACCAAACTGCCCGCCGAAAACGATCCATTAATGGTGCGTATCGATAAAATTCGCCAGCGCGACTATCTCTATATAGATACCATGCAGGACTATTACGACCAGTTCAGTGTTCAAATGCACGAGCCCTATCAGAGCTATCGCGCTAGCTCATACAGCGCAGTCGTGCAGGCACGCCAACTCAACTCCAAAGCCACTCGACAGATGATTAGTGGCATCGGTGCGATTATTGCCGGGATCTATGGCCGCTATGAGGGCGGTGGATCTAACACGACTCGCGCGATCAGCACTGTCGGCGCAGGCTTTGGCGGGTTAGCGGTGCGCAACAGCCTCGCCACACGTGAAAAAGCTGCTGCGGCCAACGAATCTGTTGCCGAAATGGGCGCTTCACTGGGTGCCGAAATCGCCCCCCAACAGATCGAACTAGAAGATCGCACTATCACTCTCAGTGGCAGCGTCGATGCACAATATCAGCAGTGGAAAGGACTTTTGCGTGAAATTTATCAGCGCGAGCGGGCGCTTCCAAGCACACCATGAATGCATTAACCTCAATCCAAAAACGCTGGCTGCTTGTCCTCGGGGGAGCGCTTGTTGTTTTATTGCTGCTCACACCGCAGCTGCGCCAACAGCGTTTGGCGGCGATTGATACTAATCCTGAATTGCCCGCAGTAAAACAGGCCACGACTGCCTCGCAGCGCGCCGTTCTAGCGCGGCAGCGCCAACAAACCCAGACACTCCTTGCAGAAATTGCTGTTGCCCAAGAGCAATTACAACCCAGCCGCCCACAGCAGTGGGCCGCCAGCGAATTCACCACTTTGCAAAACCTCCTCACACAGGGCGACAAAGAGGTTGCCAACAGTCAGTTTCCAGCGGCACTAGCCAGTTATCAACGAGCACTCACTCTTCTGGGCCAATTGATTGATCAGCGTCCTCAGCGCCTTATCGAGTTACTAGACGCCAGTGCGCGCAACTATCGCAATTTTGCCTTAGTTGAATTCGACAGCAATTTAGCTCTTGCCGAGTTACTCGCTGAGCCCTCAGATAGCGTCACTGGCCAGCAGATTGCACAATGGCGGCAGAAACAGCTGCAACTCAGTGCCACTCAAAAGAGCGCCAATGCTATTAATTTGGCTCTAGAGAGTAATCAGCTCAGTGATGCCAAAACACTGCTCTTCTCAGCAAAAAAAGACCGAGCAATAGACCACCAACATCCCGCTATCCAACTGCTCGCTGAACAATTGGCCAGCCGGCAGCGCCAAGCTGACTACACCACTGCGCTAAATAGTGGCTACAGTGCGCTCAGCAGTGACCAGTTAGACGCTGCAGCTTCGGCGTTTAATCGCGCGGCTCAGCTCCAACCCGACAGTGACAATGCCCAGAATGGGCTACAACAAGTAGCTAATCAGCGCCGTCAAGTTAGTATTGATCGGCAGTTGGTTGCGGCTGAGCAATTTGAACAAAACGAACAATGGTCGCAAGCTGTGTCTGCTTACACAGCACTAGAAAACAGTGCACCGGGGCTACTCGAAGCCAAAGTGCGTTTAATCAGCAGCCGCGTGCGGGCAGAGTTTGATCAGCGTTGGCGCGACTTGACTCGCTCACCCTACAATTTAGTCGCAGCTGATCAACAGCGCGCAGCGCAACAATGGCTGGACCAAGCTGAGCAGATCAATCCGCGCGGTGCTCTGTTGTCGGCTCAGATGGAGCAGTTGCAAAAACAGTTGCGACAAAGTGTGCAACTGCAGCAGGTGCTGCTACTCTCAGACAGTCAAACTGAAGTGACACTATTTAGAGTCGCCCAGTTAGGACGCTTTAACCAACAAGTGCTAAAACTACTCCCTGGTCGCTATACGGCCCTGGGCAGCTGTCCAGGCCACCGCGATCGACAAGTGCAGTTCCAAGTAGCCCTAGAGCAAGTCGATAGCGCACCGCTTACTGTCAATGTCACCTGCGGAGAGGCGTTGTGACTACTTGCCGCTTGAGTCATTTCAGTAGAGAGAGGATAACGTGAACCAACCGCGGGAAGATTTAACCCTCGATTCCCGTCAGCGCCTTTGGCGGCGGGCAGTGCTGAGCCTTTTAATGCTGTTTACTGCACTGGCTATTGGCTACAGCTTTGCCAGCCGCGCTATCATTTTTACCGTGCAAGCTGAACCTGGTGCAGATCCACTCCCGGAATCTCTATCGATAGAGATCGACATCAGCGGCTGGTCTTTGCGCCTGGGCGGCAACTATTTACTCCTGCCCGGCAGTTACATCGCGACACTGTCAGCCCCCGGTTATCAGTCGCGCGAATACCCGTTTATCGTCGATGAGCGCGCCACCCAACCACAGCGTGTCACCCTCGCAGAGCAGCCAGGCTCAGTAACACTGCATTTCTTCGATCAGCACAACACGGTTGTTCCGAGTAATGACGGATACCTGCTGATCAATGGCGTACGCCAACCATTGACTAGTCAGCTGCAACTGGCTCGTGGACACTACCGAATTGAGATTTCTCAACCGCGCTATCGCAGTGTTGAACAGGCGATCAGGGTAGAGGGCCGCGGTGTCGCGCAGACAGAAGCTATTGAGCTAACCCCCGCTTGGCAGGTGCGCACATTAACTAGCCAACCTAGCGGAGCGGTTGCGGTCGTTGATGGGCTCGAGGTGGGCACAACCCCCGTTCAAGTAGAATTACTCGAGAGTGGCAGCAGCGTAGAACTGTCTCTTCCAGGCTATGAACTCTGGCAGCAGACTATTGCTGCAATACCCGGGAGTGAGCGCAACTACCACGCCCAGCTCGAGGTTGAGCGCGCATCGCTCCAACTGACGACTCAGCCCGAAGGTGCCGCCGCAACCCTCAACGGCCAATATATTGGTACCACACCGCTCAGTGAGCGCATTCTCGTCAACCAACCTCATGAATTGTCGCTACATTTGCCGGGGTTTCTACCGCACCGGCAAAATATCATTGCTAAAGAGAGCAGCGATTTGACGCTCCTTGTTGGGCTAAAACCTGCGTTGGGTGAATTAGTATTGACGATCAATGTCACTGCTACCGAGCTCGCTATCGATGGTGCCAAGACTGCGCTGATAGAGGGGCGCGAGCACCGACTCGCTCTGCCGGCAAGACGACATCAACTGACCTTTAGCAAGCCAGGTTATGTGACCCAAACACTGACAGTTGATCCGATCACCGAGCGCACCCAACAAATTGCCATCAATCTGCTGACCCATTATCAAGCCTTTTGGGCAACGCGCCCGAACAGCATTGTCGCCAGCAATGGCAGTGAGCTTAAACGGATCAAGCCGAGCGGCAGTGTGCAAATGGGCTCGCCACGGCGCGCTCCAGGCCGCCGCGCCAACGAGGGTGACTACACGGCAAAACTGACTCGACCCTACTATATCGCCACAACCGAGCTCACCAACCTGCAGTTCAAACTGTGGCGAGAGCACAATAGCGGCACTGTCGGCGGTGCACCACTGGGCCTCGATGATCAACCGGTGGTGAACATCAGTTGGTATCAAGCCGCTGAGTACTGCAACTGGCTGAGTGATCAGGAGGGCTTTCCGCGCTTTTACCAGTTGAGCGGCGGTCAACTTTTTGGAATTAACTGGGATTCAACCGGCTATCGATTACCGACCGAGGCAGAGTGGGCCTATGTATCACGCAGCCGCCCAGACGGTAGCAGTGCCACTTATAGCTGGGCCAACCAGCTCTATCCTCCGAGCACCGCCGTAGCCAATTTCGCCGATCGCGCTGCTGCTGTGTTGCTGCCATTTACACTGGCTAATTATCGCGACGGTTTCACTGTCAGCGCACCCGTAGCCAGTTTTTCGAGCAACCGGTTTAGCCTGTTTGATCTGGATGGCAATGTCTCCGAGTGGGTCAATGATTACTACACCTCGCGCCCGATGGCTGCCGACAATAAAACCGATAGTTACGGCCCTGAGAGTGGCGATCTATTCGTCATGCGCGGAGCCAGCTGGACTTTAGCCGGTCGCAGTGAACTGCGTCTCGCCTATCGCAATAGTGGCAGCGCTGGCAAATTGGATGTGGGGTTCCGGCTAGCGCGCTTTATCGACAAACAAGGTGTCGGGCCAGGGCCCGGGAGCAGCAATGAATAAGCAAACCCTTTTGATCAGTGTATTTATGCTTTTAGTCTCTGCCTACAGTGCAAGCGTTGAACCGGAGCAAGAACCCGACATCAGCCAACCACCAACGGCCATAGAAGGCGAGCCTGCTACCGTTATTGAAGGTTATACGCCCGATGAGGCCATCTCGGAGGACAACGCTATCGCCCTCCCATCCGATATATAAACAGCTAGCAGGAGTTATTGTGAGCTATCAACAACGTACCCATCATCAATTTTTCTATCAACTGGTAGCCCTGCTGCTATCGATCATCGTCGTCCATTTAATATATACAGCAGTGATCAGACCCAATGCCGATCTGTTGTTGGCCATTAATGCAGAAGCGATTGCCGCCGGCGCCACTGTAGGACCTGCCAGCGAACGCTCTCTATTTATTATCTTAAAGGACTTTGAGCAAGAAGCCTGCTTTATTTTAATGTGTTGGGCACTGGCGATTATGGGGCTCAAAGCGCAGCAACTTCGCGCAGAAAACTCGCTCTTACAGCGCGCTCATAAAGGTCTCGGTGCATTTGAGAATCTGCCCGCAGAGGAACAGAGCCGGCTGCTGCCGCGACTGTTGCGCAGCGCCCAACGCCACCCACCCGGACAGCGTGAAAGCACCATAGAGACGCTGTGTAACCAGGAGAGCGACTTGCTCGACTCTGAGCTATCCATGGTCCGCTACATTGCTTGGGCGATTCCTTCGATCGGCTTTATCGGCACGGTTCGCGGTATCGGTGCCGCACTTGGACAGGCTCATCTCGCTATCGAAGGCGAT
>Ga0209555_10001509_pt1 | contig 17884 bp, 34 predicted proteins | sample SaaInl85LU_5_DNA_FD_184643 | JGI IMG/M metagenome (GOLD analysis project Ga0209555, IMG submission 184643) | Marine microbial communities from expanding oxygen minimum zones in the Saanich Inlet - ESP_85LU_5_DNA (SPAdes) (version 2) | ecosystem: Environmental > Aquatic > Marine > Intertidal... | reverse complement strand
TCTTCATCTTCAAAGTGAAGATATTTTTCAATAACATCTAAACGACTGTCAATCTTATACAACAGTTCGAGCATTTCATCTTCTTTAAAAGACATTAGTTTGCTGCCAAACTAACAGTTGCATCAATGCGATCACCTACACGATAGTTGTTGTATGTGTATGCTTGTCCGTAATGACCATTCCATTCAAACTTGATAAGATAGTTTTTTATCTGACGTACTTGACGTGTTTCATATACTTCGTTGCATTGACGTTGAATCTGATATCCTGTAATAACTCTACGACCGTTGTTATTGTCGGCAGCAATCATACCACCTAGTACTGCACCTGCTGCTGCACCACGGTCGTTTCCTGTAGCGCCTTTGCCTAACAAGCCGCCAATAATCATTCCACCTAGTACATCACCACCAGTGGCACCGCCACCTGTGTTACCATAGATAGGAACTTCAACGTCTTGACATTGTGTAGTTGGTACATTATTATAAACTGTTTCGTAGCGTGGTTCAACATGTGTGATCCGTGCTCTTACAACATCAGCTACTGCTGCTGTTGATGTTACAATAGCAATAGTTGTAGCAAGTAATACATTTTTCATGATAGTGCCTTTCTCTGTGTGCCTATATTTATAATATAACACAACCAACTAATAGTGTCAACCAAAATCAAACAGATTACTTAATCTTTGTTCAAATTCTTGTTCTTTTAATTCTTCGTCGTACGGATAGGATCCATCCCAACGTCTATGATATTTAAGACCATCTGCTGTAGCAAAATTATTAGATAATTTTTGCTTTAGTGGTAGAATATCTCCAGATAGTCTAATTAAAGTTGCTTCTGTATTATCAGGTCGATAATCAATTGAGAACAATGTAGATACAGCATCTTCGTGACTTAATCCATTTTTCATTCGTAATAAAGCCATTCCAACTAACCATACACCTTCTCCTGCACAACTATCACAATACGTAATAGTAGGATCTTTAAAGTATTCTTCCGGATAAGTATTTTCTAAACCAAATAAAACTATATCTAAACTAGTAAAAATTTCGTTTGTTTCTACTATTCTTTCTTTAGATCTTTTAATATCGATAACTTTTTTATAATCTTCGGTTACCCATTTGTAAAATTGTTCATAGTTCATTTAAAATCTTCCTATGATCTTCTGTCCAGCCATCGAACTCTGTAGCATACGGTACCCAAATTGTTTGAGGAGTGTGTAAACTTTTGCCTTTTCTTGTATGCTTTAATATTTTAGTGACTTCGGTACTCATTAAATGTTTAAGGTGATTTTCACCAGTGCCTTTTTTAACATTTACATAAGTAAACCACATACCTCCGGGAATAATAGTACCGGGTTTAACTGTCGTACCTACTGCAACCTTATACCATAGACGTTTGCCACTATCGTCTTTTGCCTGCGTATTTGGTTGATAACGTGTTACTACTCGTTCGTTTTCGCTATCTGTCCAGTCAGTTACATGTTCGGCAGTAGTATAATAGTATTCTGGTTCTTGCCCCAATCTTAGTCTTTTTAATACTGGAATATCTCCTCCTTTGACTTCTTTTGGGCCTTCTAAAATATTTTCATGTTCATCTTTTGTAAATTTTAGTTCTATTTTTGTTTTTTTCCATTTATATTTTGTTTTAGTGGAAATTGCAGGTAAAAGTGATGCTAATTCTTTATTAGGAATAATATATCCTACTTTACGGAAGTCAGCAGTAAATTCTTCTTTTGTAGTGTAATCAATTACTGTAATAGGGCCAGCAAATCCATATTCACCATCAAACATAACTAAACCAGTCTTACCTTCGTCGACATCAAATTCTCCTGACGGTAGAAGTATAATAGTTTTTAAACCAAATTCTGGACCAAATAACCATTCTCTAAAAGTTCCCTGAGATGATCCTCCTTGGAACCAAGAGTCGTCGGTAATATAAGGTCCTCTAATGTTAAATCTGCCGCTGAGATTTGCGACAGCATTTTTTATATGTTTATCATAAACAAGTTTTGAACCAGTTCGGCTATCTGTTGCATTACTACTACGTTCATAAAAAATTGGATTGCCGCAATCTATATCTATCTTCATATTACTATTTACTTTAATTTTTACATGGTTTCTAAATTCATAACGCAAATTTTCTTCAACAAAAGGATCATTTGTTTCTGCATTTACTAAACTGCTGTGAGGAATTTTCATAGCAAGTTCTTTTATAAAGTCAACATGCTCAGGTCTATCAGTCGAAGAACTTACACCATAAACAGCATCTTCTAAATCTATATTGATTAAGTCAAATGCACTTTTAGGCATTTGATGATGTTGATTGGCCTTATTAATCATTCCGATGCCAAGTTCTGCAATTTTTCTATAACTCATTAGTTTGTCTCTGCTATCATTGCGTTAAACATAAAATCCATATCATTTACAGGTAGTCCATCTTCTACTTGTAATAACATTATATACTCTTCTGCAGAAATTCCTAGTGTTTTTTTCATTTGTGTTTCAAACACTTGTGAATTTTTTATATCTTGCAATGTTTGTTCTATTGAAGTATAACCACGAGAGGCTGCGTAGCCTTTCATTCTTACAGTAAATCCAATAAGAGATTGTAAAATTTGTACATACAGTTCTTTAATTTTTTGTTCTTCACTTTTTGTAAGTGGAGGTTTAGGATTTTTTGGTCCTCCGTTGTTTACACGTTTCTTAACCTTGTCAACAAGTTTTGACATCTTGTTGTTGCCGCGAACAATATGTAATTTGCTAAGTATATCAGTCATTGTCCATAATGTACTGTTAAGATTTACTCTAGTAATCACATCTTGAAATACTCGATCACTATCTGAAATATCGTTGCCAAGTTCTTGTTCTGTGACTAATGTTGGCGTAGTTTGAGGCACACGCTTAAAAATGTTGACGCCACGCAACCAAGGGCCCAATGGAGTAGTTTCTTTGTTTTCGTTTCGTTGTTCGTTGAATAGTTGACGTAAATACTCGCTTTGACGGTATTCCCAATCAGCACTGTTACGTTTGAATCCTGCTTCAATTTTTAAGCCAATCAACTTCTTTTTGCCATCGAGTGTTTTGCCATTGCTCATTACACGATCATCATCTTGGGTGTTAACACTGTTACGCAAATTAAGAGCAACATCAAGACGTGACTCTGTCATGCTTCGTGCTGCATATCCCCAATTAGGGTGTACTGCAACAATACCGTTAGGATAAATTTCTACATTATCTAACACAGTAAATCTACTATTAATAAATTTGTTAAGATCACTTTTACCATCAAATCCTGCTTCACGCAATTCTTCTGCGTGAACAACCATCAACCCAAATCCACGTGACTTGAAGTAATCACGCAGAATTTCTGTTTCAAGACGATTTACAGTATTTGTGTCACTTACAGGAAGTTGTAACCAAACACCGATACGCTTACGATCATTATAATCTGCTAGATTGTATCCAACTGGTTCATTTTTGTATTTGTTTACTACATCGGTGATTGCACCATTTAGCACATCGATAAGATACAAACTACTGTTAGGATCAAAGAACAAATCTAACTGACTGGTAATACTGTCACGATCCATGCTCATCCAAATCTTGTCTGTGTCATTCATAAGATTAGGCGATAGTTCTTTTCCTAGTATAGCAAAATCATCTGCATTCCAATCTGCAAACATTCGTACACTGTGTAAAAATCGTTGAACACTTGGCTCACCTGACAACTTTAGCAATTCTGTTCCGAGTTGTGTATGCCACTGTCTGCGAACAGCAATATTATATTTTCCGTGTAATCCTGTTGTATTAAAAGCGTGTACAAACTTGTCAACACCCGTGCCGGTAGTTACACTCATTACTGGTGGATTAGTGCGAGGCTTTAATAGTGTCTGTAGTTGTGATTCAAGCGATAACATTAGTTACAATTCCTTCTAGCAATTCAGTTTGTTTCCAAACTTGATAGTCTACTTCATCAATGATAATTTCTATGTTAGCATTTTTAAACAAAGAAAGCAACTGAATTCTATCACTTTCTTCGTTATTATATGTGCTAATCATAAGCCATGGGCGTTTTCCTTGTACGAGAGCATCAATTGTATCTTGCAAGATTTCTTCTTTTGTCTTGCCACGTGTAACTACTTCAACATCTACATTACTGTCAAACTCGCTAGTAATTTGAAAAGTTGCAAAATATCCACTAAAATCAAAAATGACTTGTGTGTCTGAATTTATCCCTTTGTAGTTTGTCTTGTCTTTACCCGCTCTAGTATGATTACTTTCTATATTAATAATCATATCTGCGTCTTTGTTGATGTTTAAAAAATCTTTGCGTTCATTTACCATTTTCTGTTGGCGAACATCTAGCGGAAAACGCTCATTTTGAACAGAGTCTTTAAACAGTGTATCTAGATAGTTCAGATATTCGTTGTATGTTAATGGACGTTCAACTATATCACCATTTGCATCTAATTCATCGATAGCAAGTGCATCAGAATTATGTTTGAAGTATTTTACACGAGGATCATATTCAAAAATCATTTCGTGTACAAGTTTATCATAAGATGCATTTTTTAGTTTATCTGCACCCACAATCTTATTCTTGTCGATATATAACCATTTAACACGGTAATCTTTTGATTCACTTCTTTTAGAGTAATTATTGTGCGTATCTACAATGCAACCATATGCACCAAGTTCTTTGGCGTTATTCTGTCCTCCAGATGATCCGCATTTCTCTCCGTTATCTAATTCAAGCAGATAACATAATGCATGTTTATCTGGATGCCATTCCAACTCATCAGTATATGTTCTAATAGGAGTATGACTGATAATTCTGTTTTTTACTGATTGCATTGTGTGCCTCTGTGGTGTCTATTTTCTTACATAGAATATAACATTAACTCATAAGGATGTCAAGAAAAAACGCTAGAAACAAATCCAGCGTTTTCAAAGGGTTAGTATTTTTTATTCATCAAAGTCTTCATCGTAAGATCTATCGTGCAGCTGAAGTATACTGCGTATAGGGCTGATCACTTTATTTGCTTCAACCCAGGCATCCTGTATGCCCCTGTCGTATCCTTCACGTCTGCCTTTTTTATAGATCGGAGATTCTTTGTAGTTGTCGGGAAAATTGTCTTCCACTTTCTGTTGATTTAAAAATCTGCGCAGTGGATTTTCGTCGTCGTTCATCATTGGATAGCCTCCTTTTTGGTCATACTAAAACCTTTGTCAGTTTTTCCAATAATATAAGTTTTTCCATCAGCGGCGGTGTACTCAAACTTATCCACCGTTTTTAGTTTTTCTTTTATTTCTTCAATCATCATTGTATCATTTTTCCTTTATGATATCCTACTGCCGTTGATCAACTCGCACCGTATTGTGCGGCCAACCTACCATTGATACTATCGCTGGACTGGCTGTATGTTCGCATCTGCTTATGCAGGGGCCGGCCAGTTAGAGGGTAGGACCTCCTCTATTCTTATAATATTATATTTTTACAGTAGCGTCAACCTATTATTTTAAAAAACCTGATATTTGTAGTGTATATTTGTCTGCCATTCCAGCATTGGCACTTAAATGCAAATGATTGTGATCCCAAATGTATCCATCTCCTGCACTCCAATGTGTGCTGTTGTGCCAAGTTTTATCATGCTCCTGGTATTGTATAAGATGGCCCACTTTCCAGTCTTGCAAATACATATTAGCACGTACCTTTAGACGTTTGTCATCTGGATATCGTTTGTTTATTTGAAAGAAGGTATCTCTGTGTATAGGAATAACATTACCAGGTGGTTGTAGCACTGTGCTAACAGTTACAACTTCAATGCCCAACTGGCGTTCAAACTCTTTGTAGTCTACTTGCGTTTCATCAAACCACAACTGTCTAATCAATGTGTTGCTGCGTTCGTAGCTGTCTGGAAATCCGCCGTGTTCCTCGTGTACATCCTGTAGCTCATGTACTTGATGTGCAATACAACTGCCTTCATGCACACTATAGTCAGCATTTAAAAATACATCAAAGTCATAATCTAGTTTAGTTTGTGCTAACATCAGAGTCCTCCCAAAACTTTCCAAGCCTTGCCTTGTAATCTTCTTTGGCAATAACTTCTACTTCACTTACACGGTCATATCTAAAACTACGGAAGCCTTGTGATTCTATAGCCCATACTGCACAAACTTTGTCTGATATCTCACGCACTTTCTTTTGTGTGATTGCATCATCTTTTTTAGCAGGTGGAAGAAACTGTGGAATAAGTGTACAAGGCATCTTGCGTTCGTCACCATTTAGTTTCTTAAAAGTAACTACACATACATCTTTTGCTAGTGTTTCCATTAGCTGTTCACGTGTAGGAATGCCTTTAAGAGCTGCTACTGTTTTCTGTACGTTGTCGGTTGTGGTCATGTACTTTTTCCTTTGCTTGTTCGTATGATATGTTTGGGTCTCCACGCAAACTAAGAACAACTCTACGTTCATCATTGCCCAAGTTGTTGCTACGATGCATTACATCAGTTCTAATAAGTTTAATACTATTTAACACACACGATTCACTGATAACATATTCTTTATCAAATACTTCTGGTGTAATAGCACTGCCGCCTGGAGCAAAATGTTCGTTGCCAAAATCATTGTCTTCATCGCTGAACCATTCGTTTATACCCATGTCGCAGTTGGCTATAGGAACGTTGATTGCCCATTGTCTAAGTTCTGTTTTGTCACTTATACAATCTCTATGTATCAACAGTTTTCTATTAGGATTGGTTACAAACAGTCTTGCAGTAACCAACTCCAATCCTAGTGCATCCATCAAACGCTGCACAGGCCAATGTATTTCTTTGCCAGTGATTAAAAATCCTGTAACCACTGGCATTATTCTTTTGTCAGCAAAATATAGTTTTGGATCATCCAGTTTATGTCCAAACTCGTTCCAATACAAGTCGTACATATTTGACAAATCAAAATCTATATTTGCACTATACTTCATCTATGCTCGACTACCTTATCAGCAAGGCCGTGTTCAACTGCTTCTTGTGCTGTAAGGAATGTATCAAACTTCATAGTTTCAAACAGTTCTTCATATGTTTTGCCTGCTGTGTTGTGCTTAACATAAAGCTCTGTAAGACGCTTGTTGATCTTTTGCGACTCTTCGTATGCTCGTTTTGCATCTTCAAACTGTAGTTCTTGCACATGCACACTGCCGCTTGTACCACGTGTGCCTGAGCTAACACGGTGGATCATTGTACGACTCTCTGGTAGTACTGTGCGCTTGCCTGCTGTGCCTGCTTGTGCTAGGAAACTACCCATGCTACATGCTTGACCCATTACAATAGTACGCACATCACACTTAATGAACTGCATGGTGTCGTAGATAGCAAGTCCTGCTGTTACAGCGCCGCCTGGTGAGTTGATGTACAAGTTGATATCTTTGTCAGGATTCACACTTTCAAGATACAGCATTTGTGCTACAATCAAGTTGGCCATATTATCTTCAACTACTCCGTTGAGCATGATGATACGATCTTTCATCAAACGGCTGTAAATGTCGTAACTACGTTCGCCTTTGGCTTCTGATTCAACTACGATTGGTACTAATGGCATTTTTTTCTCTTTCTTCTGCTAGTTTGGTTGATAATACAAAGTTTTCTACAAGCAACTTTGTCATAGTAGCCATTGCTACAGTTGTTCTATGATCTTCGGGTATACTGAAAAGCTGATCTATAACATTTGCTGCCATAACTTCAAATACTTGTTCTTCAGTTACTTTCATTTTAGTCCAGTCAATAGGATCTTTAATCTCGACTTCTTTAGCCAAACTGATTAACCTACCAACTGCTTCTGTCTTGGTTAAGTTTTCTTCCATATGGAAATACACTCCTTGTTGTTACTAATCATTATAACTTTTATTTTTATATTTGTCAACTATTGATTAATAAATCTCGGCCACTGTTGTTCGAACTGTGATGCATGTTCTTTGCTTTCAAAAAAGAAAGTGTGTTCGTAAACATCTGTCCATGTTGTCATACTCCATTGATGTCTTTCCAAGTTCCTTCTACACCAAGTTTTACCTTGTGTATCCAAGTCACTGTGGAGGCGCACAGGGTTGTTATTCCCTGTGCTCATCCAACGCTGTTTGTATTCAGCGATTTCTTGTGGTGTCATTTTAACCTCTTAATGCATTGTTTGATAGTTTGAAGGATCGTTTGGGTCAACATCAAAGTAAAGTTTACAAACACCTACAATGCTTGGAGGAAGTTGTTCTGCGTCTTCCAGATGTTTTGGTACCCATATTCCTTTTATATTTCCATCTTTGTCTATAATAAGTCCATAGTCGTCTTCTTCGAGCGTTTCAGAAAAGCCCATATAGTCATGTCGTGCCATATTCGTACTCCCTATGTTATGTTATGTATTGTATTTACTCGTTTGGCTTCATGCCCTTTCTTGCAAACTCTTTTGCACGTTTGATCTGTTGTTGCTCGGTAAGCCTACTGTTCTGTAGATGTTGTCGCCATTCACGAACAAGTTTCTTACTATCATCCTTTGACGTCTTCTTCATCTGCTTCCCAATACCTACAGTAAAAATGTTTGCCGCAGTTGTCAATTTCACGCTGCGGATATCCCTCGCTCAATAGCCAAGGAATAATACTCTCATCTTCACCTAAGTCCGCAGGCAACGGTTTAGGAAATCCATACTTCCAGCCGCTGGGCGGATCACACATTAATATTTTCGACATCTTGTTTTACCTTCTTTGCAATAGTTTTATGAATGCCGGGATTAATTCTTAGTACGTTTGGCATCATTTCATGTCTAACATAGTTTCTAGTATAATGGATATCTTCATTGCTGTCATCCTCAATCCACGGTACATTGTTTAATCTACACCACAGTTCTAAGTCACGTTTGCGTGTAAGACGAAACGGACGAACCACATAGTTACGACGATATGGGATCCATTTGCCTGTGCCATGCATACTGCTCCACACCCAAGTTTCCACACAATCATCCAAATGATGACAAGTAATAATGGTGTTTCCAGCAAACTTGTTGAGGAAGGCATAACGCTGCTCTCTCCACCATTCTTCTCTACTAGGACCCGGAGGCACTGTGCCATGTGTTTCACCTGTGGTAACAGGAATGCCTCTACGCATACAATAGTTTTCTACAAACTCCTTTGCTTGTCGGCCATGTTCAGTGCCGTGATCAAAGTGTAGTACATGTACATCGTGTTTGCGTTTTAGAAAGTCTAATGCAGCCATGCTATCAACGCCGCCACTACAAGCTAGGTATACTCTACGAGGAAGTTTGCCTTGTAGTTTAATCATTCTCGTTGCACCATTCTTTCCACCTAATGATTTCCATGTTAGCACCATATCCTTCTGTTTTGATATAGCCATCTTGGATTAGGCTATCGAGTGTAGCTTCAACAATCTCTTCTGTTTGAGATCTACGACCGACATAAGCACCAAATGCAGTAAAAACCACTGCTGTTAATAATAAAACACCATGTGCTGCTGTAAAAAAATCCATTAGAACTCTCCTTCAAAGTTTGTTTCAACTGCTTTAATATGTTTGCATTTTTTGTATGCCGGACAATCACATGTAAAACCTTTGTCCAACATTTCTATATTATATATGCCCTTGCTACCTTCGGCATTCCACACTGTACCTACAGCCCAATGCCCTTTGGTTTTTATTACGTCTGATGCGTAAACTTTAGGTCCATACTTACTCATTAGTCCATCCTCACCAGTTTAACATAGTTAATTTTGTTTACTGTAAGTCCAGTGTCTCGATCTGTTTGTTGACTTTTGACATTGGCTCGAAATCCAAATACTTCGCCAGTCTTGTATTCAAACTTGTTTGAAAACATAACCAAGTTGCCATTGAAGCCAGCAGTGTAAAAGAATGTTTCATAGTTAACACTGTATACACGCTTGAGGATTTCAAGCTCGCCGATGATCTTTTTATCGTTGATAGCAGCACTATTATTAAACTCTGTTTTAAGACGGCGCTTGTACATCTTGTCTTCAAGCTCACGTTCTACAAATGCTGGAAGATATGCAATAAGTCCTGTTTTATTAACTGGAAGTTTGTCTTGCGAATATGCTGCAAACATATCAGCTTGGAAGTCATTTAAATCTCCAAGACCAAGCAATGTATAGCGGCGCATGTGTTTATCTGCCGCAGCCAATGCAACGTGATCTTCGTCAAGAATCTTTGGCATGATAAAATCACTTGGAACATATGCTTCGTTGTCTGCATTGTACTCCAAAGAATATTTTACAATTTCTTTGTTGCTAAATTTTGTAGGAGTGTTTTCACTAAACCGTTGTGTTGTTTTTGCATATCCTTTGTTGATACGATATGCTGCAAATGCAAGCAGTTTAACGAAAGATGCATCGAATGTCGTATTAGGGTTTGCGGCATTAAGATTTAGTTGATTAGTCATGGTGTGCCTCTGTGTGTTTGTGCCTATACACTTTTATAGCATACAGACACACACTTGTCAACCAACTACTTCACATAAACCATTGGCAAATACATCAGCAGGCTTTACTATTGTTGAATGTAATAGTATTTCTTTGGCTGCTTTTGCTGTACGTGTATCGTTGCCGTCTTTGTCTTTTTCAGTAGCTCTACGACCAGCTGTGTATTTTATATCAAAATAACTGTCATTTAGATGTGCCTTGTGTGCATCAAAAAACCCATCTTGTGCATCATCTCTATTGCAGTAAAATACAATATCACCTTGCAAGTCTTTTTGTACACAATACTCTATTAGAGTTTGATGATCTGCGTCAGTAAACCCTTCGCCATAACTTGTAAAACTATCTCTATAAGGTGGATCATAAAAGAAAAATGCACGTTCTCCAGCTACAGCATCACTTGCTACTTTCCAGTCTCCGCAATAAATATCTACCTTTTGCAGAAACGTATGCCATTCCATTACATTTTCTTTGTCATACACTGTTGTCTTTTGATTACCTAATCCAAAGGGTGTATCAAACCTGCCATTTGCACGTATAGTGGTTTGCCAAATGCCATTAAATGCTGTTTTCATTAGGAAGTAAAGTGTAGCACTTTCTTCTGTAGCAGTCCAGTTGTGTACATTGGTTGCATATGGTGTACGAAGGTTATAAAACCATTCTTTACGTGTGGGTTTATCTAAAGGCAAATATTGTGCTTCAAGTGCATCCATACGTTTAATAAAGTTATCAATATCGTTTTTGATAGCATTGTAAATACCGACTAGTTCTTCTTTAACATCGTTGATAACAAATCTTTTTACATCTGGACAGTTTTCATACACCCAAATAGTCATTGCGCCGCCACCAAAAAACGGCTCGACAAACGTGTCATAGCCGCTAGTTGGAATACCTGGGTTATCCAAGTACTTGGGTATCATTTTGTTTTTTCCGCCTGCCCACATGTATAATGGTTTCATAACGTTCCTTCCAATGTTTCTTGCATTATAGCACTAACTTGATCAAATGTAAAGCCTTCAGGTGACATATAAAACTTGAAGTTTTCGCCTAACATGATGTTTGCTTTGCGTCGAAGATTATCTAAACATTGTCCTTGTGCAGAACCTGGTCCTGAACAAAACGTTACATATACTACATCTGGATTAATATGTTTTGCTGTGCAAGCATTGTCCCACCAACGTTCGTATGCGTTGCCACCAAGTCCTTGTTTTTTAGCTTCAAACACTGCTACTAGTTTGTCGCCTTTAAACCATGCGCCGCCATCTGGTGCAAATCCAAAACAGTTGTCGCCAACATATTTTATTTTATCTTCATATGAAAACTGTTTGATCATATTAAGATCAGGTACACGTATGTTATCTCTTGATTCCTTGAGTTGTTTATCAAGTTTAGAACTATCAGCATCTAGTGCAGTTGTACCTGACTGAATGCCGCCTTTGAAGTTGTTTACACGTTGTGACATGTGGTGCCTTTCTGTTTTGCCTTAGTATTAATATAGTGTATTTTAAATAAATGTCAACCTATAGCTGTGTCCATTTTAAGTGAGCAACACGTTCTTTTTCTGCCCAGCGCACAAACAATCCAGTTTCGCGGCCGTGTGCTTCAATCTCCCAAGGAAGATCCCAGTAGCTTACTTTTTCAGGATTGTATGTTTTACCACACCATGTTTGGTGTACTGGGTGCAACTCTCTACGGGCATACTGTTTAACATGTACCATTTCGTGTGCAAGTGTTTCTAACATTTTACGCTGTGACAATGATCTATCTAGTTCGATTTCAAACTGTCTGTTGTTGTCAAGTTCCAAGCAATAGCCCATTGCACCTTTTGGAGTGCATAGTTTTACTTCTATTTCAAGAGTGCGCATACGTGGCATTAGAGTATCGATACAAAACTGTACCATACTTTCTACATATTTACGTTGCTTGGGTTTGCCGCCTGTTACTGTGATCATATTTGCCTCGGTTTTTTGCCTGTGATTAAGTACATTTTCTTTATAATAGCATCAATATCAGCTTTTGTCAAGTAACCTTTTACAGTATCACCCTCGTCTGTGATGCCAGGCATTTCTACTAGGTTGCCGTGTTTGATTACAGCAATCTCATAAGGAGCCGCTTCTGTGCTGTAAGCACCTTTGCCTGAGATAATGCTAAGTTCGTATTCGTCGCCAAAACTCAACACACACTGATGCTTGCCCAAAAAATCAGCAGTGGTTTCTATCATTTCAAAACTTTTAAGTTTTAGTACAGCCATGTTGCCCTCCTGTTAACTATTTTATAGCACAGATAACAACTGTTGTCAACCTTAAATTCTAAATGTTATCCGACCTTTGTCTAAATCATACGGAGTCATTTCTATTTTGACTTTATCGCCAAGAACCAATCTGATTCTAAAGCGCCGCATTTTTCCTCCTGTATAACAGGTTACGATGTGTTTATTTTCAAGTTCTACCTTGAACATTTGATTTGGTAGCACATCTACAATGACACCTTCTATTTCTATCGTGTCGTCACTCTTCGCCATTATCTACCTTAGTAATAACGATTGTACCGTTCTCTATTACAAACTTCAACGTGTCTCCTTCTTTCCATCCTTGAGATTCCATAATCTCAGGTGGTATTGTCATATTCACATTGTCCGGGTCTCCGTCAATGTCTTGAAATATTTCATCTGCGTTGTATGTTAGTCTATTTACCATTGGTTTTAACTCCAATGGTATTTAACATTTCAACTGCTTCGGGAAACTGACTCATTTGTTGAATAGACTTTTCTAGATGATCTTGATTATCAATGATTGCCATTGAATCTATTTGTTCCCATAGCAGAGAATGTGTACGATAGGGCTGATTGATGTGAGCGTGAATACTCCAGTCAATCTTTGCTGATTTTTCATATTTGCTCATTAGTATTTCCATATACTTGCAGAGTAACCTTTACCGTTAGTATCTCCACCATTGTTATCGATTTCAACGCCATCGTACTCAACTGATGTAACAGTGTCTTCACCGTTCATGTATTCTGTAGTGTACACTTTGAGTTTCTTAATATCAAACTCACCTACAGTTTCAATAACGCCATCAAAGAACTGACCTTTTTCGCTTGAGTATAACTGTGCAATATATTCTGTGCCTTCTGGTGCTTCATCTTCACAGCCCATGACAACCGGTTCAAGTTCATACCCACTTGCTTCATCAAGTTCGTTCAACATGTCTTGCAAGTTCTCACCTTCGATGACACTAGCAACATGACCTGCACTGTACTCCATTGAATCAACTTCGTCCACTACTATGTATGCACTACCCCATTCGACTCCCATTGAGTGTTCAAACTCTGTGTGCGACTCATACCAAGGACGCTTGTAGTTGTCGTGATCTGGATCATGCAAGAACTGTGCTTCGGGCGGAACGCTTTCGATGTTTTCGTACTCTACTTCTTCCTCGCCATCACTGTTCATGTAAGTGGTTAGATCATAATCACCGTGTTCTTCACAAATAGGTTGCCAAAAGTCGTGTGCATCTTTTGAAACAGTCATGTATGCACTTTCGCCACCGTATCCGTTTAGTTGGATATTATAGAAGCGTGGGCCTTTGAGTGTTTCTACTAGTTCTGTTTTTTCTTCAGTTGTAGCCATTATTTTGTTTCTCCTGATTTACTTTAGTTAAATATACTACAAGTTAAAAGGATTGTCAACCTTGAAGAGAACATTATTTGTAGTTACATGCCAACACGACAAATGGAAGTTTGAAATGATGTGCCGTAGTATTAGTGCATTTTTAGAACCATGTCGTATAGTGATTGTTCACAATGAAAGCGACAAAAAATACAAAGAATGGTTAGAGTGGTTCAACACTAACATCAATGAAACTTTACTTTACAAGTTTAGTGTGGTTACATATCCATCAAGTCATTTTTGGCCTAAGGACATTCCCCAACACTTGGATTATGAACTGGAACTAGGCGGCTGGGTTGGACAGCAGATGTTAAAAATATTAGGACATTCTGTTATAAAAACAGAAGAATATTTGATACTAGATAGTAAAAACTTTTTCTTTCGTCCTTACAATATTGATGATGTTCCTCCTTGTAATGCTCACGGAAACTGGACACTCAAAGGCGTAACTGAATGGACAAAACTAAGTTGTAACAAGCTAGGACTAATATATCCTGGTCATCATTTAAAACTAAGACCAAATGTTACACCCTATATATTTAAGACCAATGTTGCAAAACGTCTAGTAAAATACTTTAACAGTGATTTAAACTTTTATTGCTGGTTTGCTGAAACTGCACTATTACCTGAAACAAGTCCAGCTGAGTTTATTCTTTATGATTTGTTTGAACTTAGACTAAGACAACGTTCAGATGAAGAGGATTTTCCAATCACATATTCAACTATCTGGAGACATCAACTATTGAAGGAAAAACAAACGCCCAAGCAGATAGCACATACTATAATCAAAGAGTACAATGACGGCGTAAAGCCCTGTCCAATTTCAGGATTTCACAGCGGAGTAGAACCGTTGTTAACACTAAAAGACATTAAAGATATATTAAAAATACTCGACGTTGATTTTATAATGCCAACAAATTCTTTGGGTCCTTTTTAATAAATACATATAGCAAAGCGTGAGGGCGCACTATATGGATTTTTTAACACTAGCAAGTGAAGTAGGATTTCCTATTGCAGGAGCATTAGCTGCTGGATATTTTGTTTTCCTAACACTTAGTTTTATTTTAGGCGGAGTTGAAGACAGTGTGAAAACACTCAACGGTATTATCGGCTCGCTGGACAATCGTGTTCAAACTATGAACAATGATCTAGTTAAGATAGATGCACTACTAAGTTACGCACTTGGAGTTAAGCCTAATATTGACAGAATAGCAGCAAACGAAGGAAAAGATGATGCCCGACGAGACTAATGTAGACGACAAAGGTAAAATGGAAATACAGTTGCGTATACTAGGCAATGAACTAGTAGCAATAAAAATGAGCGTAGATGATTTTAAAATGAAATGGCTGTTTTTAGGTGTAGTTGCCATGTTAGCAGTTGGATGGGCAGCAAGTAGTTTTGGTCCAGACCTAATCGGAATGTTTAGCGAATAAATGGATATAGCAGGCGCAATCAAAGACTTTGGCTTTCCAGTTATTGCTGCCTTTGGCATGGGATATTTCATATTCTTTATCTGGAAATGGGTAACAGAAACTATTGATCCTGTTATCGGACAAAGCATGGGCACACTAATACGTCTTGTTGACCGTGTGCGTATGTTGGACAACGATATGATTCGTTTGAACAGCAAACTTAGTATGGTGTTAGAGCATAGAGCTAGTCTTAATCCAGAGCAACAAGCGTTCTTAGACGAAGCAGTTGTTAAGTATCAAAGCCGCAGCGAAACGTTTAATAGTACCGGCAAGCCTGCACCAAAAGAAGAACCAAAAAAACCAGAACTAAAGAAAAGAACTTCACGTAATAACTAAGTATTTTTATGAGATACTATTTAGGACAATGTGAATACAAGTGGACACATGCCAATACTGATATGGAGAACATATGGATTAGGCGTGAACTTGGTGATGATCTTTATCGTACAGTAGAAGAAAACAAATGGGAGTGGCGTCTGTTGCGTAGTAGCAGTACAAGTTTGCCTGGAGATGTATACTGCCGCTGTGATATATATGTAGATATTGATGATTCGAGACATGCAACTTTATTTGCATTAAAATACACTCATGTAAAACCAGTGGAGAAAGTACAATGATGTGGATGGATTATAATATAATGCAAGCCGGTGATAACTTTAGTATAGAAGGCGATTGGCCTGGAGAAGTAATGGGTTTAGATAGACAAGGAAATCCTGGTAATAAGGATCATCCGTTGTATCAACCCGGAGATGTATTTGTAGTTAACGAAAGTGGATGGTTAATAAAAACTGACCAAGTTAACGCACTGTTGTTAAAGCACGAGAATAGCGTTCGGCAACAATCTCAGCAACTTGATCAGAACACATAGTTTCATAGTGTGTATGCGGCACTTCTACTAGTTCCATATCGGTTCTATGTGTCATTGAAGCAATAGTGACAACTCCGTCATTAGGACCGTTGTGATAAGGAACTGATCCTGTAGTGCTTACTATCTGCGTCCAAGGTATATTCAACTCTATTTCATTTGCTTGTTTGATAGGATCACTACGCTTGCCTATATCTCTAAATAGTGGATAACTAGGCACAATGTATTTTGCCCAGTCTGCTGTACTACTGCCACGGAACGGTGTGCTAATACTTACACCGCCTATAACACGCAAATACTTGGTTAGATGTAGCGCATATAAGCCGCCCATGCTGTGTCCTACAACAAAGTGCGGCCCTCTATTTTGACACTGCTCTGTAATCATATCCAAGTTATCATAAAAACGAGTCATGCTTGAATAGTTAACCATAATCTCTTTTGAGAACTGTGTTTTAGTTTGCAGGTACTTGAAACTAAGACTAGTTTGATTTGCACCGTGTATAAAAATAACATTGATATCTTTGTCAGTGTATTCTGTTTTATTGAATAAGTTTTTGATGTAGTTTAACATATGTTATTTACTTGTTGCGATGAACACGCCGTTCCAGTCTGACGGTAAGTCTTGTGTTTTCATATACTCGCAGCGTTCAATCCACATGTCGTAGTAGCCTTCCATTTGGCCATCAAAAGATCTACGTATTATTTTACATTGTTCAATCGCTTCGTCAAATAATTGCATACAATATAATCCATGCATATCGTTGTGATGTTTTTGTGTAATTTTCCATGTATCTTTTACATTATCGAGCACTGTGTAAATGCTCAATCCAACACTCTTGCCCTTAACTTGTAAGTCATCTACTTTGAGGTAGAAGAAATCTGTTTTTGTTGCTTCATATGTCGCTTCTCCAACGAGCAACAAGCATCCGTATTCCTTACATTTGCTCTCAATTCGTGCAGCCGTACTGACTGCATCTCCGAGCACATCATAGCTGTGCCGTTTCGTACTGCCCATCTCTCCCAGGTATCCCAGTCCAGTATTGATGCCAGCCCCCATACCAACGGCAGGTCTTCCTTGAGGTATGATAATATCTTCATTAAACTTCTCCACTGCTTTAAGCATGTCTAAGCCACACTGTACTGCTGTACGAGCATGGTTAGGATCATCTATAGGCGCATTATGTATATGCATACTTGCATCACCAATGTACTTGATAATCATTCCATCAGACTCTAACACTGGTTCTGTAATAGCATCCATGTAGCCATTCATTATTTTAGTAAGTCCTTGTACGTCATCTCCAAAACTTTCACCTAATGGTGTAAAGCCACGCAAGTCTGAGAACACTATGCTTACATCACGTTTAGTGCCCAGCTTAATAAGCTCTGGCGACTC
>Ga0209555_10001508_pt1 | contig 17884 bp, 22 predicted proteins | sample SaaInl85LU_5_DNA_FD_184643 | JGI IMG/M metagenome (GOLD analysis project Ga0209555, IMG submission 184643) | Marine microbial communities from expanding oxygen minimum zones in the Saanich Inlet - ESP_85LU_5_DNA (SPAdes) (version 2) | ecosystem: Environmental > Aquatic > Marine > Intertidal... | reverse complement strand
CAATTTCAAGCTCAATCGAACCGCTGCTCTTACTGAGTGGCGCCAATTATTGAGCGCATAGGTTCAGGCTGCACCAGCAATCTGATGCGAGTTCTCATTCGTCTGACAGCACCATTGTTTGAAATGTCGGCATGGGCACGCTAAATTGTTGGCAATTGTTGACCTCAACTCAACTTTCTAAACTAGTAAACTTGGCAACAACTTCATGGGTTGTAGCCGCTTGAAATTTTTTGAGCAGACGCGCCCGTACGTCCTCAATTGTCCGAGTGGACAGCCCCAATTCCGCTGCGATGTGCTTACTGGTGCGGCCCGAACGTAACCCCAGAACAACGTCGCGTTCTCTCTTAGTTAACGTTGGGAATTGCACTGCCTCCTGAATTCGCGCGAACGTTAAGACTGTACAAGCGAGCGGATCATTGCGATCGAGCGCATTGGCACGAAAGCGGCACCACACGACTTCTCCGTTTGAGCAAAGCAAAAGACGTAGGTCTGAGTATGGCTCTCCTTTGCTCAGGGCCTGAATGCCGATGTCACGAACGCGATCAAATTCGGCTTCGCTTGAATATAATATCCGACAGCTCTGATCCACCAATTCCTCCATTCTAAACCCAGTCATGTCACAAAACATGGTATTGCAGGTCCGAATGATCCTGTTTTCGGTCAAAACGACGCCAATAGGCGCGGAGTCAAATGCAAGTTTGGTCAAGTTTTCCATTGCAGTATGATACCGTAGAATTACGGTATTGCCACAGTATTTGAAAAACCTAAACTCAACTCAGTCTATGGACAGCTCTGCTGAGCACAGGTGCTTAGGCCATAAAATTCGACGAAGGCCGCTAAAACGCAGGCCGGGAAAAACATAACGGGGAGCCAAACAATGAAATCAATCTTGCTATCAAGCGCTGCGCTGCTGATCGCGACGTCAGCCTATGCGGCGAAAACAGATGTAACCATTGGTCTACAGCTTGAACCACCGCATCTGGATCCAACATCTGCTGCTGCGGGCGCTATTGACCAAGTGGTCTACTCAAACATCTTCGAAGGGCTGACACGCTTCGGATCAGATGGCGCTGTTCTTCCGGGTCTGGCGGAAAGCTGGGACATTTCTGAAGATGGCACAGTCTACACCTTTAACCTGCACAGCGGCGTTATGTTCCATGATGGAACATCATTCGAAGCGAGCGACGTCGTCTTTTCATTGGACCGTGCACGCGCAGAGGATTCCACCAACGCCCAAAAAGCACTGTTTGCCGGTATCGAAAGCGTAGAAGCCGTTGACGCGACCACGGTGAAGCTCACGCTTTCCGCGCCACAGGGTAACTTCTTATTCAATATGGCTTGGGGCGATGCTGTGATCGTCGCACCAGAAAGCATCGAAGACATCAAAAACAACCCGGTGGGAACAGGTGCGTTCAAGTTCTCAGAATGGCGTCAGGGCGACAGCATCTCTTTGGTCCGCAACGACAGCTATTGGGGAACACCTGCTGTTCTGGAAAGCGCAACGTTTAAGTACATTTCAGAACCAACCGCGGCATTCGCGGCCATGATGGCCGAAGATGTTGACGCATTCTACAGCTATCCAGCACCAGAGAACCTGGCCCAATTCGAAGCTGATCCTCGCTTTACCGTTTTGTCAGGCAACACCGAGGGTGAAACCATCCTTGCGATCAACAACAAATTGGAGCCATTCGATGACGTCCGTGTACGCAGAGCCGTGTCTATGGCGATTGACCGTCAGGCAATCATCGATGGCGCAATGTTTGGCTACGGCACGCCAATCGGGACGCACTTTGCGCCGCATAACCCAGACTACGTTGACCTGACCGGCAACGCGCCGTTTGATCCGGAAGCGGCCAAGGCGCTGTTGGCTGAGGCAGGCTATCCAGATGGTTTCACGACGACGTTGAAATTGCCACCGCCGTCATATGCACGCCGTGGCGGTGAGATCATCGCAGCCCAGTTGCGCGAGATTGGCATCGAGACGGAGATTTCAAACCTTGAATGGGCACAGTGGTTGGAGCAGGCGTTCCGTGGGTATGACTTTGGCCTAACCATCGTAAGCCATACAGAACCAATGGATATTGGGATCTATGCGCGTCCAGAATACTATTTCCAATATGACAACGCGGCATTCCAAGATCTGATCGAAGCATTGGGTGTTGAAAATGATCCTGCAACACGCTCTGAATTGTTGAGGCAGGCGCAAACCATCATCTCTGAGGATTACGTGAATGGCTACCTGTTCCAGCTGGCCCTTACCTCTGTCGTAAATGCTAGACTCACTGGCATTTGGGAAGACGCGCCAACGCAGGCCGTTGACCTGACTGCGGTTTCTTGGTCCGAGTGATCTGCGTCTAAATGCTCACGTATGTAACGAAACGACTAGGTTCGCTGTGCCTCTCACTGATCGTGGCGAGCCTGGTCATCTTTGCCTGCATTGAAATTGTTCCTGGTGATTCAGCTAGTTTCATGTTGGGCATTAATGCGCAGCCTGACACCATTCAGGCCCTGCGGGTGGAACTGGGGCTCGATCAATCGCTGGTTCAACGGTATCTTGGTTGGGTTGGTGGGCTCCTTGGTGGCGAAATGGGCACGTCCTACACCTACCGTACACCGGTGTCTGACATTGTGAAGGACCGGTTGCAGGTGTCGCTGCCGCTGGCATTGTATGCGTTGACGCTTACGGTTGTTGTCGCGTTCCCGGTTGGGATTTTGGCGGCGGCCCGCAGAGGATCAGTCACTGACATTACCGTAATGGGTGCGACGCAGTTGGGTGTCGCAATACCCAATTTCTGGTTTGCGATCCTGATGGTCATTCTGTTTGCCATCAATCTACGTTGGTTTTCAGCCGGTGGGTTCCCGGGCTGGGATGCAGGCATTTTCCCAGCTATGAAAGCCCTGACCTTGCCTGCAATTGCGTTGGCTTTGCCGCAGGCTTCGATCTTGGCCCGCGTGATGCGATCATCGTTGTTGGACACACTTTCAGAAGACTACATGCGCACAGCCCGCGCCAAGGGGCTAACACGTCGGCAAGTGTTGTGGCGCCACGCGCTGCGCAACGCGATGATCCCAGTTTTGACGATCATTGGCCTTCAATTTTCATTCCTGCTCGCCGGTGCAATTATTATCGAAAACGTTTTCTTTTTGCCTGGTCTCGGGCGGCTGGTGTTTCAGGCCATCACGCAACGCGATCTTATTGTTGTTGAAAGCGTTGTCATGCTGCTGGTTTTTGCGGTCATTCTGCTGAACTTCTTTGTTGATATCGCCTATGCGTGGGTTGATCCACGCCTAAGGGTTCGGAGCTAATATGACCGAGAACGGCTTCCTTCACAGTGCACTACGCTCACGCAACATGGTGATCGGCCTTGGGTTGACTGCGGTCTTTGTCATTGGCACGCTTCTTTCACTGATTTGGACGCCGCATGACGTCACCGCGTTGGAAATAGGAAACAAGCTGCAAACACCCTCGGCCGCACATTGGTTTGGCACGGATCATTTCGGGCGTGACACGTTCTCGATGATCATGGTGGGGGCTCAAACCTCTATCGCAGTGGCATTTATTGCGGTCGGGATTGGAATGGGCTTGGGCGTGCCGCTCGGGCTTGCCGCTGCTGCGCGCCACGGCGGTTGGCTGGACGAAATCATCATGCGGGGCAACGATCTGGTTTTTGCATTTCCGTCGTTGTTGATAGCTATCATGATCACTGCGATTTTCGGGCCATCGGCTGTGAACGCGATCATCGCCATTGGTATTTTTAACATACCCGTATTTGCCCGGCTCAGCCGTGCCGCGGCACTGCCGCTTTGGCAGCGTGACTTTATCTTATCTGCCCGAGTGGCCGGCAAAGGAAAGCCCAGAATTTCGGCGGAACACATTTTGCCGAACATCACCAACCTTCTGATAGTTCAAGGTACTATTCAATTCTCTCTCGGTATTCTGGCCGAAGCGGGGCTAAGCTATGTGGGCCTTGGCGCGCAACCACCAATCCCGAGCTGGGGGCGCATGCTGGCCGAAAGCCAGACCCTGATCTACACATCACCACATCTCGCGTTGTTCCCCGGCTTCGCAATCCTACTCACTGTCCTTGGCTTAAACCTTGCAGGTGACGGCTTGCGTGATCTGCTTGATCCCAAGATTCGGAGGGCGCGATGATGAGCATCCTACGTATCCAAGATCTGAATTTATCCATCAATGGAATGTCAATCCTTGAAGCCGTGTCAATTGAGATTTCACCGGGCGAGGTCTGTGGAATCATCGGTGAAAGTGGTTCAGGCAAATCGCTTACTGCGTTCTCTGTGATGCAACTTTTACCAGACGGCGCAACATCTCGTGGGACGATTGAGCTGGATGGCTTGAACGTCTTGGACGCTGACGAAGCATCGCTTTGCGCCATGCGGGGGAAAAGCGTTGGGATGGTATTCCAAGAGCCGATGACCGCGTTAAACCCTTTGCAAACGATTGGCCAACAAGTGGCTGAAACGATCCGTATTCATGAACGCATCACAAAGTCTGAGGCGTTGAAACGCGCGGCCGAGACGCTAGAACGGTGCGAGCTGCCGCAAGATAAGTTCCCTTTGACGCGTTACCCGCACGAGTTGTCAGGTGGGCAGCGACAACGGGTGGTGATCGCAATGGCCATCGCATTGCGCCCAAAACTGCTGATCGCGGATGAGCCGACAACAGCATTAGACGTGACCACACAGGCCGAAATTTTAGTGCTGTTGAAACAGCTGGTAGAAAAAGATGGCATGGGGTTGATGCTCATCACCCATGATCTGGCGGTTGTGACGGACATTGCGGACACCATCGTCATTATGAACAAAGGCACGGTTGTCGAACGCGGCATGGCTAAGACGCTGTCTCAGACAATGCAACATCCTTACACCAAGGCGCTGTTTGCGGCCTCTGCCCACCAACCAGAACGTGGTACGACGCATGATGACAACGTTCTTCTTTCCGTACAAAACGCCATTCGTGACTACCCATTACCCCGCAAAACACCGTTTGGAAAACCGGGCGTTTTTCGAGCTGTTGACCACGTGAGTTTCCATATCAAACGCGGCGAATGCCTTGGTCTTGTCGGGGAAAGCGGGTGCGGCAAGTCAACGCTGACACGCGCGATTTTGGGACTAGAAGACCTGCAAGGCGGTGAAGTTCTAATGGCAGGTGAGAGCGTGCATCATTCCGCTGAGGCGCGGCGCAAAATGCAGGTCGTCTTTCAAGACCCCTACGGATCTTTCAACCCACGCCACAAAGTGGGTCGACTGATCGCCGAACCCTTCTTTAGCCTTGGCCGCAAAGCATTGACGGATGAGATTGCACAGGCACTCGTGTCGGTCGGCCTAACCGCTGCGGATCAGTTTAAATTCATTCACGAATTCTCAGGTGGTCAGCGCCAACGAATTGCGATCGCGCGGGCCTTGATCGTCAAACCGGAACTTATCATTTTGGACGAAGCTGTGTCTGCTTTGGATGTTTCCGTTCGAGCGCAAGTACTTGATTTATTGTCTGATCTTTCCACAAGTCTTGGGCTTACCTACTTGTTCATCACGCATGACCTGACCGTTGTAAAAGCAATCGCTGATCGGGTGATGGTGATGAAGTCAGGGCAGATCATCGAAGAGGGCGTCACGGCAGACGTCTTTGCCGCGCCCCAACAAGACTATACCCGCGCCCTGATCGCGTCAGCCCCGCAACTGCCCGAACTTGAGGTGGTACAATGAAACCTGGGCCAAGAAACCTTTTGACCGACGTGACCGGCCTTTTGGTCGGCAACGCAGAGGATCAAGATCTGAAATCCGGCGTGACGGTTGTAACGGGTGATGTACCCTTCGTCGCAAGTGTGCATGTTATGGGCGGCGCACCGGGCACGCGCGAAACGGATCTTTTGGCACCGGATAAAACCGTCGCTGGCATTGATGCCTTGGTGCTGTCAGGTGGGTCCGCCTTTGGTTTGGCGGCCTGTGATGGGGTTGTAGACGGTTTGCGGCGCGCGAAACGCGGGTTCCCCGTGGGACCAGTGACCGTACCGATTGTTCCCGGTGCCATTCTTTTTGATATGGTCAATGGTGGGAATAAAGATTGGGCGGACAACCCTTATCCAAAACTCGGGCGGGCTGCCTTAGATGCAGCCGGAGTGGACTTCAATCTTGGGTCCACAGGGGCTGGAACCGGTGCGTTGGACAGCTGTTTTAAGGGTGGTCTGGGATCTGCGTCTGTGATGTTGGACAGCGGACGGACCGTTGCGGCCTTGATGGCTGTTAATCCTGTTGGGTCGGTCACAACACCAGGTGGCAATCATTTCTGGGCCGCGCCACATGAGATGGGTGATGAATTTGGTGGCGTTGGTCCCGACCCAAGGAGCAATCTGGTCACCCCATATCCAAGCCAAAAAATGGCGATGATCGCCGCAGCGGGTCAAGACCGAGCCAACACGACAATCGGGGTCATTGCCACTGATGCCGCACTCACCAAAGCACAGTGTCACCGACTAGCGGTAGCCGCGCATGACGGAATTGCACGCGCCATACAACCGGCACATTCACCCTTTGATGGCGACTTGCTGTTTGCGGTTTCCACCGGCACTGGTCCGGTCGTAGATGACATGGCGTTGTTTGAACTAGGCCATGCGGCATCTGTCTGCGTCGCCCGGGCCATTGCGCGCGGGGTTTTTGAAGCGACGCCTCGGCCCGGCGATGTGTTGCCCACTTGGAATAATAGAAAGAGGAAAGCCCAAATATGATCGAAATGCCGAATAGGATTGCGCCAGATCAGTGCCTCATTGGTGGCCAGTGGCGGCCGCCTGCGGGCGGCGAATACCTCGACCTGCTCAACCCGTCTGATGGATCAACACTCTGCGCTATTGCGCGCGGAACGTCTGCGGACGTCGATGCAGCTGTGGAGTCGGCAAATGCTGCATTGAACGGTGATTGGGGGGTGGCCACGGCGGTGGAGCGCGGACGCATCCTCACTAAAATCAGCCAGCATGTCCTGAAGCATGTCGATCTATTGGCGACACTTGAGGCGCAGGACGTTGGTAAACCCCTGACACAGGCGCGCAACGATGCCATCGCCTTGGCGCGCTATTTGGAGTTTTACGGTGGAGCAGCCGACAAGGTTCATGGTCAGACCATCCCATATATGGAGGGATACACCGTCTATACCCTGCGCGAGCCGCATGGGGTTACGGGCCATATCGTCCCTTGGAACTATCCAATGCAGATCATCGGCCGATCTGTTGGCGCGGCGTTGGCCATGGGCAACGCCTGCGTTTTGAAGCCCGCGGAGGAGGCATGCCTGACAGCACTCGCCTTTGCCGAAATTGCGCGCGACGCTGGTTTGCCTGATGGTGCACTAAACGTTGTTTCGGGGCTTGGTGCAGAGGCAGGCGCAGCGCTCTCAACGCACAAAGATGTCCATCATATTTCCTTCACGGGCTCCGTCGGCGTTGGAAAGCTTATCCAGAAAGCGGCCGCAGAAAACATCGTGCCTGTCACGCTCGAACTTGGCGGGAAATCACCGCAGGTCGTTTTTGCAGACGCAGATTTGGACGCGGCCCTGCCATTCCTTGTCAACGCAGGTATCCAGAACGCCGGGCAAACGTGCTCGGCATCTTCACGGATACTGGTTCAAGACAGGCTGTTGGACGAAGTCACAACCAGAATGACTGAAGCCTATGGAGCCCTAATTGCAGCGCCAGCCTTAGAAGACAAACATGTCGGGCCTTTGGTGTCTCATCGCCAAAAGTCTATCGTTAATAGCTTCTTAGAGAGGGGTGCCGATCTCACTATCGCGGCACAGGGCGTGATTTCAGACAGCGCGCCTGATACAGGGGCCTATGTGGCGCCCACACTTTTCGCAGATGTCGCGCCCGACCATAGCCTCGCGCAGGATGAAATCTTCGGTCCGGTTCAGGTTATCATTCCGTTCAAGGACGAAAACGAGGCCATCGCAATCGCAAACGGAACCGACTACGGGCTTGTCGCCTCTTGCTGGAGCCGTGATGGCGCGCGTCAGATGCGTATGGCGAAAAAGCTGCGCGCGGGGCAGGTCTTTGTAAACAACTACGGCGCGGGCGGCGGCGTTGAACTCCCCTTCGGTGGATCTGGCCATTCAGGGCATGGGCGCGAAAAAGGGTTCGAGGCGCTCTTTGGTTTCTCGACGGTCAAAACAGTTGCCACTTATCACGGTTAGGACAGAACATGAGATTACAAGACAAAGTAGCTGTTGTAACCGGAGGCGCATCAGGGTTCGGAGCCGGGATTGTCCGCAAGTTCGCAGAAGAAGGCGCACGCGTTGTTGTCGCGGATTTGAACGTTAATGGCGCACATGAGATCGCGGCAGAGGTCAAAGGCCTTGGGATACATGTCGACGTCGCAGATGGCGCTTCGGTGGCTGCGATGGTGGACGCGACGCTTGGTGCCTATGGCCGTTTGGACATCTTGGTAAACAACGCAGGAATCACGCATTACCCGGCACCATTGGAAGAAGTGACCGAGCAGGACTTTGACAAAGTTTTTGCCGTGAATTGCAAATCAGTTTTCTTAACAGCACAGAACATTGTTCCCGTGATGAAAAAGCAGGGTCAGGGCGCAATTTTGAACGTGGCCTCTACGGCTGGGGTCAGCCCGCGCCCGCGCCTGAATTGGTACAACGCATCTAAAGGCTGGATGAACACGGCGACCAAGGCGATGGCCGTCGAATTGGCACCGCGAGGTATCCGAGTCAACGCGATCAATCCCGTCGCTGGGGAAACGCCTCTGCTCAAGGTCTTTATGGGTGAAGATACACCGGAAATCCGTGCAAAGTTCCTGTCCACAATTCCAATTGGCCGGTTTTCTACGCCAAGCGATATGGGGAATGCCGCCTGCTTCTTGTGCTCGGACGAGGCCAGTATGGTCACGGGCGTCTGCATGGAGGTGGACGGTGGCCGGTGTATTTGATGCGCGCAGCACAAGACCAAGAAACGCAAACAAGGGTACAATATGACACAGAATGATAAGTCTTCTGATCCTCGTCCGCTTTGGCAATGGAGCGCGACAGAGATTGCGACCGCGACACACAGAGGTGCGTTGAGCGCGTCTGAAGTTGTGGAAGCTGCCTTGGATCGTCTGGATGCCGTGAACCCCGATTTGAATGCCGTTGTTGAGGTCTGCGTAGACGCCGCCCGTGCCGAAGCGAAAGCGTTAGATGCCAGCGACGCACCCAAGGGGCCGCTGCACGGTGTGCCTGTCACGATCAAGATCAATGTCGACCAGAAAGGCCATGCGACAAGCAATGGCGTCGCTGCCTTCAAAGATGTAATCGCGCCAGATGATGCTCCGGTTGTGGCCAACCTAAGAGCCGCTGGTGCGGTCATCATAGGGCGCACCAACACACCAGAATTTTCATTCCGAGCAGACACCGACAATCCGCTATTCGGGCGCACGCACAACCCGTGGGGCCGCCATGTTTCGGCAGGCGGATCATCGGGGGGCGCTGGCGCCTCTGTGATGGCCGGCATCGGCGCATTGGCGCATGGAAACGACATTGGTGGCTCTCTTCGGTTTCCGGCATCTGCAAACGGGGCTGTGACGGTCAAACCAGGGCTTGGTCGTGTGCCCGCTTGGAATCCAAGCCAAACCCGCGAAAGGGGCCTATTGGCGCAATCCATGTCGGTGCAGGGGGTCATCGCACGAACCGCTGATGACCTGCACCTGTCGATGCCAACGCTGATTGCAGCAGATATCCGTGATCCCCTTCATGTCCCATTCCCATGGACTGGGACTGCGCCAAAGACGCCTATCAAAGTTGCTGTCAGCAAAGATGACTTTGGCTTTGGCCTGCATCAAGACGTCTCACTCGCCATCGACCGTGCGGCGTCCGCACTCACCAATGCTGGATACGTGGTCGAAGAAGTAGAACCGCCCTTGGTACGTGAAACTGGTGAAATTGGGTATAGGTCATTGTTGGGTGAAGTGAAAACCTTGCTTGGACCGGATATCCAAGAACATGGATCAGACATCCTGCAAGCAATATTCGATGACTACCATAAAGTCTTTCCGCCTTTTGAAGGTACAGAGCTTGTTTCGATGTTGGGGCAACGGTCCCGATACGCACGGGCATGGGCAGAGTTTATGGAAACCTATCCATTGGTTTTGTCGCCGTTCCTACTGCAACCCTTCTTCGCACCCGCCAGAGATACCGAAGGTGTTGAAGGCGTGACCGAGGTGTTGGGGCAGGCCCATTGGTCGTTTATTATTAGCTACCTTGGTCTACCCGCAGGGAACATTCCAACCCATGTTGCTCAATTGCCGAATGGCCCTGTGCCCGTAGGTGTTCAAATCGCTGGTCAAAGATGGCGAGAGGATTTGATCGTGGATGCGATGCAAGCGATTGAGCGAGAAATTCCGCCAATGTGTACGACACTTTGGACTCAAGTCATGAGTGAGTGTGTCTTGGCCCCCTAAAACTGTACCACTATTTGTTGTGCAAGGGAGTTACGCAGAATGGTACGGAAACGGTATTCGGATGAGGATGCACTGAAGATATTGCGCGAGATTGATGTTCATTTGCATGATGGGTTGGATGTTGTAAGCGCGTGTCGCAAAGCAGGAATTTCGGACAAAACCTATTATTATTGGCGTAAGAAGTTTGGGGGGCTAGGTCGGCGGCAGTTATCTGAGATGAAGGCGCTGAAGAAGGAGAACGAGCGGCTGAAAAAAATCGTTGCGGATCTTCAATTGGACAAATTGATCCTGAAGGAGAGCCTTGATTATTTAAAGCCGAAGGTCTGACGGTTGATGGGTTGCGTCAGGCCGTAGTCCACACCCATCAAAAGCTCAACACTGTCTGACGTCAGCACTCATGGGTCCAAATAGCGGTATTTGATAAGAGAGTGTTCTTGGGTCATCGTAACCACTGAGGAGTGGAAGATGAGACAGACAACTGGAACACGCAAAAGCCCCGGCGAGAAGCTGGTCAAAGATATCAAGCGCTCTACCCGCAAGCAGTATTCATCCGAAGAGAAGATCAGGATAGTCCTGGACGGCTTTCGTGGCGAAGACAGCATTGCCGAGCTGTGTCGTCGTGAAGGCATCTCGCAGGGCATCTACTACAAGTGGTCGAAGGACTTCATGGAAGCAGGCAAGAAGCGGCTGGCTGGCGATACAGCCCGTGCAGCCAACACCGACGAGGTGAAGGATCTGCGCCGCGAAGCCCGTGATCTGAAGGAGGTCGTAGCAGAACAAACCCTCGAACTCCGTTTGCTCAAAAAAAACATGCTGGGCGATGGGGGCGACCACGAATGAGATATCCCCCATCCGAGAAGTTAGAGATCATCCGGCTGGTTGAAGGGTCGCATCTATCGGCCCGCCTGACACTGGCTAAACTGGGTATCCCACGGACCACATTCTACCGTTGGTATGATCGGTATCTGCAGCGTGGTGAGGCTGGGTTGAAGGACCAATCACCCAAGCCCAAACACGTCTGGAACCGCATCCCTGATGAGGTGCTGCGCAAGGTCGTGAAGCTGGCGCTGCAGGAGACCGAACTGTCACCACGGGAGTTGGCCGTGACCTTCACAGATCAAGAAGGCTATTTTGTATCTGAGGCTTCCGTCTACCGTGTCCTCAAGGCACATGACCTGATCACCAGCCCAGCCTTCATCGTGATCAAAGCTGCAAACGAGTTCAAAGACAAAACCACGGCCATCAATCAGCTTTGGCAGACGGACTTTACCTATCTCAAGATCATTGGCTGGGGTTGGTTTTATCTCAGCACGATCCTTGATGATTATAGTCGCTACATTATCGCGTGGAAGCTCTGCACAAACATGCGGACACAAGACGTGACCGATACGTTGGATTTGGCTTTGGAAGCCTCTGGGTGTGACCAAGTCCATGTCGTCCACAAGCCAAGGCTGCTCAGCGACAACGGTTCCAGCTACGTCTCAGGTGAGCTGGCGGAATGGTTGCAGGACAAGGGTATGAAGCACTCACGCGGTGCGCCATATCATCCCCAAACCCAAGGCAAGATCGAGCGTTGGCACCAGACCCTGAAAAATCGCATCTTGCTCGAGCACTACTTCTTACCTGGCGATCTCAAAGCCCAAATCGAAGCCTTCGTCGATCACTACAACCATCAGCGCTACCACGAGAGCCTGAACAACGTCACGCCATCTGACGTCGACTTCGGACGAGACAAAGCCATTCTACAGCAACGCGAAAGGATCAAACGGAAGACACTCGAAACGCGGCGCTTGCATCACAGACAACTCGCCGCATAATGCAATCAACCAGATGAGCCTAACTCTCTCTTAGTTTAAGCCGCAATTGGTTCCAAAAACCCTGACGACGGACAGATAATTAGTATATATGACACTTCTTGAGAATTATAATTATACGGTTCCTAGGTCCGCCACTTAGACTATATAAAGGATGTAATATTCGGGTCTAAATATCAGATAACGCTCAGTATTTGAACCAAGGCGCTTACCGTGCCGCAGTCGATTGCTGACCATTATGCAGACCATTTCTATACCCTATACCTTCAATCGTGACGGCTATTACTACTTTACCCGTCGTGTTCCCAAGGACTTGGCCCATCATTATTCACGGCTTAGGATCGTTGAATGCCTCCGTACCACTTCCGCTAAGCAAGCCAAGATGCAGGCTCAACAGGCCAATGCCAAGTTAGAGGCGTATTGGGCCTCGCTGAGGGTTGCACGTGCTTCCCTACCCGGTGCATCAATAAATATATCATATAAGTACTTGATTTTATTGGAGGCGGGTACCGGAATCGCCTTTACATAAGTTATATTATTGATAATAAACATATAATATAAATTTATTGTTCCTTATTATATTTATTTTTGTTCCCATTATTGTTCCTTTGATAGGGAGCAATAACTTGCTTTTTATATCTCCTTGAGTATAACTATATCCATACGCAGCAGCCCTTTTTAGGCCCTGCTCACATCCCCCCACATCATCAAAATAAGGAGCCAAGCTATGGCCCAGAACGCACTGCGTTTCTCTCACTTTCAACAGGTAAGAAAGTCCAATCCACACGAATACTATACGCCCAAGACACAGGCTCAGATGGCTCATGCATATAAGGAGCAAGGTTTTCTATTCTTTGACATAGGAGGGCATCGCCATTGAATCTCTTTCAAGCCCTAGAGGCAGCAAGCCTGCGTCTGAACCAGAACGATCCTGAGTTCGATAGCCAAGCCAATCTAACAACGGACATTCTGCGTAGTGCTGGCGTTTATCCTCACCGCAGAAGCAGTCTTAATGGACACGTGCATAAGCTCCTCAGTGCCGCCATCGTTCACGTATACCAACAAGATACGTCTTTGGATGTAACGACACGAAGAGCAGGTACTTACGCCCTGTACGGCTACAGCACAAAGCTCCCAGCGTATCTAACCAAGGCGGTAAAACTTGGCTTTCTTAAGAGCCAGAACGGCAAAGCAACAGGCAAACTTGAGCTATCTGAACTGTTGGAAGCTTATTTAGACGAAGCTCAAGCCGTGCTGGCTTAACACCGTAATAAAGTGGCAGGTGTGGTTTACACTACTTATAGTTTAAATTGCTGATATACATATTTTAATAATTTATAATGTCCCTTAACAGGCTGTATCTTACGGGTTCTGTTGCCACGGATGTCACTAATAAAAATCCTCCATTCAAATAGTTCCAACATCCACAGATCACGTGGGTCAGGCAGGAACCTGTACTGGTAACAACTCAATCTCAAATAAGGAATACAAATGAAGCATCAAGTCATAACCCTCCCGGAGCATCACGAGCATTACCCGTGTCTGTGGCAATCAGAGTGTGGCACGTACCGCATTATCCGCTGCTGTGACGATATTCAGTACATCTTTCAGAGATGGCGCAATCCAAAGTGGCGCTCTCTGAGCTATCACGTTGAGTATTTTAGTTTGGTTAGGCGCTGGGCTAACGAGGCAGCCCTTCCTAGAGGGCTTTCATCCGTGTTAAACTCCACTCATGCGGAACCGAACAACACAAATCTGCTTGATCCTCATAGCCGCTGTATTGTTTGAATCAGGCCGAGTTTATTGAGCAACACGCTGCTTTCAAAGCGATCTTGCTGGATGTAATAATCAGTACTTTACCATCATTATCATAAGCAACGTATTTATAACCGCCTGAGCGATTGTATTTTTCGATAGTCATTTTTCTGCCTCAATTTTTACAGCTTTTTGCTGTTTTCAGCAACGTGACATCAATTGCAGATACATTGAAGGTCTGAAATATGTTTCGTGGTTTATCGTTGCAAACATCACACTAAACTCGAATTTGACCACAAGATATTGTTGCCAATTAACAATTTACAACAAAATAGAAGTCAACTAATGAGATAAAATCTCATGTTAGATTTTGGATTCCAAGGTTTTTAAAGATCCAGATCCGCATAGTCTTGAGACACGTAGCAAAAGAGCAGCGGTTTTACGTTTCTTCTAAGGAGTAATATTTGAGTTATTACATTGATTATGAATGTTTGTTTAGGCATTGGGTCAAAAAGGTTGTGCTTCCTTAGCGGCTTTCATCAGTGATAGACTGTACCAATGCGAAACCGAACAACACAAGTCTGCCTAATCATAATAGCCGCTGCTCTGTTGGCTAAGGTCTACGTAATTGTAGCACCCAGTTTAACTGACTGATTAGTTATCAGAGGTGTACAAACTGCACCCCATACTCCTCACTATTTATTATCATCACCAGATTGCACAGGCTCCACACAAACCTTGGCAACATCGCTAACGTAGCAATTACCTTCATAGGCTCCCAAACCAATAGGATTACTGGCGTTAGGCGCAAAAGGCTCGCCATTCCACGAGGCAGGTATCCCATCGTTAACAAGCGCTGTTGAGGGGAATATAAAGAAGTGCTCTAAGGCATTCGCTGACTGCGCACCTTCTGTTTGAAGCACTACGATAGCCTGATCTGACGAGTAAGCACTGCCCTCACACAGACCTGAGAAAGTGAAATCGAAATAGCTATCTTTGATAGTCACGTTGCACTCAGCAAGCAGAGCATCTCCAGAAACCATTGCGTCAACAAAGTTATCTGCAGTGGCTAAGCTCGCAGTCGAAACGAAGAGGACTGTCAGTATCTCTCTCATTAGGTCAGCTCCCTTTGTTCGTTTTGCCTTGTCTTGATGTAGAAACCGAATGAGGTGCACTAATGAACCTACACGTTCTTAACCTTCAAGCAACCCACACAGCCATTCTAAGGAGGTCTGTAGAGGGGTTTAACTCGTTTAGGCAGTCTGATGAGGGTTTGGCATTTATTGGGCTACAGACCACGTTAAACTTAAAGTGATCCACCTGCTCAGCTGCAGCGTAAACAATATAACAGTTCTTCTCCTGACTTACTGTAAAAACTTTAAGGCTGGGCTGTAATGGCTCAGCCTTTTTTTTGTAGCTGTGACAATATGTTTCTTGTTTGCAATGCTGTCAGCAATAGATACTCATTACAATCAGAAGGAGACAACTATGAAAACGATTACAGCATCACTGTTCGCTTTGGTTCTCTCTGCTCCATTCGCTCTTGCTGATGGATGCGGGATGCACGGGGAACAAGAAGCCTCAATGTCTTGCGCAACAGGCCAAGCTTGGGACGCAGAATCAAAGCAGTGTGTCGACACAAGCGCATAAGCTTATCTATGTAGAACTAATGAGGCCCCACTTTTTGTTGGGGCCTTTTTGCTTAGTGGATGCTTTCAAGCTCTTCTGCACATGTACATTCCTGGGAAGCTTTTAACCCTGACTTATAACTCGTAATCGCTGTTTAATGCCAACAGCGCACTCTAACGATATGTGATTGTTGATTATGGTCCGTAGTTGGGTCATCGTGAGACGATAGCACAACACATTTTGGGGTGAGTTATGGAAAAACATGAAGGTGGTTGCTCTTGTGGTGATGTGCGTTACCACATTACGGATGAACCCCTATTCACCCATGCATGTCACTGTAAATTATGCCAGCGTTATACAGCATCTGCATTCGTGGTGCATTCACTTATAGAGGCAAGTAACTTTGTGGTTGATAAAGGTAAGCTGATCACAACGGTGGGGCCATCTGGTAGTGGCAGCGGTCACTCCATACAACGTTGCGAGAGATGTGGTGACCAAATGTTTAGCCACTTTGCAGCGATAGGCACTGACCAGATATTGGTGTTTAAGACAACAACTTTGGATAATGCTGAAAGTTTCCCACCATTAGCGCACATCTTTACGAAGAGTAAGCTTTCTTGGGTTGAGCTTGGGAGCGATATTCCATCATTTGAAGAGTTTTACGATAGAGATGAGATGTACTCAAAGAGGAGTTTGGAGCGGCGCTCTAAGTTTAATTAAGCTCTCCCTCTCCCAGACAGTATCTATGTGAGAGCACATATACATATACCCACCGTACCCCCCAGTGGTCCACGCATGGGGTGTCACATAAGCTATACGTGATGTTTTGCGGCTATTGGCAGTAAGCGTTGATCCAGCACGTCCTGTGTTAACGCATGAATCTTTGCGTTCAGCCTGTCGTTTTGTTTTAGCCCATCTAGCTCAGATTGAGTTAGGCTATAGGGATCATCCTCTAGCTTTAGCCGTAAAGTCATGTCGTTCCAGACGGTGGTGATGATAAGGCGTTCATTATTTGTCATACCAATTAGAACGACAGCGCTGGAGTTTGTGTTAGGTGTCGCTCAAAGTGAATGCCAGTACCAATAGACCCTGCTCTAGCGGTCTAAGGTGGAATGGTTCCAATAGAGTTGACTGTAGGTATTTATGGTACTATTTACCTCATAGTCTATGACTCTATTGGGAGATGTATGATGATCATTGGTCTAGCGAGGACATCAACACTTGAGCAGATTGCTGGCCTTGAAGCTCAAGTGCGAGACTTGGAAGCATACGGCTGTGAGCGGATCTTTAAGGAGCAAGTTTCTTCTATCGCAGAGCGTGAACAGCTGGAGGCGTCACTCAATACGCTGCGTGAAGGTGACAAACTCGTTTGTACGAAGTTGGATAGACTGGCGAGGTCAGTGCAACACCTTGGTCAGATCATTGAGCGTATCAATGCAGCAGGTGCATCACTCGTAATCTTAGACATGGGTGGCACAGCTGTTGATGCGAGCAACCCAACAGGAAAGCTGATCTTGAATGTTATGTCCTCAGTTGCACAGTTTGAGCGGGAGATGATGCTTGAGCGTCAGCGTGAAGGTATTGCCAAAGCCAAAGCTGAGGGTAAATACAAAGGCCGCAAGCCCACTGCACGTGCTAAGACTGATATGGTAAAGCTTGCTTTGGATCAGGGTGTCAGTAAAGCGCAGATCTGTCGGGACTTGCAGATAAGCAAGACAAGTTTGTACCGTATCATCGGTGGTTTGAGGACTTAAAAGTAACATGAAGTACATAGATGAAGTATGCGCTGTTCTCACTGATGAAGTGGAGCGCCGTAACCTGCGCAGTCGTGATGCATGGCAGACTTTAACTGACTAAGTGTCTGCGGCTGATGAGCCTACTCAAGAGCAAACCCAGAAAGCTGAGCAAGCCCATAAGGATTACATTAGAGCATCGAAAGAATACTTAGCTATAGCGTTTAAGAAGAGGTTCTTAGAGCGTTAAACATGCCTATATCAAGTTAGATATTAAGTTTGCTTACTCATCTCAGAGTTGGATAGAGTTAAACTATTAGAGCCGCCACACCATCAGCTTCCCTATACTAGTAACGGCAAGCATTGATGCGTTTATGGGTGCTGCTAATACAAAGATGGACGTTGAAGATTAGCGCTGTGTTAGGTTCGATAAGTCAATCCATTCGTGCTTGATTTATTTTTGTGATCACAAATAGTCACAATATAAAATGTGATCACATTTGC